>Ga0209208_10003615_pt1 | contig 22105 bp, 13 predicted proteins | sample S1TSphfallax_3_FD_187694 | JGI IMG/M metagenome (GOLD analysis project Ga0209208, IMG submission 187694) | Host-associated microbial communities from peat moss isolated from Minnesota, USA - S1T2_Fd - Sphagnum fallax MG (SPAdes) (version 2) | ecosystem: Host-associated > Plants > Peat moss >...
CACTCTCTCTCTCTCTCTCTCTCTCTCTTTGTGCATTTGCATGCTTTTCTTGATTTTTTCGATGTGTTCTTGATTTCATTGAATGTTTCATTGATTTCTTGGAACTTGTTTGTTCATCTTTTGTAGGTTTCCATTGTTATTTTGGCTTTATTTTGCAAATTTCCAACGTTTTTGGTTTGTTTTCTTTTGACATTCAAGTGCAAATAATGTTCGTGAGTTTTTTTTTTTCCCCCTCTTGTAACTTTGAATCTTCACAATGTTTTTGTGCTAACGAAAGAAGAATTTGTAGTGAAGGTTTTGTGAGTCATGTTTTTGAAGTGTTGATTGAAGAACACATTACTTACATTAGTTACTTATGTTTAATTAGTCATTAAACCTTAAAACCTTTTGGACCTTGTCTTGTTGAATTGCCTACACCAAGCCTCATTGCTAATGTTGATGATGATCTTTTGTGATCTAGAGATGGAACTAATTACTTCCATGAATATCTTGTTGAATTTTCTCTTAATTTTCCAAAGTTGAATCTTGAAGCAAAGGAAGATATGTTTGTGCATTTGTTTGACCTTGTTATCCTTTTGAATCTTGAAGATTTTGATGCAAATTTTGCTCCTTCTATAGTTTATTCTTTTGATGATTTTAGTTGTCATTATTGGTTTTGATTTTATTGATCATAACAATAGTGAACCTCTTGTTTCTAAACAAACACATTGAGTTATGGGTGAAGAATGCATTTGATGAATGGTCTATGTTTTGTGGTTTTGGCATTCAAAAATTCATTAAAGATTTGTTGAAAACTAAAAGAAATGTTAGGAATTTGGTCAACATGATATTTTCATTTGTGTTACAAGTCATGAAAAAGGTAATAATAACAAAAACAAAACCCTAAACCTTATAACAAGGTGCATGCTTTCTTTTCAAATTGTTCAATTATCTTTTGTTTTCTATTGTTTGCAAAAGGATTTAGGTCATAGGGTTACTCTTGTTTACAAAGAATCTTTATAGGGTTTAAGGTTTTTGTTATTTTCCAATTTAGGTTTAAAGTTTTTGTTGTGTTTAATTAGGGTTTAGTGTATTTGTTGCTTTCAATTCGTGCTTAGGATTCCTGTTGTTTTCAATTAGGGTTTAGGTTTCAACTATTGTTAATTAGTATTTAGAGTACAACATGTATGTTCTTTTTTTTGTTTGTGGTTTTTCTGCAATATCCAATCCTTGAAAAAAAAATGTAGGAAGATTAATGTGACAAAAGCAAGAACAATGTGTGGTTAAATCTAGTAAAGCACTTATATTTCCGTTCAACATTTTCCTTGATCCAAAATACCATTGAATTAAGGTTAGTAATGGTGAAACAATTGTTCGATCAATTGGAATAAGGGAGGTTATTAAACAATTTTAAGTGTTGACTATTGAAAAGGAATGAAAAATGTTAGTAGAAGCAATTTGTCAACCTACTTACAATTTAGTCTAAGCTTCAAATTTGAATATTTTTTTGTTCATAAATTTTTCATCAAAGGCAAACCCATCCTTGGGTGGTACCATTAAGAACATCACACCTTGAGTTTATTAAACCCATCAAACTTTTTTTAATTAATAAAAAAAATTAAATTAATATTTTCATTAAAAAATTATGAGTATATTTATTAGGTTCCATAGATTTTTAATTTTCAATAATATCAAAAACATTATGTATTTGATGTTCCCAATCATTGTATTTTGAAAAAGTTTCAAGAATGTAGTGTTGGTTCTTTTCTTTGAAAATTTTAATTTTGAACACAAATTTGGAACATGATTTGGGAATTTTTTTCCTAAGGTAATTTTGAAGTCATTTATATATATATATATGGCAAATAATTGATTAAGTATAATTTAGTTATGAATTTTGAAAGTTAAAAAATGTGATTCCTAAAAGGACCATCATTATTAATAATACAATTTTTTAACAATCTCTAATTTTCTTATTCCAAAATAAACTTCAAACCATATATTAAAGCATGCATTGGATCAAAATGAAAAAAAAATCATAATTGTGAAACATTTAAATGAAAAGGCTTAAGAAAATGATTTCGCCACTTTTGATTCACTAACCATTTGTTGAGGTGGTTCTTAATGGTACCACCCAAAGATGGGTTTTGCCTTCAAGGGGTGTTTTAGATTTCACTGTGTTGATTTTGAATAATGTGTTTTATTGTCATTATTATTAGTGTTCTTAAGTTTTGTTAAAGAATTTCAAAAAACTAATGCATGACATCACCAAGTGTTTTAAAAATCACCATCGTCTAATGGTTGACTATCCTTATTTAATATGTTATTTCAACTCACATAGAATTAGTTTGGCACCATCCAACCAAATGGCCTAATGACAAGCTAAAATTACATCAATTATTTTTACATGTTAAGCTTAAGTTGAGAGCATCATATTAAATATGGTTTATGACATATGTAATGTTAATCAACTACAAATCATTGTGGATACCCATATTGTTGATATTTCAAAATTGAAGGAAAAGGTATTCTCTAGCAAGATAGGTAAAGGGGTTGGCATCAATTGTATGGAAGAAGTTTTAGTTTTGTGAGAGTATAATGTGGAGGTTAAGGGTCACATGGATCTAATCTCATAGGGAAGTTAATAAAAATTAACTTTCAATTTTTGATTTGTTGTTTGTTTTGTTTGAATCTTTCTTTCATGTTTTGATTTGTGTTTTGCTCAATTATTATTTTTGTTGCTTTGATTTCCCAATGTACCTTTTGGTTTATGATATTTGAGTTATTGTTTTGTGTTGTATGTGTAAGTATAACTAGATTGATAAACATTTGTACATGACAAGGTGATGCAACAAACCATAAGTGGGGAATTGAAAGACAATGATTTGTTATGATATGAAGAAACATATATTTAGTTTAAAAAAGGATGCATTTGACAAAACCAAGGTATCCTCATTTACATTTGTAATGTATGTGTTTTTCAATTTTTGCAAATTTGTTTTTCTTTCTTTTTAATGATTCAAGGTTTTCACTATAGGGTTTTGTTGTTGTAGAAGATGCTATTATTAATGTGGCATTTTCCTTTGCAATGGTTTCTAGTTCTTTGGAATGTCTATTTATCTTAGCCATGATGGCTTTGCTAGTCATGTCTTATTATCTCAAAATATTGGTGTAATGGTGGTGTTCTTTTGAACATGGTTACTTTTGTTGTTGTTTTTGTTGATTGAAATAATTTTAAGACCATAGTTTCTTTTTATATTGCTTCAATGGATTTAGAAAAGACCATCATACACACAATTAAATTGGGCCCCTTTAACATTGACTTCAATGTTAATTTCTGGAATGGCTTATTTGAAAAGGAGTTACCAAAGTATAAAGTATAAGGATAGATTACAAGCAATTCATTATTGTCCTCTATTCAAAATTTGTCGACAACAACAAAACATTTAGCCACATCTTCAACCAACTTCAAATGTTTTAAAAATAAATCAATTCTAATTTTCCTTTCGGGTTTGATTATTTTTCAAAAATCATTTTAGAGCCTGAAAAAAATACACAAAAACAAAAATAAAAATCAACAACTTGACATGTAACTTTTAGTGGGTGGAAGTTATTATACTAGCTAGTGAATACCTTCCATTAATTGGAACTTTCTTTGTTAAGCTATTGTGAAATTCAAGCCATCTTCAGGTCAATGAAGGTCCTAAAAGTGCAAAAAAATAAAAATACAACAATGTTTTACAAAATAAAAACTTCATTTTATCCAACTTAAATTGTTGAAGACATTGGCTAGCATGAACCAACATTTACATTAATATCTTCACTTTCCTGAATAATGTTTCTAAAAATAAATAATTAATATAAAAACATTAAATTTCGACTTAGAGTTGTTCATCCATTTAAGGATGGCTTTATAATGTTAGAAAAAAACACCAAAAAAATTGGAGTTTTATCTCATGTTGGGTAGTGTTTTACTTTTATGAAAAAACCTTGGATTATAATTTCCAATAACAAATTAGAATAAATTTGGTTCTAGTTCCAATTCCACACTCAAATGGAACTAGAATATGGTTTTTAGTTCATTTTTTCCAAAAAAACAAAATGGTTTCAGTTTTTAAAATCAGACCTAGTTCCAATTTGGTTAAGAATAATCCAAACTAGAACTAATGAATATATAATTATTAATTATCACATAGATCTATTTTTCTGAAAGTAAAAAATCTCAATTCCAAGTTCCACACATAAATGGATTTTAGAATCCAATTTTAGGTTTGGTTTTTCAAAATTTTAATTTTTTTTCTAGTTTTAAAAATGAGACCCATTTTTTATTCCAATTTCAAAACCAATGATCCTAAACCTCCAAATTGGGCGACCACACAACACTAATTTTTAACATGGTGCGAATGTGGGTGCTAGTTCCCCCGAGGCACAACATAAGTAGCTAAGTGATTGGCAAATCACTTACTTATTAAATATTGAATATAAGAAACAAAAAAAATGATTAACCTTAAATATTATCTATACACTTGTCCTAAGTTCCAAAAAAATTGACATTGGTAGGTAATTTCCAATTTTCTCAATTTTTGAATTTAAAAAAAACCTTTGCTTCAAGTTTTGATGTTTAAAAAAAAAAACCTTTAGGATTTTAGATTTATGAAACCTTCTATTCCAATGTTCTGACACAAAAGTTAAAGCTTGGTTTAGTGTAAGACAAAGCTGTCAAGTTCCATGCACATTATAATTTTAAATAAGTATTTTGGTGTAATATGAATTTGCTGAACAAATACACAATGTCCAAAATAAAACAGTAACACAATATTAATTAATTTTTAGCCTTCATATTTATTTCTTTAATTGTATTTATCACTTAGAGAATTTGGGCTTTTTATAATAAAAAAATCAACAACCCAATCAAAGTTTAGTTCCAAACTTGATTATACCAAAACTATAAGCTTGCAATCCAAATACCTTATAACCTAACCTTGAACTTGCCAAATACTTTGGGCTCGACAATAGCAGTAATTTGTTAAATTTCAAAGTTCCAAGTCAATGAATTATTTAAAAATCAACATTTCAAAAATGCATAATTAATGTCAAACACAAAAAAATACCATATCATTTCTATCTTGAAAGTGCAAACTTGTAAATTTAGAGAAAAATTTAGAATCTTTCATTGCAAATGGCTAATCACCAATGCCCATACCAAAAAAATTGAACTTTGGATGGCACTTTTATGAAGAATGTTTTTCATTCTAGCAAATTATTTGCAAAATTCTTTTTTCTTGAAAGGGAAACTAACATTACAAAGGAGAAAAGAGGAAGTTAATCATTTAAAATTGCCCAAATGTGGCATAATTGTTTTTTTGGGGGGAAGGTGTTGCCACATGTATGTGTATTGATTACAACTTTTAAGAGTTCTTTGAAATAAATTTGTTGTCAATTAAGTTGAAATTTATTTAGGGATGTTTGACACCTTGGTTCCATTAAGAAATTGAAAAGAAAACATTGTTTACAAGTAACCAATATGAATCACAACCTAATAAACCCTAATATGAAGACCAATGACATTGTTATGTAAGGTTTCATGACATTCTCTACATCATTATGTATATTGCCTAGAACCACCCATCACCAAAAACACACCTATGATTAAACATTGATTTATATTTGCATCATTTTATTTTTTGTTTATGTTGAGCCTTCTTCATGGTTAAAGGTGTGACAAATGGAATCATTTTTTTCAATTATGAAGGCAAGGGAACAACCAAAAGAAGCAAAAAAAGAAAAGAGTTGTCCAAATAAATGTTTTTTAAAGAAAAACATTAGACCTCCCTTTTCCTTGAGACCTCATATTCTTTTACTTTTATTTGTTTTGAGTGATTTAAAAAGTTATTTGTGTGTCAATTGAAGCGTAATAAAATCTTTAAACTTCTTCCTATTTTTAGATCCCATATATTTTTTAAAATTTCCATTTTGGACAACCTAAAAAACTATAGATGCATTAATTGGAGCTTTAGATTTTTTTTAAAAACTTTAAAGATAAAAAAATAATACATTTAAAAATTTTAAGTTTCAAATTGCAAATTGTTTTAACATGTCCATCATCAACACATTAACCTCATTAATTAGTTCAAGACCTCATGTCTTTATGCCATCCTTAAACACCAACCTTTCAATGTCTTTTTTTGTGGCGAAAATTCACCAAAATGTGAAAAAGGGGTTGGCAAAAAGCCCATTAATAAAAAAAATTGTGTTTTTTTTCATTTTTTCACCATAATTCAACTTCAGTGAATAGCAAGATGCCACCTATGCAATGCATGGCTTGGATCCATTATCACATGTGTGAAAAGCCACCATTTTGTGCCAACATCATCAAATTTTGTGAGATAACAATTTAATGTCATTGTTTTCTACTTACCTATGTTAGACATCACCATCTTTGTAATGGCAGGGCATGTGCCATTGCCATACAAAGCAAAAATGAGAGGAACTTTGTTCCCATGCACATTATGTCCTTGTATGTTATCCTATTCAAGTTGATAATGTCTTGATGATTCAAAGATTTTAGAACTTTATTGATTTTTTTGGTGGCTCCTCCTCAAGTGCTTAATGTTGGAACATTGTAACTTGTGGTGTGTAACAAATTGATAATCAATGTGGTGGTGGCAATAGTAAATGATCATTGTGAATTATAAGTAGTTGGAGGTTGGAATAATGGACATGACATTGAGATTTGAGATACGACTTTTAAATCTTGATTCCTAAGATGTTGTAAGATAAATGGTTCCAAGGTAGGATATGTTTCATTTATTTGTGCACATTGTATTATGGTTTCTTTGTGATTTTGAAGGTTTAAGGTTGAAAAGATTTTGTTGTCAATAAACTTTAAAATCTTATAAAGCTTAAACTTGAGAGGATTCATCACCTTTCAATGTCTTATTTATGCATGAAATAAGTTACAATATATGATGTCACCTTTAAAACCCCAAAATTCAATATAAATTATTATTGTTTGGTTATTTGCTTTGTTGAATGTGTAGTTTGGCTCTAGGTTTGGCTTTGCCTCAAATTTGCTGAATGTGGCTTCTTTCTCTAGGTCTACTTTTGGTTTTGGATTACTTAATTTGCCAAGTTTTATTTCGATCTTTGGGTCATCAAGTCAATTGGTTACAAGTAGCCCCCATGGACTACATGGATTGACTAAGGCCATTGATGCATCAAATTTGGGTGCTTCAAATTTTGCTAAGCTTAGCACATTGGATGTTACGAGTTTTGTTGGCACCTTTGGTTTGTTTTTTTTTTTTAGGTAGAGAGAGAATATCAACCTCCTCCAATGGTGCATTTGCGACAACTTTTGTTACTCATGGTCTCATTTTTGGTGAATCAATAAAGAAAAAAGGAAAAAAAGGTGAAATATTAAAAAGGTGTCAAAAAACAATGGGTTGTCCAATTTCTTTGGGTTCAACTTATGGTAGATCCTATAGCCAAAATCCACATGGTGCATTGCAAGGTTTGTTCCATGGTTGAAGGCAAGGAAAAAATTATAAACCCTAAATTAAATGGTTTACAAGAACATGTGAGAAAAAGAAAAGCCTTAATTCCTTGTCCAAAAGTTTGGTGGGTGATTATTATATCAACAATGACAACCAATGCCAAAAAAATGAAAGGTTTCATGTGACCTACATCAAAAGCTAGACATTTTAAATGCATTGAACATAATTCAACATTTTTTTTTTATCAAATGGTTTAAAAAATGAATCCTTTGCCTTGTAACCCTTTTTTTCAAAATTTCAAAACTTTGAAAGTTTTGAATGAATTGGTTTTTCATCAAGTTTGTCCAATGAACATGTACTTTCATAGTACATGTTTTTGTTGTACAAAAAAATTGAAATCAATTGCATGATCTTATGCTTTCTTTTTTATTACTTTTTAAAAAAGTGTACTTTAAACACTTGATTCCTTTAGTTTACAAGACTCAAAAGGACATTAACATAATATCCAAAATATTAAAAAATATTTTTATTAATTTAAGAAAACTTCATTTTATCTATTAGCATATAACAATCCACTACAATTATAATAATGTAAGATAAACAAAAAATCCAAAGTTTTCATTTGCAGTCCTTTTTCAATTAGACATTCCTTTTTGGTACCCCAATTGTGAATGGACCCTTTTAACAAATGGAAAATTGTCACAAATTGAACATATTTTTAGAGACATGTCAGATGACAGAAACTTTAAACCTAGTTTAAAAACAAAAGTTAGCTAGAAAGGCAAAACCTTTTATTTTGAAAAAAGGAATAATATACATAGTGGGACAAGACAACAAAATGCGTAGATGTTTGACAACTTCAAAAGCACAGATTGTTCTAAAGGAGCTACATGAAGGAATGGTAAGAGGACATTTTGCTGTAGATATCACTGCAAAAAAAATTCTAGATGTAGGTTATTGGTGGCCAATTCTATTCAAAGATACTCATGATTTTTGCAGAAGTTGTGACAACTATCAAAAAATTGGAGGACTAAAAACAAAAAGTTTCGCCACGTTGGTAACAACACTTTTAGAGGAACCTTTTATGAAGTGGGGTTTAGATTTTATAGGTTCAATTAAACCAACAAGAAGACTAACATGAAACATATATATTTTGGTAGCTATAGATTATGCAACCAAGTGACTAGAAGCAAAAGGATTTAGAACTAATGTTGTAGTAGTTATAGCCAAATTTTTATATGAGTATATTTTGACCAGATTTGGACATCCTCTAACTATAGTTATAAATCAAGGAGTACATTTCATCAATGATACAATTAAACATTTGACAGAACAATTTTTGTTAAAGCATGTTAATTCTACTTATTACCCACAAGGAAATGGACAAGCAAAGTCTACTAACAAAGTTATTGGTAGATTATTAACAAAGTAAATCAATGAAAAAAGAACAGATTGAGAAGAACATCTATCCATGGTTTTATTTTCATGCAAGACAACTTACAAGGTGCCAACATGATACACACCTTACTAGTTAGTCTATGGTTTGCAACCTCTAATGCCAACAAAATATGTTTTATCGGCTATTAGTGGGTTCATAGAGATGAAAACCCAATAGAGTATTAACTCCTAGATTTACAGAGCTAGAGAAGTTACAGGAAAATAGATTGGAGGCTCAGAACAATGTTGGAACAAATCAATGGAGCAAATTTTTGTGGAGCCAACAAAAACATATAGAGAAGAAGTTTCAATTTGGAGATTATGTTTTGTGGTTTCCCGAGGGAGAAAAGACACACTCGGGCAAATTCAAGAAAAGATGGTTTGATGCAGTTGTCATATGCAGCCATGTGAACTTTTGAGATAATTGGTTATTGAGATAATCAATTACTGCGGGGAGATCACCAGAAGATAATCAACATTTCCATCCCCTATAGCAATATAAGAGCCAGAATCAAAAGCTAAATGTATTTCATTTGCACAAACAATCAAGAATGTTCCAGGATCGCACCCACTGGCAATGTCAATTCTGCCATTCCTAGCCTGCATATTCTCTAATGCTGGTAGTTCTGCCCAGCAAGCAGTTGCCTTAGGACACTTTCTGAGATCCCCTTTTGTAAGTTTGCACCTCTGCTGATGAGGTTTTGCATAAGACATTTCCATGAAGCTATTCTGAACTGCACAGTCTTCAAGGTCTGTCCAAGGTTATAATGTAAGTAAGTCCCATTTAAGGTGGTCTGTGAACATGCCTATGACCATCACTGTTGTTCAGACTTCTCTGCACATTTTGCTTTTGGTTTTGTTTTGGTTTTGTGTTCATTAGGGTTGGTTTTCCTCTTATTGATGTTTGCTCATATGTAATGACAACATCTCCATTTTGCTGAGATGTTGCTAATGTGTAAGTACTGAGAACTTCTTCAGATTGCTGATATGTTGCTTGGGTGGGAATGCAATGCTGATTGCACTATGCAGCTGGTTTTTGATGTGCCTGCAAGGCAAGTGGGGTAATATCTAGTGTTTTTCTTTTGACATGAATTGTCTTTACCAGCTTTGACTCTAGGAAGTTGGGATTTGGCCTTGAGCTGTTGGAAACATAATGAGATACCTGTAAGTAGAATGCACAAACCTGTTTTAATCTTATACAACCCATTGAATCACACCTACTTGCGACACCCTCATGATTTTGAGCATTATCTTTGCAAGGTGTTTTGTTTGTGTTAATGAAAGAAACATCTGCAACACTGAATTTCTGTGCTACAGATCAAAGTGTTCAGCAGCTCACACTGTTCTGAACAACCTGGTTTGCTTAGGTCTCATCTACCTGCCGCCAGTATACATGGTATAGCTTCATAAGCTTCCATAAACTGGACAGTGGTTATTTTCGAAATGCCTTGAGGACCTTGAATGGTAAAGAAAATCTTATTTTGTGATGTAGATTGTTCAGATGGAGAGAGCTCATTAGCATTTGTCTCACAAATAGACTTGGTTTAATAGAGACAAAGGTAGCTGTGTGAGCCATTATGAAACCTAACATGAGGAGACTTCTTGTTGTCATCAAAAGGTGAGATACTGTAAATTGTATATCCAATCAAAAGGCAAGCAATTGTAAATGAAGGCTAAATTTGTTGTAAGTGGGATGGAAGCAGGAATTCCTTGGAATTCATAATGATGCATGAAACCTTGGTTGTGGAAAAGGCTTTTCTTCTATCAAACACATTATCTCCTTCCTTCTGAATTCCATTGCTGGGTATTGTCATGGTATGCCCAAATTGATAGTGTCAGTCCAAAGTAGTTACTGATTTGGTTGGGTCAGTGGCAACCACTATCCAGTTCCTGTGATCAGTTGATACTGGACTTTTGCATTGGGATTCTAATGAGGACTTGTGCAGTTGATTCTCACCTGATTCCATTCTGAATTTGCTCCTCACCAGTACTCACAGATGCCCCTTAGAGCCAAGGTTGAACCTCTCAATCTGCAAAACAAACCTGGCCTCGTAGGCAACATGCCTAGCTGATAAAAAAATGGACATCACACAGAGGAATGTCTGCTTTCCCACATTGTTGAGAGATCATATCAAGATGCTTTTCAAGAATTAAGTTGCATCTTGCTAGGAGGAGGCTTTGAAATTTGAGATGGTAATCTATATGCCTAATACTCCTTCTCAACTCTTTTGACATTTCAAACATTCCATGATCAAAGTATTTCCATCAGAATAACCAGTCAATTATCCACCAAAGGTATCATGGAAGAGTCACAGGGACTCCATGGTTCTCTGCAAGAGGAAATGTTACAGCTCTAATTTCACTCTACAACATATGTGCTACTATCATGACAGGCTGAGTTTACATTTATTGTCTTGAATTTGCACACAGTGTTGTGAAAATTGATTGACAGGAAACCCTATGGAAGAAATGTGGAATTACTTGCCCAGCTCTTCAGCTAGATTACTTGCTACAATTTTCAAGCACTCTATGTCATCTCCATTGTCATCGTGCATATCAGCAGGTGGTTTCAGAAACAGCCCTCCCAAATCCAGTCGTGGATCAATGTTCTTACTCTCATGTTCACCCCATACAGTGGGTATAGCACTCCATCCAACATGCACAAATGAGAAAAATTCACCTGTGGAATAATACCAGGCATGAATAGCCCTGAACCCAAAGTCCCTCACCTTGTTATTTGGGACTATGGACTCAAACAAGGTTTTCTTAGTTGCCAACATGCTGAGATTTGCCTCCACAGGTGGTCCTCCAACAGGGACTACAGGGGTAATATTGGCTCCTACAGCACCAGAGTGTGAATCAACTGATTCCAGAATCACCTTCTTCGCTGTAAGGATCTCATAAATCACCCAGAGGTCTTGCATACTGCAAATTACACGCAATTCCATTCAAGACGGTGTCACAGGTCCAATGCTCTATGCACAAATTGCTCATGTAAAAGCACTGGTCTACTCCTACACATTACAACATAACATTGTCCCACTCTTTCACATGTGCAGCATGATTATTGAGAAGGAAAGATTTTGTGGGCATTAGAATGCTATGACATTCACTGGGTATGTTGATTGGGTAAAATCTTGTGTGTGGACAGATCGAGTTGTGCCCTCACCTCTACACCAAAAGATTACAGTGATGAGAGTGTACATCGTCAGGATGCAGGTCTCGACCCCATCAAATGTGAAGAAACAACCACAATAATAACACCAAACACAAAATTTGATATCGGAAAGATCATTTGGTAGCTCTAAATTAGAACCTCTGGATGAGAGGATGCAATAAGATCATGCTGTTATCTCACGTAGAAGACAGGTAGCTTGCCTCTCGCCGAAACAATTGAAAACGCCACGGCTTGGTTCGGACCAGTACTTGAGTTTCTTCAGCTTAGGAACGTCAGGCTTCCATTGTTGCTCGCCTATAATCTCCTGAAGCGCTGCCCTGTCCACACTGACGATCTGCACACGTTGTAACTTGCATTCCAAGTGTTTGTCACCGTCAATGTCAAGATTTGCAGCATCCCCAAAGATACGCAGGCTGGATTTCACTGAAGCCCTGGACTCGACTGTGTGCTTAATATCCAGCTACGCTCGGTCCAATTTGAATAACTCTTCGTCATCTTCCTCGCATTCTGCAGTCACCAAAACCGAACAATTAGCATCCATCGAAGATCTCTCATTTACAGCTGCAGTTGACAACATGTTCTTAAACACTACACCAGTTCGTCCACCCAATCGTATAGTCCAGAAAATCGAATGATCAAGCTAAAGCAAGGCGCCAAACGATCGTCACAACAATGTACAACTTCGGTTTCTCCAGCGATAATTGTCGATAACCCAAGTTGACTAAAGAAGAGCCGGTTAGTTTTGCAATATCCCCCAACGTGATCACTGCATGAATCCTTACCCGTATTTCATTCGAAACGTTTGATCCCCCTCACGAAGACGATCGGCAGTCTTCTGGGATTCTTTGGAGCCCAGGTTGAACATGGAACCAATATTCTAAAGGATGGGACTCGAGCCCTTCCTGCTCGTCTTCACCATAACATCCAAGAGCTGAACGCTAGTCTCAGACTTCAAAGGGTCCACGGCGAAAGCAGCGCGCTTTTCGTAGAGGTACTTTTGCCATGAATCAGCCATTTCGTGAGTGAGCACCTTGCCTCTAGGAGCTGAGCTGATGGTAGAGAGAAAGGAAAATCGTGAGAGGAAGAGTATGGCTGTGAACGGGGACACTGGAGAAAAACAACAGAGAGATACACCACTGAGAGAATACCAAATATATTTCAGAAGTTTCTACGCGTAAATCACTGGTTGTCGGTACAATCTTTCAGTGTAGTTGCTGACCCTCCACGCGCAACGCGGCCCGACATAGATGCACCTTCTGCAACGATTTCAAGTGTAATACATCAAGTAAAGAGGCACCTACCAAAACTAATTTTTGTCGATCTTTTTTGAGACAAAAGGGATTCCAGTCCACAAATCTTCCCGTGCAGGATCCGTAAGGGTTCAAGATATGTACTTCCAATCTGTTCTTCACAAGACAACCTTACTGACACTCATCTGGTCTTTGCAGGTCAATATTGTACAGGCTATCTGGAAGGAGAATAGCAGCATATCAAGATAAGCTATGTACCATAAGAAGCAATCCAAAGCTCCAAGACCTCCACTGTTATGTCACATTGTTTTATATAACTTGGGGCATTCTCCAGCTTGCTTTGTTTTTCTCATGTTCGTTTTTCTCTGTCTTGGTCAGCTTAGGCTATACCATCAATCAATTCACAAGTGGGCTCTTTCCAAATGAAAGTGAGAAGAACTGCGAAGTCTTCTTATTCAAGACAGTGATGCACAAGCACAACTATCATATGCTTTCTTCACATTTCCTAAATACTTTCTCTACTATGTGCGCTCTAGTCTACTGAGCTATACCCCCATTTTGCTGCATTCTGGCCATGGCATTTCCTGTTGCTCTTCATTCCTTGTAAAACTAATTGAGCACAAGATGCCTGCAAATCCAGCTCCAAAAGGTAACATATCTTTAACAGACTATTGCACGTCTTAGCATTAACAGTGAAGCTGATCATATCTTTGTAGGGATCATTGTGCAAGATTTGCAGATCACAGCATTTTCATTCCATGAGATTCATTCTTCCCCTCTCTGTCCATTCAAGTTTTTGCTATGCCCTGTGGCTTAGCATGTTGGAATCTGGGCATTCCCCTTCTTCTTGAAGAAACATTACAAAATTGGATTCATGTCTTTGTAGCTAGCGATACTCATCACCACAATCCCCAGCAATTCCATTGCCCTTCTCCACCACTGCATGAATCAATGCAACATCTCCTTGATCAAGGCCTGGGAAAGAAAATGTAGCCTGGTTGCTAGTGATGTGCTCAGCTATGCTGAGCCGAGCACCAATTATAACTGCAGCTACAGCAGGCTTGTCAGCTATATAGCGCACTGCCACATTGCTGATGCTCACTTTGTACTTGTCTGCAATTTGACTAAGCACAAGCAGAAGCTCCTGGATCCCACATGAATCAAACACCAAATCACAGTAAGACATGGCTTGCCCTAAAATAGTATCAACAAAATGGGCGGAAAAGCAAAATAGCACTTGCCAAGAAAACTTTCTCAAATTCTTGTTTGACTCTATTTGGGATGATACTAACCTGGAAAAGCATCCAACCACCCCACTGGTCGATGGTGCGTTTGTATTTGGAGAGTGACTGTGTGGTTAACTCAAATCTTTGTGGCTCAGGACGCCCCAAATACTTCTCTGACAGGAATCCACCCAGTAGGGACCTGTGACCCAGTGGATCCAAAACTAATGTCAAAATCTGTCGGTCACTGACTAGACTCAAGCTTCTCTCAACCATGAGATGAGCAGGGATGACCAATGAGAAAATCACCCACTGTTAGCAAAGTTCTACCAAGCACTCAATTCTATGTACTTGTGCTCATCTTTTGGAAATAAAGACCACATCCATGATCTTCAAGCAGTTACAGTTGTGTTCAGTAAGGAAAGACATACCCATATGCAAGGATCTTGACATTGTGTTTCAAGCACCATGCAACCATCTTCTTTTCTGGCCTTCTGTCTATAATTGAATATGCAACCTGCACAGTCACCCTCCACAATGGGCCCAATTATCTAGGGCTTCCACAAGAAGACAGTGATATCAGAGACAATAGGAATGTTCAAAAGTTCCTTTCAGCCCAGAGGGTGTTACAGCACCAAAAGAAACCATGAGCATCAATAGAAAATTAACAGGCATAGGGATAGATATTGTGCATTCATAAGACTGCCCTGGGGGCATAGATTCTTTGCCTTTGAGTGCAGGTAGCCACAGCTGCTAGAGGAAGGGCAACAACAAGGGGATGGTGAAGGTGACAAAATGGTGACAGCTAACTCCATCAGGAGTTGGTTCCGACATTGGACCTTACCTTGACATTGCAAGAGCTTTCCAGATTTCTCTATTGATCTGTTCATATAAGATCCATTTGTTGTTCGTAACCGCCCAAACCCAGGAAAGCTAGGGCTTTATGGTCAGCCTTGAGACTCGCAAAAGAGGCACTACTAAGATTAAGGGACAAGATCTTTGATGCTTTTGGAGATAGTAATGTGCACATTGTATCAAAACATGAACATGAATAGAGATAGAGTCATATAGGGCAAAAGAGAGGTGGAACTTCACCTGGTTTGAGACAATTGGGATGGCACACTCCTCATAAAGTTTGGCCATGTGCAGAGTGTCAAAATTTGTTAGCCCCAGCTCCTTTATCTTACCCTCCAGTTTAAGTGTATATAGCAACTTCATGGAATCGAAGTAATGGACATCTCTATAATCCCACCTGTAATCAACCACAACAATGCACCATGTAACCACTTAACTCTGATATCTAACTGACGGGTATGGATAAAGAGGACCAAGTCAAACAAAAAGACGCAGGTGTTGCACATTGGTAACATTAGGCTTGACAACAGCGGCATCCTTGCAATAGAAACTGAAAAGTCAAATGAACTCTCAAGTCTCTGGAAATTAATGGTCATGGCATGTAAAGAACAGGCACAAGAAGGTGAGCAGGGAAGATTTATTAATTTTAGGAAGCTGAGAGAGGTAGACCCTGCTGCAAGGAACAAAGATAGCCCAAGATGAAAATAGCGGTTTTACATTTGGATAGCAGATCTTTATGGTGAACCAATGAAGAAGAAATGTAAGTTCTGAAGGACAACCTCAAGAGCCATGGAGAAAAGCAAAATGACAGAAAATGATTAAGGTTCACAGCTCAGAGGAAGTAAACTGTGCTGTGGCATGAACTCACAGGAAAATACAGAGACAAGAAAATGAAACTTCATCTTGGAGAGACTGAAAACAATATCATCATGTTCAAAAGGTTTAAACCCAGAGAGATAAAAGGACTCAGAAAGAGACCCAGGCCAAACCCCATGCTTGTGAGCCCATGACATACAGCACATTGTGAAAATGCACTCACCAATGAAACTGGACCATGTCCAATGTAGACACCCCCATACGCTTGCGGGATTGATCAATGCTGGATTCCACCACTTCTCGTGTATTTGTTCCGCTACTGCCTACACATCAGTCTCTTAGTGGTTTAACTTCTCTACATGTAAATGGAATGGTCATGCTTGACCTAAGCTTTATGGCCCAGGATTGAATCCTCTTTCTCTCTTATTTGAGTGAGAAGACATCAAAATGATTCTGCAAGAAGCACAGGCAACTGAGAATTCGCTCAAAGGGATTAAAACTTGGCAACCAATAGGAAAAGAAAGGTATTGACACAATGGCTAGAAAGAGATGTATCACTCCTAAGAGTATGCTGAAGACAGAAAGAGTCCCTTACCATAACGAGGGACAAATTTTGTGAAGCCGAGGACAAGATTTGCACCCAGATACTCCCTCAAGAACTTGCCATAAATTTCTTCAGCGGGCCCATCTGCAGCATAGATAGATTTTGCTTTGTTAAAATCTAAAGTACCAGTTGCCATGTATGAAACAACAACTCAGACTACTAACATATGTGAAAGAAAGCCAGATCCATAGAACTTGGATATTTCACCAGCCTTGAACAAATCAATATTCTGAGACTTGTCATCATGTCCTCCTCCTTCACAGAGAACATCAGCATTTTGTAAATACTAGGCTATTTGTAAAAACTAGGGTTTCAGTATTCCCTGACAACATTTGCAATTTTCAGATCTTGCTGTAAAACTGTAGTGCATTTAAACTAGGGTTTCAGTATTCCCTTAGAACATTAACATTTTTCTGATCTTGCTGCAAAACTGTAGTGCATCTAAACTAGGGTTTCAGCATTCCCTTACAACATTTGCATCTTTCAGATCTTGCTGCAAAACTGTAATGAATCTACTAGTGAAACAATCCAACAAACTGGGTCCCAAAGGGTAACAAACTCACAGATGTCAGCCAAGTCGAAGACACCAAGGCCTGCAAAGGCGTATCGTTTCATCTCCTCAACTGCCTTCTTTTGGTCGATTTTGCCATGGCCTCCAGCCACCTGCCACATTCCTAAGACCACACAGCAAGACACCAATCCATGAATCACTAAGGAAGAAAACTCGTCAATTTACGATGTAGAATGAAATCTGAACACAATTATCCAAGAGGGGGGAAGAAAGAGAGCTTGATTTTCAGGTTGCGTTGATTTCCTGGGAGAATTTCCAACAAGGAGAAGAGAGAGAGAGAGAACCTGTGATAATCGCAGGAATTGAAAAGCTTCCAACTGAGCGAAAGGGAATGGAGCTGCCATGGTTGGCCACGATGGAGGTCGTCGGCATCTCCGTGCGCCGATGATCTTCCTCAAGTTCCGCCATATCCAATTCTTCCTCGATCACTTTACTTTCCGATTCAACACGGAATGACTCCTTCTTTCTCCTATCGTCTTTTCTCTTCTCTTGTGAAGTCGAAGTGTCGTCAAGAAACAACAAATATATTCCTTCTCTGCACTACTAGAGAAGTCGAAATCCCCCACGAAGGAAGTTCTTCTTCTTCTTCTTTGCGTCACTCGCCCTCCCTAACATACATACATACATACAAACATGTGCTCCCTCTTTGACAGCACATCAAACCGAATGTTTCTTTCTTTTGGCAAGCGTCGAATTTACAAGCAACGGAAAGACTTACAAAGTTTTAAAAGAATAGAGCTTTAATGAAATACTTGATATTATTATTATCGCCTGGAGTGATGGAGCCTGTCAACGCTCTCAACATTTTTTCTCACCAGATTGATTTCCTCCTTGAATAGGGAGGACGTTTTCTTTGGATATTATGAAATAAAAGTGCTGTCTTGGCAGGTTTATGTTCAGTCGCGTTTATTCAGATCTACTGCTGCTGCTCCTTTGTGGAAGAAGATCGTCTGCGTCATCTTTTCGTGCTTTCTCGCGCTATTTGCTCCACGTCTCTCTAGTCCAGACTCTACGACTATCTCCAAAACCGGAAAACACATCGGCGGAAGAGATGACCCATCACGGAGCAAAGTCATTCCGACTTAGGGTACACACTGATCGGTGATCGGTCACTTGGTGTCTCCAAAAGATTTTAGGTTAAAATCTTTGGACATTATTCCACAGTTGCTCCAGAAGTTCCAAGAGGCATTGTAAACCATCACTTGGCATACCCATAGCCATGAAGATCATTATTTTAAATAATAATAATAATAATAATAATTTAAAAGAGAAAATATAGGGTCTCAAAGTAAAAGGGTTGCGGTGTTTTTTTTTTGGGGGGGTTTTCCATTTTTGCTAAATCGGCCTTTATCTTCTAAGCTAAGTGGATTGAGGTGGCAAAATACCAAGTGAAAATATTGCTCATATGTTTATATGTTTTTTTTTTTTTGGGTGTATATAATGATGGCGATAGTTTTAGTTCAGTTTTCATGGTATGTGGCAACATGGACTTATTAGTGGTAGAAGCAAGGGAAAGGTCAAGGTTTTAGCAATTTGTGAGTTTGATTTTATTAGTTAGCAATTTGACGATAATGTTGTTGCAAATAACAACTAAGTCCTCTAATGTTTTCATGAGTCATGACCAAAATAAACTTTTGGGATGATAGTTGAACAACATTAGAGCTTTTAAGTCCTTGTTCTTCAATGTTTGATGTTCATATAATAATATATTGTATACTACCCAATGCTTATAAATATCAATATCAATCAATTGCTAGGACAATCAATCACACACCTTAGACCTAAGACACACATCACAAAAAACTATTGTAATAAAATGGCCACATGGTGACTATCCCCATTGTTTGAAAATTGTAGATCGCACTTACAACAACAAAATCCATGATTTGAAGTGTCAAACAATGGGAGCTTGCACTTTGCTACAAATAATTACAAATAGGCATCATTTTTAAAAAAATCTTGACATTATTAAAAAGCATCCTTGCATATATGGATCTATAACATTATGTTTCCATAATCACATCATGAAATAAATCACATCCAAATATATGCATTGAAACCTATGGATAAAACTAGGTCAATGCAATCATCATTTTGTCATATGGTCTTTCAACTCATTGAACTTAGCCCCAGTTGTTGGTGCATCAAATGATTATGCTTTTATCATTCGATTGGGTTGTGACAAAGGATCCTATTAGATCCCAAGTCATGCCCTTCACAAGGTTGTGATGGCTTGTGAAAATAGTGACAAGAGAGTTGGTGGCAACTTGCCACTGATGGATGGTGTTGTTAAGGTTGTAGCTAACGGTAGAATATCATCTAGTGACCACCTAAGATCCACCTACTTCAAGCAATGGACAAACAACCAACCATACTAACAATTTAATGCACACTTTTAGTTCACCTTGTTTTGAACAAAACCCATAGTTGAAATGCATTTGTCATAAAGTTTTTGTTGTTTCAAATTTAATGTGATGTGTTCAAAGGGAATTGAACCTTAATCCAAAAAAGGACATTGCCATGTTGAATGGAAAACATGGAAGTAGAAAACACTAGTATTGACATCCTTATTTAAATTCATTATTAAACATTAGAATAAATAAGATTTATGATTTATGATCTTGTTTAAGTGCAGGAAGTGAGATTCATGAAAACACCAGGTAGATTACCTTCTCATAAAATTGTTCCAAAGTTTTATAACTCCAACCCATACCACGATTTTGTTTCATTCTTGTTTGTGATGGTAACATGAAATGGAAACATTTACAAAACTAAAAAATCTTAAACATACATCATAACAACCAAATCCAAATTAGTCATTGAATGGTTTTTCAATTTGAACTTCACAAAAGTGATGGTAGAAAAGGTAGGTTCATCTTTAAGATTCCTTTAAACATAAACAATTGCAAGTTCAACAAGTTTAAAATTTTAAAAAATTCTATCTTTCAATTTTACATTAAAAGTAAACATTTTCCACATTCAAGTGGTTGAATTATAGTCATGCCGGGGTTTCATGGCAACCTCATTGTTGGACTACATGGTGATCATAAATAAACTAAATTGATGTTCAAGTAAAACATGATCTAGTAAAGGCACATGTGATTTACCATCCGGTTGAGTCATCTTGCAATGAAAATAACATGATTTTAAAATTTGCAAATGTTTAAGGAATGTCAAAACAATTTTTAATTATAGCCAATATTGAGGGTAAATATTGTTAGTAACAATCATGAACTCTTGTGTTTTTATTAAGTTCAATGGTCAAACCTTTTGCAACAAAAATGCATTGGTTATTTACATCTTAGCACATAGTTAACATATCTTCTATAATAAACATGACATAATTATAGTGCGCTTGTTAGTTTTGTGTAACATGAAACATTTCTCTTTGAAACAAAAGGCAACATAATTCATTTGTGTGATAGGTTCAAGGTATTGAACTATCAATAACGCATCAAAATTTAACCCCACCAAATCCATAGAACTATGGAACCAATCGTGTCAGAAATGTTGTTCAAGGTCCACATAAAGGTTGTACAATTAACATTGACATCAAATACATTAATCCCATCATAGTTTCCACATCACGTTGGAGCTTAATTAGTGGCAACAACTAGATTACTAGGAAGATCATCAAACATTTTCATAATAAAACACTTAAACTCACATGATAATTATTTAAAAAGGGCCAACATTGAAATGCACCATTTCCAAAAAAATTCAAAATTTGCAAACCCCTTGACTTTATTGTCTTAACAAATTTGGTGCATTCCAAATGTTTTTACATGGATTAGTTATAATAGGTGTACATAGAAAAAAGTAAACCCTCAATTTTTTCAACAAAGGTCAAAGATGATAAGGTCTAAACAACAAGATTACACCGATGTGCCATATAATGAATCCTTGCAAGGAAAGGGCAGTGTTTTAATCAATTAAACAATCACACTAGTCAAGCTTTAAAAAATTGTTACATTGTCAACCCCAAAACACACTACTTTGATAATAAGGCCAATTTTTAACATCCCACCAAAAAACAACAAAAGAATTGATAATTACAATAATGAGGTTGTTAGATGTACCTCCATCAACAATTCTTTCAAAATTTAAAAGAATTGGCATCATGCATCAATTATCAACAACATAAATGTGAAAAAAATATGGGACCAGTTGTCCATAGTGGTGACCTCATCACAATTAACTAAAATGAATTTGGCATGTTGGACTAGTAACACAATTTACTTCGAAATGACATATGCATGGCAATCGCTATATCCCAACTGCTTGAATCTATCTAATGTTTCCCCATGTGTATGGTATATTTTCAAAAAATCAAACATAACTCATAATGAATGCTTCAACATAGAGCTAGACAATTTCAGAATGGTTTGTGGTGAACCTTTACATTGTATGTTTAATCTAAGTGGTGCACTCATTTTACACAAAATGTGCCATCATTGTTTCATCTAAGCAGCACACTCATTCCACACAAGATGTGCTATTGTTAATACAGAAAGAGCAAGATCCTGAGGTAGCCTACTGTGCAATAATAGTCATGGACTGCTATTGATGTAACCTACTTCATAAATTCAACAATTAATGTTTTGGAGCTAAATTGTATGTGTTCCAGCATATTGGCAATCTAAAGTAGCCCAATTGTCCTTAGAAGCTAAGTATCATGCTTTGACAAAACTATGGAGGA
>Ga0209208_10003616_pt1 | contig 22103 bp, 19 predicted proteins | sample S1TSphfallax_3_FD_187694 | JGI IMG/M metagenome (GOLD analysis project Ga0209208, IMG submission 187694) | Host-associated microbial communities from peat moss isolated from Minnesota, USA - S1T2_Fd - Sphagnum fallax MG (SPAdes) (version 2) | ecosystem: Host-associated > Plants > Peat moss >...
CTGCAAAATGGCTGCGCACGCCGGACGCCCCAAGGCCAGCCTCAAGCCAGGCCCGGGCCGCCTCGGCGTTGGCCAGGGTCTCCTGAGTGGTGAAGGTTTTTGACACAGCGATGACGAGGGTGGTTTCAGGGTCAAGCCCAGCGAGGGCCGCAGCCACCTCCTCCCCATCGACGTTGGCCGCAAAGCGGAGATCGATGGACGGCTGAAGCGGCCGCAGCGCCTCCCAAAGGAGCCGTGGCCCAAGATCCGAACCGCCGATGCCGATATGAACAAGGGCATTGAACGGCTTGCCCGTCGCCCCCCGCACTGCGCCCGACCGCACCCCGTCCACGAGGGCCTGCATCCGCGCAAGGCCTTCGCGCACCGCCGGCGCCACCGCTTCGCCCAGGGCCTTATAGGCCTCGTCCTTGCCGCGCAGGGCGGGATGCAGGGCTGCGCGTCCCTCAGAGGCGTTGATGGCTTCGCCGGAAAAGAGCCGGCGGCGGGCAGCCTCCACCCCTGCGGCGGACGCGAGGTTTAAACAGACCTCGAGATCCTGGACGCTCCACGGCTGCTTGGAAAGGTCGAGGCGCAGGCCCGCCGCGTGCGCCACAAGGCGCGCCAGCCGCTCGGGCTCGGATGCGAAAAGCCCGCCGATGGAGCGATCCTTCGCCCCGGCCGCCGCGGCGTCGAACGCGGCCCAAGCCTCGTCCAGAGGAGAAGCGGTCGTCGCGGGCATGAAAACTCCATGGCGGTGTTCAGCGCCTCTCCTCTACAAGACCCCGGCGGTTCCGTCAGGACCAAAACACGCCCCGACCTCTTCCCACCTAGGCGGGCTTGGACGCTGCGTTCAGGGCCTCGACCACGGCATCCGCCGTCAGGAGCTGGGGCAGGATCTTAGGGGCGCCGCCCCCTTGGGCGTCGTAAAGCAGATAGAGCGGCACGCCTGATCGGCCTTCCGAAGCCAGGGCCTTAGCGATGGCCGCATCCCGGTTGGTCCAGTCGGCTTTCAGGTAGACGGCGCCGCTCCTCTTAAACGCTTCAGCGACTTTCGCCGTGGCGAGGGCGGTGCGCTCATTGACCTGGCAGGTGACACACCAGGCGGCCGTGAAATCCACAAAGACAGGCTTTCCCTCGGCCTGGAGGGCGGCGACCTTTTCAGGCGACCAGGGCTCGGCGGACAGGCCCGTCGCCGGGTTTTCGCCGGCGCCGGCTGCGGCGGCCGCAACCGCCGGCGGCGACATGCGCGCACCCGCCCCGGCTAGGGGAACCACCGCCGCCACCGCTGCGAGGGCGAGGCCTCGGTAGATCCATGGTCTTACCGCGGCCTGCGATGCGCCCCAGAAAAACGCGGCGACCGCCAGGACGATGCCGGCGGCGAAGAGGAACGGTAGTGCGTTGTCCCCAGCTTCGAGCACGAAAACCCACGCGAGCCAGGCGGCGGCGCCGTACATGGGAAAGGCGAGGATTTTGCGCAGGAGGTCCATCCACGCGCCTGGCCGAGGCAGGACTTTGAAGATGGCCGGGACGAAGGAGACCGCCACGAAGGGGGCGGCCAGGCCGACACCTAGGGCGGCGAACACGATCAGGGCCACGAGGGGCGGCTGAAGAAGCGCCCAACCAATGGCTGGCGCCATCAGGGGCGCCGTGCACGGCGCTGCGACCACCACGGCGAGGGCGCCGGTGAACACGGCGCCGATCATATCCGATCGTGCCGCCAGGCCGTGCCCAAACCCCTGCGCCGTCAGGCCGATTTCAAAAACACCGGAGAGGTTCAGCCCCACCCCGAGCATGATCAGGGCGAGGGCGGCCACGACGGCGGGGGATTGCAGCTGGAAGCCCCAGCCCACCGCCTGACCCGCCTTCTGGGCCGCAATCAGGACGGCGGCGAGGATCACGAAGGTCGCCACCGCGCCCCCAAGGAAGGCCAGCCCCTCAGCCCGCGCGCGGGCGGGCGCCTCCACGTGGCGCGCTAGGGCGGCGGCCTTCATGGAAAGCACGGGGAAGACGCAAGGCATGAGGTTGAGAATGAGCCCGCCGAGGAAGGCGAAGAGGACCGCCGCCGGCAGGCTGAGAGCGCCGCCGCCAGGAGCGCCTGCGCCGTCACCGCCCTCCCCCTCTCCCTTACCAAGGGGCCGGGTCTCCATGGGCGGCGCGCCTGCGGAGGCGCCCGCAAGGGGGCCGCCGGGCGAGGCGGAGACCTCAAACGCCTTTCCAGCGCCAAGATCGATCACCCCATCGAGGACCGCGGGCGGTTTGGCGTGGGTGAAGGCGTAACCCGGCGCCAGGATCATGGTGAGGCCCTCGGGCCCCTTGGCGGCCTTCTGGGGCTTGATCTGGTCGATCACCGAGCCGTTGAAGGGATAGAAATAGGCGTGGGCGACGTCCTTTCCCTTCACCGCCGCGCCGACCACATCGAGATGGATCCCCTCCCCGTCCTGGCGGAAATGGGCCTTGAGGCCCGCGGGCTTGGGTACGGCGGCGAGGGTGCGCGCGATGAGGGCGCCGCCTTCGGCGTCCGACGCCGGCTGCGCGAGCACCGGCAAGGTGATGGTCAGGACTGCGTCTTCAGGCACGCACACGTCCTTGCACACCAGCCAGTCCGCCGCCGCCTTCAGGGTGACGGTCTGGCCAGGCTTGGCGCTGGCCGGAACGGTGATGGGAATGGGGAGGACGACGGAGGTGGAATAGACGTAGTTCATGAGCGGTCCGGCGATGTAACGCTCGGGCGTCGGCCAGGCGATGTCGCCGGCGGCCCATCCCTGGGGCAGGGTCCAGGCGATGGAGGTCGCCTGGCCCGCGTCGCCGGGATTGCGCCAATAGGTGTGCCAGCCCGGGGTGATGGTCTGGCGCAGGCCAAGATAAAGCGTGCTGCCGGGAGCCGCGCCCGTGGTCTCAGAGAAGAGCCGCGCCTCCACATGCCCCGTGCGCACCGTGTTGGCCGCGACGGCCGCCGCGCTCGCCGGTGGAGCGGCGCCGACCCCGCCGCCGACAAGGGTCACTAGGACCAGAGCCGCCGCCCTAAAGCCGTTCATCGTGTTTGCTCCGCTCCATAACGCCCACACGGCTATACGCCGGAGGAGAAGTCGTGGTTACACCTTCCGGGCGCAACCCTCTCGACAAAGCCCGCAAGCCCGCCATGATCGCCTGGCCCAGTCCAGGAGGTCCCGTGCCCGCCCATTTCGACGAGCTTTCCATCGGCCAGGTCGTGTCCCTTGGGGTGGCCGCCGTCGATGCGCGGGTCCTTGAGGCGTTCTGCGCAGGTTTCGCGCCGGACTGGGATCGAGAGGCGGGCGCCCCGGACGCCCTGGTGTTCGCCCTTTGGTCGAAACTTGACCGCGAAGCGGCCAAGGACTGGCCGCAGACCAAGCGCCTAGGGGTGGACGCCCTGCGCTGGATGCGCAATCCGCCTGTGGGCGAGCTCCTGCGCGGACGCATGACCATCCTCGCCCTGGATCCGGTCGGCGAAAAGCGCGGGGTCGTCATCGCCCAGCAGGACGTCCTCGACGAAGCCGGACGCCTGGTTTTTTCCTGCCTGACGCGATCCCTATTCGCAGCCAAGGCCTGACAGGATCCGGCTCGGTCGGGCGGCTCTCAAAATCAGCCCATGGAGCCCACGGCGACGGGGAAGCGCCGGCTGGTTTCATTGACGATCCGCTCCCAGTTCAGCAGCGAATTCCAGTGCAGGTGGATCTGCTGCATGGCGCCGGATTTAAGAAGGTCTAGCTGCGTCGCCTCAGGAAGGGCGCGGATCCGCTCCTCTGACGGGGAGTAATGCTCGGAGACCCGCACGGGCTCGCGCTCCGTGCCGTCGAGGTTGCGAGGCGTGAAGTTGATGACCCGCAATTCGAACACGTCAAGGTCCTTGAGGAGGCGGACGAAATCCTCCGTGCGCCTCCGCTCGGCTTCGAAGTTATTGCAAAAATCGAGGCATTGCCGGGTGAAGGGGGAAGGCTCGCCGTCGATGAAGAGGGGCACCTGGCCGTTCTCGACGAACGTGGCGGCCGAGCGATCGATGCACACGATCAGACGGTCGTCGCCTGCCGGCCCGTGGGCGAAGACGAAGGGGTAGCGCCGGATGAAGGCGGGAACGTAGGCCGTCGGAGCGAACTTCCCATCATCGTCGATGAACAGGTTCTCGTTCTGGCGCACCCCCATGACCGCGAGGGGCTGATAGTCGAGCCCAGCGAACACGATGGGATAGTTGAGGCTCGCCGGTCCGAACTCGCCGACGATGATGGGCACGGCCTGGGCGTTCTTGGCGAACAGAAAGGGTTTGGCGGACGGCTCCATGCCCAGCGTCCCGTGGGCGGCGGGATTTAGCGGCTCCGGGTTCCTGTAGAACATCACCTCTCCGGTGATGCCAGAGCCGGGTGATTGCATGTCTGACATGGGTTGGGGTTCGCCTTGGTGAGAGGACCGGACGGTCGGCGTCGTCCTAGCCCATGCGCCGCCCCTCGGCAACGCGGCGGAGATCGCGAACCCATAAGGTCGCCCGGTTGCGCCCCAGCGCGACAAGGACGGCCGGACATGCTTGAATCGGCGCAACGAAGCGGATGAAGTAGATCCGCCGTCCACGGAGGAGCCGTCGTGCCAATCGCCTATCCTGAGATCCTCGAACTTGGAGCCGCCGGGCAAAGCTTCGCCTGGAGCGAACGGGAGACCATGCTCTACGCCCTCGGCGTTGGTCTTGGGTCGGATCCGCTGGACGCGGTTGAGCTCGTCTATGTCTATGAGAACGGCCTCAAGGCCGTGCCGACCCTGGCGACCGTCGTCGCCTGGGGCGCAGGACCGGGGATAGGGTCCCTGGGCGTGAACTTCATGCTCGTGGTCCACGGCGCCCAAAAAATCGAGCTGCACCAGCCCATGCCGACGGCGGCGCGGATCACCGCGGACAGCCGTGTCATCGGCGCCTACGACAAGGGGCCCAAGGGGGCCGTCCTCATCACCGAGACCGTTCTTAAACACGAGACCAACGGCGCCAAGATCGCCACCCTAACCTCAACTCTCTTCGCCCGGGGCGACGGGGGTTTCGGCGGTCCCTCGGACGGCGCGCCCGAACCGCATGCGGTGCCCACCCGCGCGCCGGACGAGACGGTGACCCTTCAGACGCGACCGGACCAGGCCCTGCTCTACCGCCTCTCCGGCGACCGCAACCCGCTCCACGCCGATCCGGGCTTCGCGAAGATGGCCGGGTTTCCAAAGCCGATTTTGCACGGGCTTTGCACCTACGGCCTCACCTGCCGAGCCGTCCTTCAAACCTTCGCAGACCATAAGCCGGACCTCATCCGCAGCCACGAAGCGCGTTTCTCCGCCCCGGTTTTCCCGGGAGAGGCGGTGACGGTGGACCTCTGGCGCGACGGGGACGTGGTCTCCTTCGAAGCGCGGGTTGAAGCGCGTGGCGCGACGGTGATCAAGAACGGCAAAACCGTTCTAGGCGCCCTTTGAGCGGCGGCTGGCGCCGGCGACGGGCCGTAGACGGACCCGCGCTGACGCCCATCCTGTGGAGGGGGCATTCATGAGCGGGCCGGTTGAGATCTGGCGCGGCGGCGTCAACACCTGGGAATGCGACGAGATGGGGCACATGAATGTGCGCTTCTACGTCTCCCGGTTTCAGGAAGGTCTGGCGGGGGTGGCGCGGCGCCTTGGAATGACGGACGCGTTCGCCGCCGAGGCCGCATCCAGCCTTGTGGTGGCGGAGCATCATCTGAGGTTCCTGAAGGAGGCCCAAGCCGGCGCCGCGCTGCACATGGTGGGCGGCATTGTGGAGATGGGAGAGACCACCGCGACCTTGCTCCAGGTCCTGATCCACAGCCGCACGGGCGAGCCCGCCGCCTCCGCCGTCACCCGCGTGGTTCACGCCGCGCCGACCCCGCTGCGCCCCTTTTCCTGGCCCAGGCGCGCCAAGGAGGCGGCGGCGTCCCTGAGGGCGCAGATGCCCGCCTACGCCGGGCCGCGCTCCATCAAGGGGGCCCAGGCCGCGGTCGACGGGGCGGACGCCGCGGAAACCCGGGCGAGCCTCGCCGAGGCGGACGCTCTTGGTCTGCAGTGTATCGCAAGGGGAACCATCACCCCCAAGGAATGCGACGTTTTTGGCCGCATGCGCACCGAGGAGTTCATCGGCCGCGTTTCGGACGGTATTCCAGCTCTGCTCTCTGCGGTGCGCTCCACCGTGGGCGAAACATCCGGCGCTCATGTGCGCCGCCTGGGGGGAGCGGTGTTGGAATACCGCCTCCTCTACTTCGACTGGCCCTACGCCGGCGACCACCTGGAGGTGCGCTCAGGCCTCGCCGAGATCGGCGATAAGACCCAGCGTCTGATCCATTGGCTCCTGGACCCGGTGAGCGGACGCGCTTGGGGAGCGGCTGAGGCGGTGGCCGTCAACTTCGACCTGGACGCCAGGAAGGTCGTTCCCATCTCGCCGGAGGCGCGAGCGCGGCTGAACCCCGCCCTTGTCCCGGGCCTTCGGCTCTGACGCTTGCGAGCCGCCGCTTACGCGCCGCCCGCCCCGTCAGCCGGCCGCGAGACTTGCGGCGAAGGCGGGGCCGGCCCTCGCGGCGGCCTTGGCGCCTAAAACAGCACTGGCGGCGCGGTTGGCCGCTATAATGCGCTCGCCGACGCGCCGGATGTCCAGGGGCCCCACCCCGTCGATCCGGTTGGCGAGTTCCGCCGCTGGAAACAGTCGACCAAAGGAGTGAACGTTATTGGCGTTGGCTTCCGCGCGCGCCAGGGGCGATTCGCGGCGCATGAAGAGCGAGCCTTTGAGCTGAGCCTTGGCGCGGGCGAGTTCTCCAGCGCCGACGGTGGAGGTGAGCGCTTTCAGCGTCTCCGCCGAAAGCCGCGCCGTCTCAGCCGCATCGCCGCCGCGCGCGCCCGCATAGACGCCAAGAAGGCCGGTGTCCTCATAGCTCTCCTGGTAGGCGTCGATGGCGTAGGCGAGACCGCGCGTCTCACGCACTTCCTGAAAAAGGCGCGAGGACATGCCGCCGCCGAGCATTTCGGTGAAGAGGGTCATGGCGAAATAGTCCGGATCGTGCCGCGACACCCCCGGAAGCAAAAGAACAAGATGGGCTTGCTCAAGGCGTCTCGTCTCGCTGGCGTGGCCGCCCGCGAACTGGGCGGGCTCGCGCGGCGCCGGATCGGCGCCTGTGGCCGGGACTTGGCCGAAGAAGGTCTCGGCTAAGGCGAGAAGTTCACCCTCCTCCACCGCGCCTGCGGCGGAGACGATGATCCTTTCCGGGGAAAAATGCCCCTTGTGAAAATCCGCCAGGCTTGAGGCCGTGGCGCGGGACAAGGTTTCATGGGCGCCGAGGATCGGGCGTCCTAAGGCCTGACCGCGAAAAGCCTCGGCCTGCGCCAGCTCGAATACTCGGTCGTCGGGCGCATCGGCGGCCTCGGCGATTTCTTGCGCCACCACGTCCTTCTCCCGCTCGAGATCGCCCTGATCGAGGGTCGGGCGAAGGATGAGATCCGACACCACCGCCATGGCCAGGGGCAGCCCGCCCTTCAGGCATCGCACCTGAAAGCTCGTTCGCTCCTGACCGGTGGCCGCGTTGATGTGGCCGCCCTCGCCTTCCACCGCCTCGACGATCTCGCGCGCGGATCGTCCGCCGGCGCCCTTGAACACCATGTGTTCGAGCAGGTGCGCCCAGCCGCCCTGATCCGGACGCTCATGGCGCGCGCCGGCGTCGATGACGGCGGTCAAGGCGAGGCTCTCGAGCCCTGGCGCCGGGTCGCACACCACCCTGACGCCGTTAGAGAGGGTGTGGATCAGAGGGTATGGTCCGCTGGAGAGGCTCGGCGAAGCGGGCGTGAGGGCGAGGCGTGGGTTGGACGTATCAATCATGGACGGGATCACGGACACTCGGTTCAACCTCTTGAGAAGGCGCGCGCGTAGGCTTTGACCGTTTCGGCGTCGGCGGGGAGATGGTCGATGGCTTCGGGCCTGACGAAGAGGTCGCGCACGTGGGACGGCAAAGCCGGCCGCGCGCCGGCGGCGGCCTCGACGGCTTGGGGGAACTTGGACGGGTGGGCCGTGGAAAGGGTGACGAGAGGCGTTTCTTGCGGCACGCCGCACCGACCGACGGCGAGGGCCACGGCGGTGTGAGGGTCCACCAGGACGCCGTTGGACCCGAACGCCAACCTCATGGCGGCGGCCGTTGCGTCTTCGCTGGCCGACGCGCCGCGGAACACCGAGCCCATGGCATCCAGGGCCTCCTTGGGCAAATCCAGAGCGCCCGTCTCGGCGAAGCGGCCGAAGGCCGCGGCGGTCATGGCGCCGTTGCGTCCCGACGCTTCGAAGAAAAGGCGCTCAAAGTTCGACGCCACCTGGATGTCCATAGCCGGGCTTTGGGTGGCCACGCTCGGGCCGCGGCCGTAGCGGCCGCTGGCGAGGGCGCGGGCGAGAATGTCGTTGGCGTTGGTGGCCACGATAATGGCCTCAACGGGCAGCCCCATGCGGCGGGCGACGTAGCCGGCGAAGGCGTCGCCAAAATTGCCGGTAGGAACTGAAAAGGCGACGCTCCGCTCTGGGGCGCCGAGGGCGACGGCGCTCGTCAGGAAATAGACGCTCTGGGCGGCGATCCGCGCCCAGTTGATGGAATTCACCCCTGAAAGATCCACCTCGCCGGCGAAGGCGCGGTCGGCGAACAGGGACTTGACGATGGCCTGGCAGGCGTCGAAATCCCCGTCCACGGCGACGCAGCGGATATTGTCCGCGCCGGTGGTGGTCATGAACCGCCGCTGCACCTCTGAGATCCTCCCCTCGGGAAAGAGCACCATCAGGTTCACCCGAGTGGAGCCGCGGAACGCCTCAACCGCTGCGCCGCCGGTATCGCCGGAGGTTGCGCATATGATGGTCAGCCTGCGCCCTAGCCGCCGCAAAACCCGCTCGTAGAGGCGCGCCAGGATCTGCATGGCGACATCCTTGAACGCCAGGGTCGGACCATGGAAGAGCTCCAGCATCCAGTGGTCCGCAGAAAGTTGGCGCAGGGGTGCGGTCGCAGGATGGGCGAAGCGGGCGTAGGCCGCCGCGCAGTCTTCCTGCAGATCCGCCCCTGAGAGGCTCTCGCCCGCGAAGGCGGCTAGAATGTCCGCGGCGACGGAGGCGTAGGCGCGTCCGGCCATGGCTTTGAGTTGCCCCTGCGAAAGCGTGGGCCACACTTCGGGGATATAAAGTCCGCCGTCGGGGGCGAGGCCTTCCAGGAAGGCGGTCGTAAAGTCGACGGGAGGCGCTGCGCCCCGGGTGGAAAGATAGCGCATCGGCGTCAGACTTTGCGGCGACGGAGCAAGGTGGCCGTATAGACCCCGACCAGCGCGGCGGCCAGCCCGAACCAGGTGATGGCGTAGCCGAGGTGGTTGTTGGGGATGTCGGTGGGCGCCGGAGCGGGCGTGGGCCCCGCCGCCGTCGGGCGTGGACTTTCCAACATAAAGAAGACCGGCGCGGGAGACGGCGCGCCAAGACTTGCGGCAATCCCTGGAATATCCCGGGAGAACCACTCCTGGGTCGGGGTATGGGCGGGGGTGAAGGCCGTGGCGGCCGCACCCTTGCGCAGGGCGCCCACGATGAGGCCGGCGGTGGGCGGGCCCGCGGCCTTGAAGGCGGCGGCGGCGTCGCGTTCAAGGTAACCGCGGTCCACCAAGATCGACTTGAAAGGACCCGCGTTGAGGGGGCAGGCGGTGATGATCCGGTCCCCGACCCCCTGGTCGGTCACCACATAAAGGCGGGCTGTGGGCGTCTCCTCGAGGGTCGGGCAGTGGAAGGCCACGTGGGTGAAGTCCACGTCCACCTTATCGGCCACGCGGTTGAGAACCACCGAGAGGGGTTCTGGAGGCGCGGTCTGAAGGGCGGCGATCCGGGCGAGAAGCTGGGTCTTCCAAGCGAGGCGCTGGACCTGCCAGACGCCAAGACCGCAGAGGATGGCGAAGCCGATGACGACGAAGATCAGCGGCGCAAGGGCGAAGCGGTGCAGCGCCGCGCCGCGGGCGCCCGGGGCTGTCTCAGGGTTGGCGCTCATGCGAGCCCGACCTTTCCCTGAGCGCGGCCCTTGGCGAGGATCGCAGCGGCGCGGGGCGCCCCCGCCATAACGACCTCAATGGAGCTTTGGCAGGGTGACGTAGATGAAGGCGAACAGGAACAGCCACACCACGTCCACGAAGTGCCAGTACCAGGCCGCCGCTTCGAAGCCAAAGTGCTTTTTGGTCGTGAACTGTCCAGCCAGGAGGCGGCCCAGACACACCAGAAGAAAGATGGTCCCGATGAGCACGTGGAAGCCGTGAAAGCCCGTCGCCATGAAGAAGGACGATCCGTAGAGCCCCGCATTGGAGGCGAGGGGATTGAAGAAGAGCTTCTCCGACAGGATCTCGCGGTATTCGTAGGCCTGCACGCAGGTGAAGCTGATCCCGAGAAGAATGGTGAGGATCAGCCCCGCGCGGGCCTCCTTGCGGTCGCCAATCTGAAGGGCGTGGTGGGCCCAGGTGATGGCGGTGCCGGAGGTGAGGAGGATGAGGGTGTTGATGAGAGGAAAGTGCCAGGGGTCGAGGATCTCCACGCCCTTGGGCGGCCACTGGCTCCACGCCGCGCTCACCTCGGGAATGGCCGAGAGGGCGCGTTCATGGTGGAACAGGGACATCTCGAAGAAGACCCAAAACCAGGCCACAAAGAACATGACCTCGGACATGATGAAGAGGATCATGCCGTAGCGGAGGCCGATCTGGACCACAGGGGTATGGTCGCCGCCGGTGCTTTCCTTCACCACGTCGGCCCACCAGGCGAACATGGTGTAGAGAATACCCACGATCCCGGCGCCGGCCATCCACCAGGCGCCTTTGGGCATTCCGAACATGCCCTTGAGGCCCACGACGATGCCCATGGTGAAGATGACGGCGAAAAAGGACCCGACGAGGGGCCACGGGCTTGGATTGACCAGATGGTAATCGTGATGGACGTCGTCGTGCGATGCCATGGGTGTTTAGAATCCCTCGTCTGGTCGTCTGGTCGTCTGGTCGTCTGGCGGTCTGGCGGTCTGGAGCGCCGAAGCGTCTTAGCGCTACGCTATAGCCTCGCGCGGTTGGTCAAGAAAAGAGGCGGCGTGCCGTTCAGTGTCCTTTCCGGGCGGACAGATCGTCCTCCCGGGCGGGATAAAACGTGTAGGAGAGGGTCAACTCCTGGAGGGCGCTGGTGTCCGGGTCGCTCGCATACTTGGGATCCACATAATAGACGACAGGGAAGGTGCGCTCGACCCCCGGCGGAATGGTCTGGTCGTTAAAGCAGAAGCACTGGATCTTCGAGAAATACTGAGCCGCCGCCACCGGCGCGATGGAGTAGGCCGCTCGGCCCGTGACCGCCGTGGCGCCCTCGTTCTTAACGGTGAAATAGGCGAGGTTCGTCGCCCCGATATGGACGGACTGCTCGTTCAGCGCGGCTTTAAAGCGCCAGGGCAGATCCCGCACATTGGTGTCGAAGTGGACGAGGACGGTGCGGGCGAGAACCTTTCCGCTCGGGGTCTCCACCCGGCGCGGGGTGCCGTCGAACCCCGTGGCCTGACAGAAGGCTCGATAGAAGGGCACGGCGGCGAAGGCCAGGCACACCATGAAGGCGAAAACGACGACAAGGATGAGGGCGAGCCGGCGGTTGCCCTCCCGGCGACCAGCGTCGAGGTGCGTGGGATCAGACTGCGCCATGGCCGATGTTGGCCGCGAGCTTGGCTATGGTGACGACGAACACCAGCCCCACGAACACCAGAAGCGCTCCGGCGATGAACAAGGACCGCATCCGCCGCGCCTTGGCCGCGGCTTCACCCTCATGAAAGGGGTCGCTCACGCCATGCCCCGGATCGCGTGTTCAAGCAGGAGCGCGGTGAAGAGAGCGAAGAGGTAGAGGATGGAGTAGGCGAACAGGTCGCGCGCCTCTTTGGCCCCAGGCTTTATGGCGTAGAGGCCGTCCGGACCGGGCTCCGACGCCTCGCCGGCGCGGCTTCGCCAGAGGCGCAAGGCCAAGAGCAGAAAGAGCGCCCCCCCGCCGAAGGAGACCATGTCGTAGCCCGCCCGTCCAAGACCGGTGAACCCCGGCAAGGCGGCCACGGCGACGAGAAGAAGGCTGTAGACGAAAATCTGCAGCCGTGTGGAGCGGGCGCCGCGAACCACCGGCATCATGGGTACGCCCGCCTTCTGGTAGTCGCCGCCCGAGTTCAGGGCCAGCGCCCAGAAGTGCGGCGGGGTCCATAAGAAGATCACAAGGAACAGGATCCAGGCGTTGAGGGGCGCAGATCCCGTGGCGGCCGCCCAGCCGATGACGGGCGGCAAGGCGCCGGCGGCGCCGCCGATGACGATGTTCTGCGGCGTGGAGCGCTTCAGCCAGACCGTGTAGACGCCCGCATAGAAAGCGATGGTGAAGGCGAGGAGCGCCGCGGCGAGGACGTTCACCGCAAGGCCCATAAGCATGACCGAGAAGGCGGCCAGAACGCCGCCGAAGGCCGCGGCGTCCCCGGGCCTGATGCGGCCCGCGGCCACAGGCCGCGACCGGGTCCGGCGCATAAGGGCGTCGATGTCCTGATCGAAGGCCATGTTCAACGCCCCCGAAGCCCCCGCGCCCACAGCGATGCAGACCACGGCGACAACGCCCAGGATTGGGTTCATGGGCGTGTCGGCGCACACCAGCCCCGTGAGGCCGGTGAACACCACAAGGGACATGACCCGAGGCTTCAGAAGCGCGAGATAGTCCATCCACCGGGCGGGCGACGCGGCCGCCTTAGGGGCGGCCGCGACGGCGGCGGTGAAGGGAAGGACGGCGTCGGTCATATCCCTTTGGACCTAATGCGCGTCGTTCGTGATCACCGGCAGGTCTTTGAACTGGTGATACGGCGGCGGAGACGAAAGGGTCCATTCCAGGGTCGTGGCTCCAACGCCCCATGGGTTGGCCACGGCCTTGCGCTGACGGATGGCCGCCTCGGCGAGAACGATAAGAAACACGATGACGCCTGCGGCGGTGATGAGGTAGCCGTCGGAGGAGATCTTGTTCCAGAAGGCGAATTGGACCGGATAGTCCACGTAGCGCCGGGGCATGCCCTGCAGACCCAGGAAGTGCTGCGGGAAGAAGATCACGTTCACGCCGATGAACATGAGGGTGAAGTGGATGTTGCCGAGGATCTCGTTGTACTTCACCCCCCACATCTTCTCGAACCAGTAGTAGAACCCGGCGAAGATGGCGAACACCGCGCCCAGGGACAGGACGTAGTGGAAGTGAGCCACCACGTAGTAGGTGGCGTGCAGCGAGTAATCGATGCCGGCGTTTGACAGGACAACGCCCGTCACCCCGCCCACGGTGAAGAGGAAGATAAAGCCCAGGGCGAACAGCATGGGCGTCTTAAACTCGATGGAGCCGCCCCACATGGTGGCGATCCAGGAGAAGATCTTCACCCCGGTCGGCACGGCGATGACCATGGTGGCCGCCACGAAATAGGCTTGCAGGTTCACGTTCATGCCCACGGTGAACATGTGGTGGGCCCAGACGATGAAGCCGATGAACCCGATGGCCACCATGGCGTAGGCCATGGCGAGGTAACCGAACACCGGTTTCTTGGAGAAGGTGGAGACAACATGGCTGATGATGCCGAAGCCCGGCAGGATCAGGATGTAGACTTCAGGGTGACCGAAGAACCAGAACAGATGCTGGTACATCAATGGGTCGCCGCCGCCCGCCGGATTGAAGAATGACGTGCCGAAATTCCGGTCGGTGAGGAGCATGGTGATGGCGCCCGCCAGAACCGGCAGGGACAGAAGCAGAAGAAAGACGGTGACGAGCACCGACCACACGAACAACGGCATCCGGTGAATGGTCATACCGGGCGCGCGCATGTTGAAGATGGTGGTGATGAAGTTGATGGAGCCAAGGATCGAGGAGGCGCCCGCAAGGTGGATCGAGAAGATCACGAGGTCCATGGCGGGGCCCGTGTGCCCCGTTGTGGAGAGGGGCGCATACATGGTCCACCCGCCGCCAAATCCGCGTCCTGGTCCGCCGTCCACGAACAAGGAGGCCACCAGAAGGACGAAGGAGGCCACGAGCAGCCAGAAGGAGATGTTGTTCATACGCGGGAACGCCATGTCCGGCGCGCCGATCATCAGAGGCACGAACCAGTTGCCAAAGCCGCCGATCATGGCGGGCATGACCATGAAGAAGATCATGATCAGACCATGGGCGGTGATGACCACGTTATAGCCGTGTTTTGACGCCTCAATGATGCCGATCTTGGCGAGGAGCGAGCCCGGCGCGAACACCTGGATGCCGGGTTCCGCCAACTCCCAACGAATGAGGCCCGAAAGGATGCCGCCCACCAATCCCGCCATGATGGCGAAGATGATGTAGAGCGTGCCGATATCCTTGTGGTTGGTGGAGAAGAGCCAGCGCACCAGGAAGCTGGGCTTGTGGTCATGATCGGCATGCCCGTGGGGAACCGGACCTGCGTGAGCGGGGATGTTGGCCATGGCTTTAACCTCTGCTCGAGCTTAGGCGGGGGCGCCGGCCTTAGCCGGCGCCGAGGGTGCGGGGGCGGCGATAGCCGCGGTTGTGGCGGGCGCGGCAGGCGCAGGCGTCGCGTGCTTGGCGACCCAGGCGTTGAAGGTCGGCTGGTCAACCACGTCGACCTCGATGGGCATGAAGGAGTGATTCACGCCGCAAAGCTCGTTGCACTGCCCGTAGTATTTCCCGACCTTCTCGGTCTGGAACCACACCTCGTTGACCTTCCCGGGAACGGCGGTGGTTTGCACGCCGAAGGCGGGAATGAAGAAGGCGTGCAGCACGTCGGCGCCGCCGACAAGCACTTTCACGGTCTTGCCCACGGGCACAACGATGGGATTATCCACCGCCAGGGCGTAGGGCGCGTGCTGTTTGGCCGCATCGGTCTCGGAAAGGGGATTGGAGGTGTACTCCGCAATTTTTTGATCGGGATATTCGTAGGCCCAGTACCACTGGTTTCCCGTCGCCTTGATGGTCAGGTCCGCCTTGGGGGAGTTGTGGTACTTGTAAAGGAGGGGGAAGGAAAAGGCGGCGATGAACACCAGAATGAGCACCGGGATGAGGGTCCAGGCGATCTCAAGCTTGGTGTTGTGCGTAAAGGTCTGAGGGGTGGGATTGGCGCGCTTATTGAAGCGCACGACGATAATCACCAGGAGCGCCAGAACGAACAGGGAGATGGCCACAATCACCGGCAACAGCACGAAGTTGTGGAAGGCCGCCGCCTGACGGCGCATCCCGTCTCCCGCCGGCTGCAATCCGATCGCCCCGTCCGTCGGCATGCCTAGAGTGTCGGCCCAAGCCCGACCCGAAACGAGCGCTCCAGTGAGCAGGGCTCCGAGGGCGAAGCCCTCCCGCGTCTTCGTCCGTGCGGTGGACATGCTCGCCTTTTCCCCTCCAAATCTCACGACCGGTCTCCGAGTGCGGGGCCTCTGAAGGGCGCCAGGGGCTCGCCGCAACGCATCATCACCGAGCCCATACCGCCATCGCCCCCCCTTGCCAAGGCAATCGCGGCAATGATTCCGCTTGCATGTCGAAATTGACGTTGACGTAAGGGTGATCGCCGGAGAAAACTCAGAAAAAGATCGTCGAGGAAACACCGCCCATGAGCCCTGAGCTCCGCCGCCCTGAGCGGGCGTACACCATCAGACAGCTGTGCGTTGAGTTCAAAGTCACGCCGCGCGCCCTACGGTTTTACGAAGACAAGGGCCTTCTCAGTCCAGCCCGCGACGGCATGAACCGGGTCTACCACAACCGCGATCGGGCGAGGCTCCAGCTTATTCTGCGCGGCAAGCGGGTCGGCTTCAGCCTTGTGGAGATCCGCGAGATCCTCGAGCTCTATGATGAGAACGACGGCGGCGCGACGCAGATGGAGCAGTCGCTGAAGAAGTTCCGCAAACGTATCGTGGAGCTGAATCAGCAACGCGACGACATAGACGGCGCCATCGCAGCCCTTGAAGCGGGCTGCCAGCGTCTGGAGAGCCAGCTGGCCGAGCTGCGCCCCGATCTTCTGCCCAAGGCGGCGGACTATGAATCAGCCCTCGTGGGACGCCTTGAGGGCGTCCCGGGGCACGCCGCCGAGTAAGCTCGCGCCCCCACGCCAAGAGTTGCGTCCATCTGGAGCCCTTCGACCCCATGCCCTATCGCGCCCCGGTCCGTGATCACGTTTTTCTCCTTCGCGACGTCCTCGACCTCGACCGCTACTCCAACCTTCCCGCCTTTGCGGACGCCAGTCTGGAGACGGTCGAGCAGATCCTTGAGGAGGGCGGAAAATTCGCCGAAGGCGTCCTGGCGCCCCTCAATGCGGTGGGGGACAAGGAGGGCTGCCGTTGGTTTCCCGACAATACGGTGAAGACCCCTGAGGGCTTTAAGGACGCTTACGAGAAGATGGTGGAGGCCGGTTGGCCGTCCCTGGGCTCGGAGCCGGAGTTCGGCGGCCAGGGCCTGCCCGCCGTGGTGAACGTGGCGTTCTCGGAGATGACCTCCTCCGCCAACATGGCCTTCGGCATGTACCCCGGCCTCACGCACGGGGCCTACTCCGCTATCCTCGCCGGCGGATCAGACGCCCAGAAGGCCCTTTATCTGCCCAAGCTCGCGAGTTTCGCCTGGGGCGGAACCATGAATCTCACCGAGCCCCAGTGCGGCACCGACCTTGGCCTCTTGACCACCAAGGCCGTTCCTCAAGCCGATGGGACCTATAAGATCTCGGGTCAGAAGATCTGGATCTCCGGCGGGGAGCACGATCTGACGGAGAATATCGTCCATCTGGTGCTCGCGCGGATCCAAGGCGCCCCCGCCGGGGTCAAGGGCATCAGCCTCTTCATCGTGCCCAAGTTCATTCCCGACGCGGATGGGCGGCCGGGGCGGCGCAACAGCCTCGCCTGCGTCGGCCTCGAAGAGAAGATGGGCATCCACGGCAACGCCACCTGCGTCATGCAATATGAGGAGGCCACAGGCTGGCTCCTCGGGGCGGAGAACTCCGGGCTGAAACTCATGTTCGTCATGATGAACGAGGCGCGGCTGGGGGTCGGGGTTCAAGGCCTTGCCCAGGCTGAGGCGGCCTACCAGGCGGCGGTCGCGTTCGCGCGCGACCGCCTGCAGGGGCGCGCCCTGACCGGTCCGGCGAACCAGGGCGGTCCGGCGGACCCCATCATCGTCCACCCCGACGTGCGCCGCATGCTCATGGATGCTCGGGCGGTCATCGAAGGCGGGCGCCTCTTCCTCCTGTGGACGGCCCTTCACGGGGATCTGGCGCGCTCAAGCGCGGATGCGGCGACGGTGGAGAAGGCCCACGACTATATGGGACTCTTGACCCCGGTCCTGAAAGGCTTCCTGACCGATCGCGGCTTCAAGATCTGTTCCGACGCCATGCAGGTGCACGGCGGCTCCGGCTTCACCGAGCACTTTCCGGCAAGCCAGTATTTGCGCGACTGCCGGATCAGCCTCATTTACGAAGGCACCAACGGCATCCAGGCCATGGACCTCGTCGGCCGAAAACTGGCCGCCAACGGCGGTCGGGCGGTCATGAGCTTGTTTGCCGAAATCGACGCCTTCGCGGGGTCCCACGCCGACAAGCCCGCCCTGAAGCCCTTCGTGGAGGCCCTGGCCGGCGCGAAGGCCAAGCTGCAGGAGGCCACCTTCTGGCTCATGCAGAACGGCCTCGCCAATCCGGAGAACGCCGGCGCCGCCGCCACCGACTACCTGCAGCTCTTCGGCCTGACCGGCCTCAGCTACATGTGGGCCCTCATCGCCGAGGCCGCCCAGCGGCGCATCGAGGACGGGTCAAAGGATCCCTTCTATGAGGGCAAGCTCATTGTCGGGCGCTACTTCATCGAGCGCCTGCTTCCTGAGACCGACGCCCACCTCGGTAAACTCAAATCCGGCGCCGCAACCCTGATGGCGCTCCCAGCGGAGGCTTTCTAATGAGCGTACTGAACGTGGATCGGCCCGCGCCTCTTCTGGAGGAGGAGGTGGTGCTCTTCGAGGAAAGCGCGGCGCGGTTCTTCGAGGATCACGCCCCGGAAAAGCGGGTCGCCAAGTGGCGCGCCGACGGGATCGTGGAGCGCGCCATGTGGACTGAGGCCGCGGAAGCGGGCCTTTCCTTGCTTTCCGTCCCTGAAGTCTACGGCGGCCAGGGCGGGGATTACCGCCATGAAGTGGTGCTGATCGAACAGCTCGGGCTAAAGGGCGTCGACGGGTTCGGCCTCTCCTTGCACAACTCCATCGTCGCCCCCTACATCCTGCATTACGGCACCGAGGAACAGCGGCGCCGCTGGCTCCCGGCCATGGCCAAGTGCGAGCTCATCAGCGCCATCGCCATGACTGAGCCTGGCGCAGGGTCCGACCTTCAGGGCGTGCGCACCACCGCCCGCCTCGACGGCAACGAATATGTCCTGAACGGCTCAAAGACCTTCATCACCAACGGTCAGACCGCCAACCTCATCTGCGTCGTCGCCAAAACCGACCCCGCCCAGGGCGCACGGGGCATCTCCCTGATCATGGTGGAGACGGACGGGGCCGAGGGTTTCGAGCGCGGCCGAAACCTCGACAAGCTTGGGCAGGAAGCGGCGGACACCTCGGAGCTGTTCTTCCACGACGTGCGCGTGCCCGCGGTGAACGTCCTCGGCGGCGACGAGGGGCAGGGCTTCTTCCAGCTCATGGGACAGCTGCCCCAGGAACGGCTCAATATCGCCCTCCAGGGCATGGCCACCATCGAGCGGGCCCTTGAGCTCACCATCGCCTACGTCAAGGAGCGCAAGGCCTTCGGCAAGGCGGTGATCGACTTTCAGAACAGTCAGTTTGTGCTGGCCGAATGTAAGACCGAGGCGACGGTGGCGCGGGTGTTTGTGAACCACTGCATCGAACTGCATCTCGCCGGACGCCTCGACGCCGCCACGGCCTCCATGGCCAAATACTGGGTGACCGATCTTGAAAATAAGATCGTGGACCGTTGCCTGCAGCTCTTCGGCGGCTGGGGTTACATGGCGGAGATGCCCATCGCCCGCATGTACCGCGACAGCCGCGTCCAGAAGATCTACGGCGGGACCAACGAGGTCATGAAGATGCTGATCGCGCGGACGCTTTAAGGCTCGCCCCGACCCGGGGCGCCCCGGGCGCCGGTCGAGCCCATGACAGTTGACGACCATGACGGTTGCCGACCATGATTTGGGCGTGGCGATGGCCGAGCGGTTACGGCCTCTCACCGGATATGGGGCGATGATCGCCGCCGCGGCGCTTTAGGCGGAGGAAGACGCCCTAGGGTCGGAAGATAGGCATGACGGTCTGGTGATGGAGAACCGGCTCCGCATCGTGATCCCACGGCGGCTGGCCTCATCCATTGCAGGATGAATTTAGCCCGCTGGGCAGGGTTGAAGACACCAAGCCCAGCCTCAACCGACAGCCTCATGGGCGTCGAAAACGCCTGAGCCATAGGACCGATCGGAACCCGCAGCAGCGCGGGCGGTCCTGGGGCCTGGCGCTCGCCCATCGCCAGGCGCGCCCGCGCCGGTGATGTTCTGTCCCAGGCTCGGGTGCGTCGCGCCCGCCGCCCCCTTCCCCCGATGCCGCGCCGTCAGACGTCGTCTTGCCCGTCGTCGCCGTCATCCTGGAGACGGAACTCGTTCCAAACCCCGTTGAGGACGCCAAAGGCCACCGCCAACCCAAGGCCGAGCACCCAGGTAAAATACCACGTGTCGTCGCCTCCGGCCGGGTCCCTGCGCCGCCGGATTGAACAGAACCGCCCGGAAATCAGTGACCTCCATGCGCATAGTGTCGGGATTGAAGGCCGCCCCCACGGGGTTCTGCATCCAGCCGTTGGCGATGAGGATCCACAGGGCCGACAGGTTGGTCCCAAGGGCCGTCATGAAGGTCACGAACAGATGGGCCTGCCGGGACAGCTTCTCCCAGCTAAAGAACATGAGGCCGACGAAGCTCGCCTCAAGGAAGAAGGCCATCAGGCCATCGATGGCCAGGGGCGCGCCGAAAATGTCGCCGACGTCGTGGGAGGAGTAGGACCAATTGGCGCCGAACTCGAACTCCATAGTGAGGCCGGTGGCGACCCCGAGGACGAAATTTATGCCAAAAATTGTTCCCCAAAAGCGGGTGATGGTCCTCCATATGGGCCGACCCGTCATCACATAGATGCTCTCCATGATGACGAGAAGAAACGACAACCCCAGGGTCAGAGGGACAAAAAGAAAGTGAGATATCGCCGTCAGCGCGAATTGCAGACGCGAAAGTTCGACGACACCCATGCCCATGCGCTAATCCCCTTGTGATGTCCCAAGTCGACGCCCGCGTGAGTCTAGCGTTCCTTCGAGACAGCGCCCGGCGCGCACCAAGCCCGGCGCCGTCCCTGACCGCCTTGATGCTGATCAACGCCCTGGGGGCTGGAGCCTTCGCCTACGGCCTTGTGCTGCTCTTGACGCACCGCTCGCCCATTCCCGCCCTTAGCGTCGGCATAAGCGCCTGGCCCGCCGCCGGCGCTCTGGCGATCGCCCTTGGGCTCAGCGCGCGCGCGACGTCAGCCTTCATGGCCGCGCGCCGCGCCTCCCGATACGCCCTCCTCGTGAAAAGCGCCTTGCGCCGCCGCGTCCTCGCCGCCGTCCTAGATCGCGGACGTGGAGACGCCCTCTCCCTTGGCGAGGCCGTGGGCGCCGCGGCTGACGAGGTGGAGGGCGTGGACGGCTATTTCATCCGTTTCACCCCGGCCTCCCTTGACGCGCGCGTCACGCCCATCGCCATCGCGGCCCTCATCGCCCTCGCCAGTCCCGTCGCCGCCGCCGTGCTCATGGCCACCCTCATCCCCTTCATCGCCGTCATGGCCGCGGCGGGAACCGCCTCGGGCGCGGAGGCGGCGCGCCAGTTCGAGGCCCTGCAAAAGCTCACCGGCCTTTTCGCTGATCGCGTCCGCGCCCTTCCCGTGGTGCTCGCCTTCGGCGCCGAGCGGCGTGAAACTGAAAAAGTCGCCGCCGCCTCCGAAGCGGTGAGCGAACGCACCCTTAGGGTCCTCAGCATCGCCTTCTTGTCGACGGCGGCCCTTGAGTTCTTCTCCGCCCTGGCCGTCGCGTTGGTGGCCGTCTACTGCGGCTTCGCGCTGCTTGGCCTCCTACCCTTCCACGTCCCCGAGACCCTGACCTTTCCCAAGGCCTTCTTCGCCCTGGCCCTGGCGCCGGAGTTCTACGCCCCCTCCCGTCGCCTTGCGGCCGCCTATCACGAAAAGCAGCTTGGGGAAGCGGCGGCTGCGCGGCTGTCGCCCCTCGCTCCGCCCCAGCCCCGCAGCGCCACGGGGGGTGTTGCGGGTCGCCCAGACAAAGAGGACGCCGACAGCGGCGCGGATGCGCCTGGCGCCTCCACCGCGGCCACCGGCGACGCCAGCCGGTGCGGCGGGCGCCGCCCTCCCTGGGTGCGTCTCAAAGCGGTCCGCCTCAAGGTGGGCGATGTGGACATCGGACCGGTGGACGCCGTTGCACCGGCTGGCGCCCTGACGGCCCTGGTCGGCCCCACCGGGTCGGGAAAGACCTCGCTGCTCGCAGCCGTCCTCGGCCTAGCGCCCCTGGCGAGCGGGGCGCTTTATATCGGCGACGTCGACGTGGCGGGCGCCGACGTCGGCGCAGGCCCCGAGGATGGAGGCGAGGGGGGAATGCGGCGCCTACGCGAAGCCAGCTGGGCCGGCCAATCCCCGGCCTTCATCCCAGGAACGGTGATGGAGAACCTCCTGGCGGCGGCGCCTGGGGTCGACCGGGCGCAGGCCCTAGCCCTGGCGGATCGTCTGGGGCTCGCGCCCGCCCTCGCCAAACGGGACGCAGGGGCGGATTTGCGCCTCGATGAGCGCGGCTCGGGCCTTTCCGGGGGCGAGCGCCGTCGGCTGGCCCTCGCCCGGGCGCTACTCAAACCTGCGCCCCTCGTGCTTCTCGACGAGCCCACCGCCGACCTCGACCCGAAGGCCGAAGCCGAGATCATCGCCCTCATCAGGACCCTCACGCCGCACCGCACCGTCATCGTCGCCACCCATTCCGAAGCCCTGGCCGCCGCCGCCGACCACGTGGTGCGCCTCCCATGACCCCAAAGTCTCTGGTGGCCCGCCTGATTGCTGCGGAGATTAAGCGTCGTCGGA
>Ga0209208_10003617_pt1 | contig 22102 bp, 25 predicted proteins | sample S1TSphfallax_3_FD_187694 | JGI IMG/M metagenome (GOLD analysis project Ga0209208, IMG submission 187694) | Host-associated microbial communities from peat moss isolated from Minnesota, USA - S1T2_Fd - Sphagnum fallax MG (SPAdes) (version 2) | ecosystem: Host-associated > Plants > Peat moss >...
ACCACTGATTTTGGTTCACAAGATGTGTTGCAAGGTTTGACAAACTCTGTGCCTGAGTCACGCAGTGAAGTCGAGAGACATCCAAGATCTCAGTAAAGACTTGCCAAATGACACACTCCGTAAGACATTCGGGAATGTGTGCACAACAAGTACTAGGGGAAAAGACAGACTCTCGTGCATAAATTGTCCCTGCTTTTTCAATTGCATAGACAAAGTCTCTATTCTACTTGTGCAGTTGTTCTGAATTAACAATCGTTGCAAAGGTACAACAAGAGAGGACAATTGCAGAATTCGTACCTGTCTGAGAAAGCAGAAAGCAAAATGCATGTGACATTTTACCTGGCTGCAGCTGCGGTGTTAAAAGTCCCCTGCCCCCCTTCCCTCTTATCATCTAAAGACAACCAAGACTCTGCTCGTTCTTTGCAGACAATCACAGGATGCAAGAAGACAACAGGCACTACTACTACTACTACTACTGTGGCCAGAACAATGCCAGATAAAACACCAAAGATGGGAAAAAAGTTTGGAGAGAAGGTTTGAGAGTATCACAGCTCTTCTTGCTGATACCTCTTACAACCTTTCTTTTCACTGGTGCAGAAGAATAGGTAAATGACTCCTCTTCTTCTTCTTCTTCTTCTTCTTGCAGATCTGCTGCTGCCTTACAGATTGTCCAACAAGCAAAAAACCGTTACTCACTTGCTAATGTTAAGTGATAATAGTATGATAACATCATTACCTTTTACATTTTGCATCTCTCTTTTTGTCATAACCAGTGTAACGATTTTGTACAGTGCTGCAAAATAGTTGGCCAAGCAAGGATTTTGATAAATTTGTGTGCCTAAAGTTGGTAAATCTAGGACTTGGGTAGTATTACAAAGTGAGGAGACTTGAACATGGTGACCCAGTTCTTGTATCCCAACAGTTTCTGGGGATCCACCTACCCAGTTTTCCTTAAATTCTTTCTTATTGCTCATCCTCAGAATCTGACAAGTAGATGAGACTGGCAGGCATGGCTGGGTGCATCTCAGTCCCAACCAAGCTGTTGCCTCCCCTTTCACTGCTAGAATTGAGCCCTCCTGCTAATTGAGTACTGCTGTTATCTGGCATATGATGAGTCTGTTCTCTCAACCTGCTGCTCATCATCACTGCCACTGTTGGAACATGAGTTACTCCTACTTGCAGCATGTTCTTGGATGGTCGTGTTATCACTGCCACTCCAGCATGACATGAAGGAAGGTTTTCCATGGAACTTGGTGGTGTGTTTGCTTCTGGAGCTGGGTGACTTGAGGCTGTTGCACCTGCCACCCAAGGAGGTGTTCTGGAGTTGGTGGTGGTGGCTAAGCCTGAAGTTCTCCCAACAAATTGAACTCTGGATGAGCTTCCTGTTGTTTGGAAAACAGGAAGTGTGCCAGCAGCTGGTTGTTGTTGAGCCAGTGATCGCATTTTGGCCGCACTTGTACTCGCACATGCAGCCACACTTCTGGCTTGTTGAGGCATTGGAGCAACTGTATAAGTCACTCCTGCTCAGCAAAGACAAAAGAAATTAGCTGCAATATGCAGTAAACCATCCTGTCAACAAAGATAACAAGTTGCAATAAAGGATTGGGACCAAAAAGGCAACGTGGGGGTGGCAACGGCCAAAGCATCTTTGATAACAAATGCCATCAAGATAGGTGGGTACCTTGAACAACCTCATATATCTCTCTCTGCACAGAACTAAAACCTTTAAGTAAAGGTACAAAAATTGTGTGTACCTTGAGATGGAGTAGTTGAAGAACCATGCATTGATTGCAAACATAAGTCCATTTTTGCTATGTCATGCTGCAGCATCTTCTGCTTCTCAGAAAACAAGTGATGCTCCTCTGTTAACAAGGCCTCATATCTACGGTGAAGTTGCTCTGCCTCCTTGTCATATTGTGCTTTGATCCTTTTTGTCTGCAACAATAAAGCACAACTGAATAAGGCAATCAAACTTGCAAAACAGAACAATCGAAGCTGACAGCTGGAGTGTTTACATCCACACTTAGTGAAAAGGTCTAATCTATAGCCAGAAGGCTATGTCAAGCATTGATGTATGTAGAACATCACAAATGTCTCCCTAAACAATAATGGGTTTTCAGACTCTGTGGCGATTGTCAGTAAGCAAATTATGTTTGGAATCAAAGGAGTTTTGAGAAATCATTGGAAAAGCCTTTTACCTCTTCCTGGAAAAGGCCTTTGAGTTTGTTTGCCACTGAGCTTAGCTTTTCTTGCTCTCTAACTAATATTGCTGAGGATGGATGTGATGATGCAGATGCTGCCACGACCTGCAAACATGGAGACCACAAGAATGTGAGCTTGAAGAATTATTGACACCTGAGTGAATACAAGAATGAAGGAATGCTTCAATCATCTGAAGCATCTCTAAGACTCCGAGAGGAAGTTGAAAGAACAAACCTTTCAGAGTCTTGGAGACCTTGGATAGAGTCAAAAAGACACAGCATTATCTTGATCAATTTAGATATATTGACAGGGACTGTAAAAAGAGGCGCAAAAATTCACTCCTACCATTGCAACTGATGAAGGGATCAGAGTGCTTAATTCATGAACATGTGTTGATGCTGAAATTCCTGGTTCCAGAACTTGATGAGCACTTTCAGATTGGCCGGCTGCAGTGGATGCAGAGGATCGACCGCTTGATACAGGAACAGGTATTGGCACTGCAATCCCAGCTTCCAAAACTGGACGAGCATTTTCATAGTGGGTGTTGTTTGCAACAGATGCAGAGGTCAGACCCCTTGATATGGGAACAGATGCTTCTGTCACTGCAATCCGGGTGGATTCTGAAACCAGATGAGAACTTTCATATTGGACAGATGAAGCTGATACAAGTGTTGGAGCCCTTGGTATGGAAATGGGTGCTGGAGCTGCAATCCTGGTGGATTCTGAAACCAGATGAGCACTTGCATTTTGGCCAGCTGCAGCTGATACAGGGGTTGGACCCCTCGATACAGGAATGGGTAATGACAGTGCAATCCTTGATTCTAAACACTGATAAGCTTTTTCATATTGGCCAGAAGGCAGTGAACTGGATGACAAACCTCCTGAAGGTTTGTCACCACTCACACCCAGTAGTGTTGGAGGGCAGCTTGATTGTTGCTGCATCTGTTGCTGCCTTTCATTTTGTTCAATTACCTCATGTGGCAGTGTTACCAGTGATGAGGTTGCTGACTGCACTGACAACATTCCCAAAGAGACAGGAGTAGTAGAGAGTAGTGGTGATGGTGTGTTTGTGTCCTGAGAAGAGGCCAAAAGCTGACTATAGTACTCACATATAGTCTTAACTTCAGACTCAAGAGCAAAAACATCTGCTGCTGGTACAGCACTCCTGTTGTCCTTTCGGCTTCTCTGCACTGCATGTAGTTCCTTCAGTTTGCCAAGCTCCATACCATGTCGAAACTCCATCAAATTCCTCTCTTCTGCAAGTCGCTGATTCAATACTCTGACATCAAAATCAGAGAATTTTTGTAGCTGTTCCAGAATGGGTCCTGGGTCTGCATGCTTCATGACACTTGCAGAGGCCACCTCAAGCTTTCTTCTCATCACCTCCTTCTCCTTTTCTGTTCGTTGGGCCAACCGCTCGGTTTCCTTTGTTTGTCCCTTGACAAGAGCTCTCATCTGTTGCATTTCCACAGTCTGTGCTCTTGGCCACATTCCACTGATTTGTTCCTTGGGTCTTTCAGACAAGAGAAGCTCAGTTGAGAACATCTGTTTTGGAATCACCAGATTGTAAGTAGTCATTCAATTTCCATGCTTTCTATTGTTCAAAAGCTAAACCCTAAACCCTAACTGCTTCATTTTCAAGCTCTGGAACAGAAGTTGATGTGAAGACAATGAACTAACTTCAGAGATTTTTTTTATTAAATCCCTGAGAAGAAAGGTGTGTATGGGTATTGGTTGCACCTGCTGCTGTGACTCTGGCAATAAGAAAGGGGTAGTTTGCAGTGGCGATGAAGAAGGCAACGCAACCTCCTGCACTTGAACTTGGGAAGGTACCCCTGACCAGGCTTGAGGTTGTTGCAAGCCTGCGGAGGCTGCAAAACCCAAATTTGGTAATAACTGCGGTTCATCCGGTTGCTGTAGTTGGTATGACTGTTCAAATGAAGTATCAGAGGTAGCATCTTTAGCACATTGTGCCGACCCTCTCTGGGGTTGAGAGGTTTGTGTTGTTTCTGCTACTGCTCCTGGAGATCTAAGCAGTTGCATAGAAGCCAAAGACTGCTGTGCTTGGAGTTTTGAAGGAAAGGAACTTCCCCCTGACTGAGTTTTAGGTTGCAAGGTTTGTGAAGCTCCAGAACCTATATTTGGTACGGACAAACTGGGTTCCTGTGCTTGCAGTTCAGAACCTCCTGATGGAGCTTTAGGTTGCAAACACGGTGAAGCCTCAGAACCCACACTTGGTGAGGATGACAATTCCTTGACTGTGGTCTCCGAAGCAGCAGCATCTTTGGAGTTGCACAGCAGCATTTCAGGGTGTACAGAAGAAGTAACCACAGGAGAGCCTTCTTGTAAAGAAGACACCACAAGTTCAACCTGAACAGGAGCTGAAGTTTGAGATGCAGGAGCATGGTAATTACCACACATTCCCTTCAACTTCTGATACAATGTTTCTTCCAGTTGGTCAACATACTTGTACTTGATTCCCATTTCAGCTTCTGCACTTTTGATTGTCTCTCTTTTGTTGAGAGGGTGATGTAAATCATGAGCTGCTACCCAACACTGAATAGAAAGACACCAACAAACTCAAAACTTTTCAGTCAGTAGTAGTCCTGCATTGTGTGGAACCAGTAATAGCATATGACAAATTATAGCAAGGAAGAATCAAACTACTTTCTGATTAAGCTAGAAAACTCATTCCTTGCAAAATTCTTCTCATAAAGAGAGAGAGAGAGAGAGATCCATACCAGAGCAAGGTCAAGGGCAACAATCTCATAATGTGACCTCTTGTCCTTCAGCAAGCTCGACATCTTGCTGACATGCATGACTAAGTCCCGAGCATGGTTGGCAACAGTCTCCTGCAAAAAAGGTAGAAAGAAAGAAATAAACCACCCAATCGTCATCCATCAATAGAAAAAGCCTCTGGGAGAAAAAGCATCTGGTCCACTGTGAAAATAGAAATAAATATCTATGAAATTGCAGAGAAAGAAATTGTCCACAAGAACAATTTGAAGTCAACATGACCATTAACACCCAATGAGCACAGTTGGCAACATTCTTGGCCTGCAAATGTAGAAAGAAGAAACCACCTGATCTAGTCATCCATCAAAAGAAAAGGCATCCAGTTCACTCTGGACTTTAAAAAAGCATTTCAATGTCTATGAAATGGCAGAGAAATACAATCTCCACAACAACAGTGTGAACAACAACATGATAATGAGTGGCAGTCATAGCCTCATGAGAGTCTCTCACAAAGTGTCAGACCCGAAAAGCCCTAAACCCTAAACCTGAAACCCATCATCTTCCTTGCGAATGACAGTGACAAGCTGCCTTGACTACCCACCCACTGACTTCAATCAGCTCCTGACAGTGGGTGTGGACAGGTATGTAGTAATCAGCCCAACATGTGGTCAAACCATGAATACCATATTCACATCTCCAAGTTTCTGTCTCATTTCCAGAAGCAACAGAAAGACTACTTGGTCATGACATTAAGTTACCACTCAAGAGACATAGCTCAAGGTGAGAAACAGTCAAACAAAAGAGAAAAATAGGGACAGAAAAAATAAGTATTCAAATCCAAGGTAGAGAGCTTGGAATGCCAGTAGACCATCTTAGAATTCTGAAACTGCTGCTAAAGAGACTGAATACATCCTAAACAGAACAGCCCCAGAACCAGGAGGAAATGAGGTTCTTTGGTCCTCATGGCCACCAAACAGACTTAAAACAATAATATAATCAATCTCCACAGATCTGAGAAACCCACAGCCCAGAAGACACACAGCCAAACTGCACAAAATCCTTGGAAACTCACAAAAACCCAAAGAAAGGGTTTTATGACTATTTACTGGAAGCTTCAGTGCTTGACAAAGCCGCGTAAGTGTTGTCATCATTGCGTCTATGAGCTGAATACATTTTGCTGTTGCTGTTGTTGACCCTTCCTGTTGTCTTCCAATCAGACTTACCCCTACATCAGTCACTGTTGTCTTAGGGCTTGTTCCTGCTGTATCAGTAGTGGGTAGGACAGCAGGAGTGCTCCCTCCTGAAGTAGACACAGAAAGTTCCTTGTCATGAGAAGAACTTCCATCATTGAGACAAGAATGGTCTTCCTCTTCCCTGTCCAAATCATTGGCGTCCATAACTTCATGTGGTTCATCAGTACATGGTTGAGCGGAATTGAAAAACTCTGTATCCTGGTTCTCAGGACTTTCTCCTGAGCTCCAGTCTGGATCACCATTGTCACTGCCACCAGTCCGTTGCAATCTCTGCGGTCTTCCTTCTCGTTCTTCAGTCACTTGGGCTTTTGTGTATGCTGCCGATGCCAGTGCCTCTTCACTGTAAGCTACCTTTCTTCTTTCTCGGTGTCCTTTGCCTAGATTGTTCACCTAATGTACGCCAACAGGCAAGAAAAAGTGCACGCACAAAGGCTGAAGGTCTCAGTGCACAAAAATACTAAAATCTCACAGGAACCCACCACAAGGATCCTGGGCAATCCTTTGATCCAGGTTTGTGGGTGTGCACCATTTTTGCAAACCCACAAAGTGATTCTTTGCTTGGAATGGAGACCTACAGTAACTAATGGAGGTCAGCATACAAACAGATATCATCAAAGGAATATGCGATGACTTTCCAGTTGCGAACATCTACAGAAAGGCTATCTGATGCTTAGTATGTAGCACTACCCTGAGAATGCAAATGACAGATGTGTACAGTCATATCAAGAAAAAGGAAAGTAAGCATACCTCTTGGGCTTGCCACTCTTCATGCCTCCGTTTCAAAAGTGATGTCCAAAAGCCTTCCACTGACTTCCTAGTGTCTAGAACTACATGACTTTCTGTGAAAACAGGCACCATATCTTCTCTTGACGAAAAAATAGAACCCAACAATTCATCCCTGACTGACCACCCATCACAAATTTCTGGGTTCAACACCCCATACACAAGCTTCCGAGCCCTTTCTGCATCGTACCAAACTCTTTGCAACTCACATCTTGAACTAAGATCTTGTAGGTTATTTCCCTTGAACCCACCCAAAGGACCTTCTCTTTGTGGCCTCAAGTGAGTTGTTTCGGCATGATCATACAAGTCAAATATCTCTTTAACACCTCTCATGAGAACTCGGTGGCAAACTTTTGCACTGACCATCGAGTTTGAAGAGATCACAGGTATTTTCTTGTCATGGGAAAGAGCAAGAATGTTTTCCTCCACACTCAGTTCAGTGTAAAGCCTGAACACAGCTAGAGGTTTTTTGCCTCCAATTCCTTCAAAATGGACTTTTTTCAAAGCCCTGGTGTCATTTTCAGGGTTCCAGTCACTGTCATAAATGATGACAAGCTGCACATTCCTTAATGAAATGTGGATGCCAGACTTGAGGAGGAACACAAACTGCTTTGAGGAATCAGAATTGAATCGTTGGGTTGCAAGTTGCTTGTGATTAACTGCCATATCAGAATCCACTTGCTCGAATGAATCTGCCCCAAATAACTGAAGCATATACTTGTCAAGAATGTTCAGCTGTTTTGTTTCCTGGAAATGCGGGAGATTTAACAGATCAGAAGAGGGCAACATTGAAGGGGGAAAATATAACAAAGGGAAAAAAAACAACAGCTTGAGATTACGGGAACTGTCTAACAAATCCAACCATACCTGAGCAAAAATAACAACACGCCAGCCAGCTGACTGAAGAATGGGAAGGATTAAATGCAAGAGCCGCATTTTTCCACTCATTTGAATGTGGGCTTCTAGAATCTCTCTCGGTGTAAGGCCAGGCCCAATTTGTGCTTCCAATGTTGCATCTGCCAAAAATGGATGGTTGCATGACTGCCCAAATGCACGCATACATACACCATCAGAAAACTTTGTAGCAACTCTCCAGAGTCCAGACTAATGCCTAAATAAGCTTAAGACCACCCTGATGACAGAAGCAAGTCCCGAACATAGCTCCTGAGAACTCTGGCTATCCTATGCTCTCTTAAAGTCCACAAACAGCAGCTCAGACTGCACTCATAGGGCTTGGGGCATCCTCACTAGAGAGGTTCAAACCTGGCGAAGCTTTGCGACTACTGTTTGAATCTGGGTAGAGCACTGGTCACGGCGGTTCCGAGAAAGAGCAGGAAAATTTTTCACTAGGATCTCACAGTACTGGCGAAGATGCACATGCGTCAGCTCAACAGGTACCCAATATTCTGCCAGAGGTGTAGTTGGAGTGTACTCCCGGAGGCGTCCTCTCAGTTGCTGCTGTAACTCTGCAATAAGGGCACCTTCCTGTCCATACATGACATCACTCTTTTCTGGCTCAAGAAAAGCAATGCATTGTGAAAGCTCCTCCACATTCATCTGCATGGCAAATTATGTCATACATGAACATCAATTTTTTCATCAACAGCATGTTGTACCCTGAAATAAAATTGTTACAAATGAGACTGGTTTACAGAGCCCAAAAACCCGAATGCAATCAACATACATACAAAGGGTTTAGGGTTTTAGGTTTTGGGCGAAAATTCCACCTTCAAAGATTCGCTCAAGAGCAAGAGGCGGAACACGGAACTGAGTTGACAGAAGGCACGGAACGCCTTTTGCGGACGAGGTCGTCGTGCCTCATCAACAATCAAAACCTCCCAATCAACCTTCTCCAAGACCTCCATGTCCTGAACAGTTGACATTCATGATGTTGTAAGTCCAACAACAGATCGGCTTAAAGCCACAAAAAGCCCCACAGAAAGGCTGCTTGATTCAAACAGAGCTGAGGCTCATACTAAAGATATCAAAGACACATACCAGCTTACCCATCATGTAATCTACAGTCTATTCCCCAGAAATCCACAAGGTTATATACAGCTTATTTGGTTGATAACTTGCAAGCCCTAATCAAGGGTGCCTCAGGTTTTGATAGTAGGGCAACATGGATGGAAAGTTTCATAAAGGAGGCATATATCCTCACAGCATTGAGGACTTCAAACGTAGTCAAAACAATGTCTGGTTTAAACGGTCCACCAGGAAGGTTGAATTCAACTCGACGGATCACATCTCTAGCTTCCTCGTTTTTTGTAGCATAGGAGACGAGATTCAGTTTTGGAGCCCAAAGTCGAAGCTCTTGTTCCCAGCTTGAAAGCAACCCGACATGAACAACAATCAGGGTTGGCCGCACCACTCGAAAGTCTTCCACCAACGATAAGATGAAAAGGATTGTTGTCACCATCTTCTCCTGCATCCAGCATCAGTCATAGGATTGGGAGATCAGCACTCACAAACTTGGGTTCTCTGGAAAGAGGGTTCCATTTGTGTTATCAACTAAAACTGTAAAAACAGCCGTGACCATAAAAGACCATAATCTGCAGAACTCCACAGACATATCAAGTTGAAACCCTAGAATTCAGATATCCAAGCCAAGGTTGAAATGTTAGATTTTCTCACCTGACTGCCCTCATCCACCAAGATTCCATTCATGCGATTATGCCACCATTCCCGTAACTGGTTCAGTGCATCCAACTGGGTCAATGTAATGTGCCCTGACAAAATCCAATCAGGCTGCTTGTCCAGATTGAGCAATGGCTTGTTATGTAACCTATCAGCCTGCAACCGACCCCTTCAACAACATCTCAACACTTCAGGAGAATCTCTTGAAACCCCAGGAATCAGAACTAGATTGTTGAGAGAGGACAGTCCTTTTCCAGCCCACAAGACCCAACTGCCAAAATCTGCCACTATGCTAGATATTTTCTTTCCCCAACAAGAAAACTTTGTTCTAGAAATTGATCCAATCTCATAGCTGCTGGTTTATGATGTATATAATGATCAGAAGCACTCTCTCCATGGGCCTTGGTTTTTTGGATGCCATAAACTCACAAAAGCACCAATTCAAGCAAGTATGGGTTTTTCTTCACATAACAGAGTTCTGCATGTAAAAAGAGTCAGCACACCTATCCCTAACTGTGTTTCAGCTGCAGGTCATGCACCAGAATAAAATCAGATTCATGTTTCAAATCACTTCTTGGGTGCATAGTTTGCTCCTAGTCTCAACAAAACAAACTTCCTAAAAACAAAGCACACACCCTAAACAGTTGGTCCAAGAAATCATGCAAAAGGACAAACTGCTGATCACTGAATGGTAATTAGCAAATCGCACACCTCTTCAATTCGTTTACAACTAATCCGGTCACTTGCTGCTTTTGTCCACTGTTCATAAGCTAAAAAAAGCTTGCTCATGTCTGGAGATGCAAGAATGCCAGCATCTGCTGGTTCCCAAGTGCACTGCTCATAGCCTAATCCTGTCCACTTTACAAGCCACTCAACCCTACATATACCACCATCTGTCACCTGCCTTCTCTTTATCACACGCTCTGGCTGAGCCCATCCAGGATTCCACTTGTCAACCTGCAAAAAAAAATGGTATATCAGTTGAACATTATCTCGGCTACTCAAACATGCATAGTCTTCCCACCCACATGCTCAATTCCTTGATTTACAGTTGCAATAGCTTGATCTTTGGGCTGGGTCACAAGACAACAATGGAAGGTGTCATGTAATCTAGGACACCACACAGTTGACTAGCAAGTTTGAGATGTGGCAGATGTAGAGGAACTTACTTGTCCTTGAACCAATGATTTCCTGAAACGGGCAAGCTCTTTTGGTCCTAATTTGATGAGTTCCGCCTCTGGAAGCCACTTATTGTGTGCATGAGATCGTGATTTCCACTGCACGAGATACTCCCATTCACCTTCTAGTTCCAGTTTTGAACCATGGTATCTCTCCCTAAGCTCAGAGTTGTTGACCTTGTCATCTATCTCTTCCAGTGAGTGTTGTTTCCAAGCTTGTTGGGATGAGGAAATCACAGTCGCATAATTGACACCCACCACTTGATCACTACAATCTCTATCCTCCCTAAAAGGCTCTTTATTGGTCAAATCTATGTTCTTGTCAGGCCCCATGGTCTTCTCCTGGACCCTGTGAGTTGCAGTCGCATTGCATGGTACAGCAGCTGTGCCAACTTTTCGTGCAGCCCAGATCCGTTCAATTATGCCTCCTTTACGCTTAAATTCACATTGGGGGCAGTACCATTCACCTGCTGGAACTGCCTCTAATGGAGGGTCTAAACAATCCTTGTGATACACAGCCCGACACCCTCTTCCATCACATAAACTGTCACAAAAAAATACCATTTGGGCCCCCCAAACACACCCACCCACCCATCCACCCAAATAAAACCATTAAGGAATTTGCTACCTTTAGATCTCTCCTGGTTTCAGGGTAATGCAAAAAAATTGTGTACATCAAAAAGAATGTTCAAGCATCATCATCAGCACAGTCAAAGTTCAGTAGAAAGAGAAGCCTTACATAAGCTCTCCTCCAGTATCACATTCCTCACATAGACTGTTATGATCATCGCTGCTAGGAAACTCTTCCATGTGCATTTGTTCATCATCACACAATTGTCTACAAGAGTCTAGTATGGATGATGACTTTGCTGTTGTTACATTTCTTCCTGGTGAAGAAGAAGTCTCGACCAGAGGCTTCCCCATCGTACTCTCATGTGTCCAACCTACAGTATCACAATCATTGCCCATGAATTTTTCATTGGAAGTTTGTACTGCGTTTGCAACTTCAACCCCAACCCGAGCGCCAGGTTCCCTTCCTTCATGGTGATTGCCCAAGATTTCAAACTGCATAAATGGTGCAATTTGCCCCTCATGTGGATGGGAACAATGACTTTTTTCTGAAGAAAAAGCATGAACCATAGATTTACTCACAACAGGAGCTTGCAAGAGACTTGTTTCACAGTGACTGCTGTGTTGCTCATCTTCATTTACAAGTTGCATGCAACTAGTTGGAGCCCCAACAGTCCTCGGAGGCAACAATTCAATTTGCTCAATAAAATGGGTTTCAGTCCCTTGGTACCCTTCATTGTGGCATTTTCCAGGTGTAGAATCTGTGGTACAATTGATAATAGTAGTGTTTGTGATTTGAGATTCTTCCCCAAAGGGTTGGCCTTCTTCGGTGTTACTACCTATATGCATTTTCCTTGTGGACCTTGTAACTTGTTCTGGGAGCTGCATATCGTTAGGCTCAATTTCCTGCTGCAGGAGCTTTACCCTTGGAACACCAATGATCTCAGACAATGCTCCATTTGATCCATAATTACTGCCATTTTTCTCATCTTGATTTGCCAGCTCCACAGCACCAGAAGGTTCACCACCTCTGTTAACAGAAAAGAAGACAGTACCAATGAAAACATAGTCAGGAGCATTTGTAGAATTTGCATTAGACACTGCCAAACAGCCACCAATCAAGGCTATCTGCCACCCACTCACATGTCAGATGGTCTTGTTGGCCATCCCCAAGTGGGCCTGCTTGCACAGTACATAGGACATAGAGAAAACAAGTGACAGTACAAGTGTCATGACCTTGAGAGCAACAAGCACATACCTCAGAATGTGATTCTGGTGCTCTGTGCTGTGTGTGGTCTGCTCATTGTGCTTTTCACCTTGAGCTTTCACCACTGACCTCTTCTGACTGCAACTTGGGCAAAAGAACTTGGAGGTAGGTACTTCCAGTAAGGGAGGGTCCAAACACCCCAAGTGAAATGTATTTCTGCACCTTTTTCCATCACAACACCTGCAAGTATACCAGCATGTAAAGTTTAAGACCCACCAGCCCAAACTGATGATTTTTCTAATGAGTACAATTCCCACTTGTGTGCTCATCCTCTAAAAGGCTATATATATAAATATATATATATTCTCTTGCTCCTGATTGTAGCAGGAAAAGATCAAGAAAGACACATGTGCAGTACTTTCATTAATTCAGCATGAATCATTGAACACTATTGCTCAAAGAAACAAAAGAGTCTGAAATCCGAATGTGCTGACATACAAATTGCAAAAGTATCAGTGGCAGAAGAACTCACAGAAGCTCGCCACCGAAATTGCATTTTTGACAAAGGTGGTTGTACTCCATCCAATCCATTGTTGATTCCTCACCTGATGACTCCACACGTTCCCTTGCTGCTTCACCACGAGCTGCAGAAGATTTGCGTCCCTCTTCTTCCTGTGTACTTTCCAAAATCTTGAGGAGCACCCGATGATCAAAAGCACTTAATCCAAGACTCTTCCCAGAAGAAATATCCCGTATTTTACCCCCAAGTTCACGAGAGAGATCCGCTGCCCAATTCACTGGGCTTCCGGATTCTTCCATCAGACAGGCAGCAACAAATCTCATCCGCAACATGATGACAAAGCTTTCTTCATCATACTCCCGAATCCATGTATCCTTCAACCGCTTTGCAAACTCACAGTTTTGATCAAGTGTTGTGAAATCCAATCCCTTGGAGCTCCGCCCACGCCGCGGAAACCTACTCCTCACTTTCTCAGTTCCAAGTTCCTGTATGCATTCTCGTGGCATGGGGCCTATGGAGCTTTTCTTGAAGATTTTTCCAAGTGACTCAGGATCAATTCGAAGCACACCCCCATCTGAGAGTTCAAGTTCCTTCTTCAGGGTATCATACACAACAATCCTCTTCTGGGGCAAAATTTCAATATCCACAGGCAATCTCTCATGTACATGCTGAGCTGCATAACACTCTTTGGCAAACTTTGTCTTCTCTCTTACATTCCTTTCTTGCACACGACCTCTGCTTTCTCGCATCCTCTTCATCCCAACCTGAAATTCAGTACAATTCCAAGGGAGACCCAAATGCATTACAAGATGAGGATAATCATGCAAAAGAAGAGTGTTACCCCATGGACCCAAAATTGCAAATCTGATAGATAGTGAGCACAAATGAATGGCCCATTCGAATGAGCACAACAAATCCCAAAAACCCAGCACCTTGTTCAGGGAAGCCACCATGTATGTTCCATGTCCTAAAGCAAACCTGATACCCTACTGAACCACAGCATTACGCCCTATTGAGAAATTCCAAAGCAGAAGCTATCCCTCACCTCACCTCCAAACTCCTATAAGAAAGAAAAAATAAAAATAAAAATGTTTTCCAGAGCACATTTAAGATTAAAAAATTTATGCCACCCGTTCTCTCAATGACTAAGTGCATATAGTGGATGAGAAACTAGCAACACAGACCTGATTTTCAAATGCAGCATCTCCTTTATTTTGCACCTCCAAATTTCTACCACCTTCTGCACATTGGATGCAGTGTAATAAGATTAACGTGTCTTGAAGGGATTCGGGATTAGGTGTAGAGTTTCATGTCTGGAATTCAGAGATTAGGGTTTAAGGATTTGAGGATAAGCTTGAAAATTTTTACACAAGAGATAGATGTATGAGAATGTAGACACACATTTGTGTGAGTTGTACTATCATGGCAAAATCAGGAGTTTCCTTAAGACATATACTCAGATATTGGCATAATATAGCCATGGAATCCAATAGAGTTTAAACTGACCAGCTCCAGATTGATGTTGTTCATTCTGGCGAGATTGCTTGCTTTTGTGTTCAAACTCCATTTGCTTCTTCCCCCTATCATCATCCTGTTCAGACTCTCCTAAACCAGGAAAATCTCCTCCTTCATGCACATCATTGAGAAGCTGATGCTCTGTTATTAGAACCTTGTTCACCACCCGACATGGGGTTCTAGGAGATGGGGTTCCATCTTTCACATGATCATCATGACCAAGTTGCTGTCTTCCAGACTCTGTTGCTGCTACAAGCAATTCCTCACTAGTGTTTCCCCTCGCTACCCAAGATTTACTACTTCCCCTCTGTTGCTGGTTTTCACCACCCAATTGTTGCAGGTGATCACTTTTGGCATCTGAGACTTCACATTTGTTTCCACCGCATTTCTTGATCCCTTCTTCCCGTGCTGCAAGTATCTTGATATGTGGTGTCATTGTGCTTAATCTCTCCCTCTTGTTTTGAATCGGAGACGATGGTTCCATCTCCATACACATCCGCTTCCCACCAACCTATGAACAAACAAAGATAGATCACATTGCTTTCACACATGCTACAACCAACATGATAAAGAATACTAGAGCATGCAACTCTTAAACTGGGCTGTCATAAGAAGGGGCTTTGCTCCACACATACAATGATGCACTGACCTCAGTTCCATTTCTGCTAGGGTTGTCTTTTTCAGTTGATGCCGCCTCACAGTGTCCATGGGAATGGCATTGGCTTTGACTTCTTAATTCACTAGATGTAACCACATGATGAGCTTGAAAAAGTGCTCCCTCATTCCATGGTTCCGAAGAAACATTGTCCTCCTTTCTATTCCCAAATGTCAAAATGCTTGCAAGCTCCAACCCGCCATTCTCAGTAGTGTGACTAGCATCTTGTCTGTGTAGCCCTGTGGAATCACCATATTCTGTCACCACCAAACCTAAGACAATCACATATCTTTTTTGAGCTAATACCCAAAAACAAATCACTTTACGCTGTTCTAGAATTTTTCGTCAGTTGACTACTACTGCCATCTTATAATGATCAAATTTCTTGCTGCTCACAAACACAACCTAACATCTGTGGATACTTCCTGTTGAGAAATTCACCAAGATCCAGCATTGCACAAAACATTGAAACAGCCATTACCTCCAAGTCCACCATCCTCATCATCAATGTTCACAACTTCATCTTCATCCCCCTTCCAACCAGCAATTATCTCCCCTCTCCACTTGGGCACATCCACATCCATCTAAAAAAATGTGATGTGATCTCACTCTGCAGTCCAAACAGACCTGCAGCGGCACATAATTGGTTGTCAGTTACTTCAACAAATAGGACAAGGGTTGTCAAGCCTTCTTGCTGTTACCAATTAAGCATTTTTCTCAATCATTTATCCTCACATGATTGCCACCTTATCAAGACAAATGCACATCAGAAACTTTCAATGTTCTTTTGCAATGGATGATCCTCCAACTACTACTCACCTATTGACCAGCATAACTTTCCTCTTCCTAGTGACAATGTTTTGGAAACCTGGAAACTCCTCCAACTACTATTTACCTATTGACCAGTATACCTTTCCTCTTCCTAGTGACAATGTTTTGGAAACCTGGAAACTCCTCCAACTACTACTTACCTATTGACCAGTATACCTTTCCTCTGTCCTAGTGACAATGTTTTGGAAACCTGGAAACTCCTCCAACTACTACTTACCTATTGACCAGTATACCTTTCCTCTGTCCTAGTGACAATGTTTCAGAAACTTGGAAACTTGTTTTTCCCTTGAATGAGGAGGAGACCCTAATTCTCAAGAACTTTCTCCAGAACCCTAATTCCGAGAAAGACATTATTTTTCCTTGACAAAATGCAATGGTCTAAGAGTGCAGAGAAAATCACAATTGGGAATAATGCAGGTTAAAAGTAGATGGCAGGGAACTTTCTCCAGAAATCTAATTTCCAAGAAAGAAATTTTTCCTCTTGGAAACTTGTCTTTCCCTCAAATAGGAGGAGACACTAACTCTCAAGAACTTTCTCCAGACCCTTAACTTCCGAGAAAGACATTTTTTCCCCTTGTTTTTTCTCCTTGACAGAATGCAAAAGCCAAAGAGTGTGGAGAAAATCACAACTGGAAATAGTGCAGGTCAGAAGTAGATGGCCAGGAACTTTCTCCAGATCCCTAATTTCCGAGAAAGACATTTTTTTCCCCTTGAAAAAATGCAAAGGCCAAAGAAAATCACAATTGGGGATAATTCAGGTCCGAAGTAGATGGCAGGGAACTTTCTCCAGAACCCTAATTCCGAGAAAGACATTATTTTTCCTTGACAAAATGCAATGGTCTAAGAGTGCAGAGAAAATCACAATTGGGAATAATGCAGGTTAGAAGTAGATGGCAGGGAACTTTCTCCAGAAATCTAATTTCCAAGAAAGACATTTTTCCTCCTTGAAAAAATGCAAAGGCCAAAGAGTGTGGAGAAAACCACAATTGGGAATAATGCAGGTCAGAAGTAGATGGCAGGGAACTTTCTCCAGAACCCTAATTTCTGAGAAAGACATTTTTTTTCCGTGACAAAATGCAAAAGCCAAAGAGTGTGGAGAAAACCACAATTGGGAATAATGCAGGTCGGGAGTACATCGCAGGGAAGCACAAAAAAAAGGCAAAGCCTTGACTTACATAGTTTGAGCGTGCAAGTTCAACAACAACATCCCTTGCATTCGCATATGTGCAAGCCCATTGATGCTCCTTCCTCTTTCAAAGTCCTCCTTCTAAGATCTACTGTTGTAAACCCCAGAAACGAAAGATTAGAAACACAAAACACAAAGGGATTCCAAAAAGGGAGACAAGAAGGTCTACAGCAATCCTGAGCATCATCATCATCAACAACAAAAACAACACAGGAATCTCCAAAACCCTAATTTCAAAGAAGACACTTTTCATCAACAAAATGCAAAGCCCAAAGAGAATCGAGAAAACATTAGAGTTTGGGTGGGGGGGGAAAAAGGGCAGGGAAGAAGAAGATGCAAGGAAGAACTGCAAAAGACGAAGAAGCCTCGAACTCACACACCTATGTTTTGAGAGCAAGTTCCACAACAACAACAACAACACCCATTGCATTCATTCTCAGAAATGCACATCCAGACACCACTTGATGATCGTTTTTTCTTCAACTTCCTTGTGAAATGGATCTAACAGCACATCCCAGAAACAAAACAGAGGGATTCAAAACAGACAATGTGACACCAAATGTGAGTGAGCATCATCATCATCCACAACACAAGATTCTCCAGAACCCTAATTTCCGAGAAGACATTATTCCTGGACAAAATGCAAATCCAAAGAGAGTTAAGAAAATCACAATTGGGTGGGGGCAAAAAAGGGCAGGGAAGAAGAAGATGATGATGATGATGCAAGGATGCTTGATGAATTCCACCCCCCGCCCCCAACCCCCTCTCCCCTCTTTGCAAATTCCTTGTTGAGAAGAGTTTCTACTACAAAAATTCCAGAAACAAAATCAGATCAGGAAAAGAAAAAAAAAGAGAGAATTCAAGACACAACAAGATCATCAACAAAACAAGAAATTTTCTTACTTACTCAAAAAAAAATTTGCAGAAGAGAATCATCCCAGATCTTGCCAAGACACAAAAGCTCAAGAAGAAGAAGAAGAAGAAATGAAGAACAAGATCTTCAAGGCACCAAAAATTAAAAAAAAGGAAAAATAAAAAATAAAAATCAAACAAACAAAAAACCAATAAAAACAAACAATGTATTTCATTGAAATAACCAACCCAGCCCAAAAAAAAAAAAAAAAAAAAAAAAAAAAAAAAAAAAAAAAAAAAAAAAAAAAAAAAAAAAAAAAAAAAAAAACAAAAAAAAAAAAAAAAAAAAAAAAGAAAAAAAAAAAAAAAAAAAAAACTGCTACTAACTAATATAACCCAATTAGGTTAGGGTTATTATTAGTGCTTAATTAAGGAAACAATTAGCACTAATTAGAGACCAAATAGGATAGGTGTTATTAGTCAATAGCCTAATTAGATTACCTATTCTAATAATAATTTAGTATTACACTAGGGGTACAATTAGCACTAATTGGGTACTAAATGGATAAGTGGCAATAAGTAACTGAACTAGGTTAGGCTACTTTAGTACTTAAATTAAGGTACAATTAAGCACTAAGTAGATACTAATTCAATAAACTAATAATTAGCACTAATTACTACCAAATGTACAATTAATTTTTAAGTGTCAATAAGCAACTTTTATGTGGTAGGTTTATTAGTAAATAATGTACTTATCATTAATTTTCCAAATAGAAAAAAATGCCAATCACATAAATAAATTCTAGGTTAAAAAGGCTTTTTGAGAGCTTAATTAGCAATTTGGGTACCATGTGTAATAATAAGTCTTAATTAAACAAGTCATTACATAGGCCAAATTAGTAGTTTACTTTGCACTAATTACCATGAAGACTTGGGGCAATGGGGGGAGGGGATTTACAAAGTTTTTATAATAAGGGATCAAAACACATTAATAGATGCCACCAAAATTATTTCATAAAAAGATTACAATTTTTTTAATCATTTTTATATAAAAAAATATGTTTTGAATGAAATAATTTGCAATTTTTGAGGTAAAATAAATATAGTTGTTTCAATATAATAAATGTTTTGTGTTAGTCATTTTTGAATAACTATGAATATTTTTGAAATGTGTAGATTTTATTAAATTATATTTTTCATCTTTTTTAATATCATAATTTTAAACTATATTAGAATATGTTAATTATTTTTATTTGTGTATATCATAAGTTACAACTTTGTTTTATATGTTATGTACATTACACCATATTTACATGTGATAAAAGATTTTTTTAATTTTTTAAACATATTTCTAAACTTTTTAAATTGAGAATTTTTTTGAATGTTAATATTAATCTATTCTCATTTTAATTTTTTTATGATAAAAGAATTTTGGTAAACTATTTTAGTCCTTTGAAATTTTGACTATTGTTAACACAATTATTATTCAAATTCAAATATATTTTATTAAAAATAAATTTTAAATTCAAATTTAATAATTTTTTATTTTAAATTTGTAACATTCATATTAATCATTTGGAACAACTTTGAATAATTATCATAAATTAAAATATCAAAAATATATATTTATTATATTTCTAATTTTAGGGATTTAAAACATCTTTTTGGTTTCTATTAACATGTTTTGACCTTATTCAAAAAGTTATTGAAGTATCGATATAAAAAAAGAACTTATATTCACCATTTGAAGATTTTAAACTCAAGTTATGAATAAAACAGAATTAAATAATTTAAACCCCCAACACATGTGAATCTAAACATTTTTTTATTGAAGAATGCAATATGGTGTTAAAAAGGTGTTTGAAAAAGTTACAATTTTATATGTAAAAATCTTTTAATCGGAGTTTGTATGCTAGAATTATGGGATCACAATGGTGTTTTTTTTTTTTTTTAATTACTTACTTATTTATAAATGACTTGTTACAAGGTAGGTCGTAAAAATAGCCATTACATATTTACGAACCATTTATTAACTCTACCAATAGGGAAAAGACCACACATCTATGCATGATTTGGACTTGGGGATAAAATTTTAACTCACTCATTAGCCAATGTGGATATGACAAATGTTCACAGAATTTTCACATGGATGTAATTTTCCATGTGTTGGGTGAATATAACTCTAAGTACATTAGGTTTTTAAGTAGTCGATTGAATGTTGTAGGTTTTGATAACCATTGTAGAAGCTAAAAGGATTCTCTTCTTCAACCAAGCTTGTTTCAATGCAAAAGAAGACTAGGGTTATCATAATGAGTTTCAACCCTACATGGAATGAAAAGGTGTAACTACTGTTTTCCAAGTCTTTTTCCCCTCCCTCCCCCACATGAACATGCCCAGATGTCACGTTGCATGTACCTAGTAGTCAGAATTCATGTTTGTCCCTTGGAATTTCAATAAGTGCATGTTAGGTCTTACTTGTGGGTCACAACTTGTGAAGCTTGTGAATGGACAAACTTAGGTTTTTTCCTGCAACTCCAACCCTTGCATGAGAAGGTGAAGGGGGCGATGGTGGTGCATGTGATTGTTTTGTTGTACTTTGAGTTTCACTTAACATATCAAACTTTGCTTGGAGAATTGGAGATCAATGTGTTTAATGAACGTTCAATTCCAACTTTTTCACAATTAAGCTCTTCTAATCCTTCTTGGAGAGTAGGAATTTTTTTTTATTCTAGTTGTTTTTTTTAGGCGTGAAAGTACTATTGTGGAGTTGTTTGTTTGATGAGGAAACTAGCAGATGTGGAAGATGTAGAACTTCCCCCCAAGGATACGACATTCCTAGCTACATTGGGGATTTATGCGATGTATGATAAGGAAGGGGACCTTCAATATGTGGGTCTTATGCACCAAGTTTCCACGATCCTTGACATCCATTTGAAAGAATATTTTGAGTTTTGTGGCTTTTTGAAGGTTCTCTCTCTTTCTCTTAGATTGGTCTTGTTCTTTGAGCTAAGCTTTATGTTTGAGGAGACAAAGAAATGTCTTATTAGTAGTTGGCACTAAAGTTCCAATCCCTCCAAAAAATGAATTGTGATTTGGTGTGCATTTTTATGGATATGTTCATCCTCATCACCATGTTTTGCACCTTCATCTGTGTTCTGTGTTCATAGCGAAGGCTACCCAAGTTGTTTTTGAGATGGCATCCATGGTGTGTCACATGGAAAAGAGAGATACATTTGTGTCTCACAATTTTAATTGCTTGTTAAAGGGAATGATCCATAATAACTTGGATTGATCAAAGCATGAGGTTTGAATTACAATGTTGCAAATTACAATTAGAGATGGGCACTTAGCCGGCTATTTTTAGGCTAGCTAGCTAGCCGACATAAATGGCTAGCCGGCTAAAGGTAGAAATTAGCCGACTAGCCGATAGCTAGCCGTTAAAATACCCCGTGGAGTTGCGTGACGGACATTGTCGTCTCACCTCGCGTTTCAACCGGTTTCTCTGATTCTCTCAGCGCTCGAACTCCTTCAGTATGGACAAGATCGCGAATTCTAACGATGATATTATTTCGGTTACTTCGTCAGACTCAGAATCTCGCGAAGGGTCTGTTCCGATGTCTACCTCGGGGACATTTTCTTCGACAAGTCGTCGAACGAAGAAGCGTAAGCATACGTCGTGGGTCCGCCAGTATTTCAAGGACGCCCCAGGCTCAAATCGGGTCATGTGCATTGCGAGCAGATCTTGTTCTGTGACCTACTCTGTTAATTCAGCGACTTCAAATCTTTGTCTACATCTGAAGTAGAAGCACAATATTACACGCGAATCTCTGGACGGTGCGATCCCGGACGACCCAATGTAGACTACGTTTGCTAAAGACGGCAGCTATTTGGCTGTCCACAACGTGCTGGATAGTGATACGACTGCGGACATTATGACGAAGGTTGTGGAGTGGGTTATCGACACGAAGCAAAGCTTC
>Ga0209208_10003618_pt1 | contig 22102 bp, 10 predicted proteins | sample S1TSphfallax_3_FD_187694 | JGI IMG/M metagenome (GOLD analysis project Ga0209208, IMG submission 187694) | Host-associated microbial communities from peat moss isolated from Minnesota, USA - S1T2_Fd - Sphagnum fallax MG (SPAdes) (version 2) | ecosystem: Host-associated > Plants > Peat moss >...
GGTCCCGTTGGAAAGCCCTCTAGGACTAGGTGGTTTCATAATGTTTTAACCTACAATGGAGAAGTTATTAATATAGAACAAAAATATGGGTGATTGTCTGTTTGAATCCTTTGCGCTACTTACATACGTATCTTCTCTATTCTCTACAGATCTACATACTCATTTAGGATGCAGAGTTTTCCTTAAAGTCACCCTGTGTTTGGGCCTCCTTTGACCCGTATTCCTTCTTTGAGTGAGGTCTGCAAAGTGAGGAAAATTTACTAAAGTTCGGTATCAAATGTTGAAACTCAACGTTTAATGCACAAGGTTGGAGAATAATTATAGTAGTTGTAAAGGTAGGACTGAAAATATATGTAGCAATGGAAATGTCACAAAGAAGTTGTTCTAAATTGGTTTGAACAATTTTCTTCATTTTTGCCACACTTGCTAATTGCACTTATTAATTATTCATAATCCATGTTTTCAAAATTCCACTTCTTAACTCAAGTAAATTGAGGGAGCAAGAAGGATTTCAAGAGCTACTTTAGAATTATTGTTGTGATTTGAGTTGGAGATTTGATTGTACAATTAGATTATTGATCACCTGGCCTCATTCAATGCACAACTTTAAGAGCATTTTTGTTTTGTGTTTAAAATATTTCATCCTTTGATATGATGTTATAAAAAGCTTGTATGAGGTAATTTGATGCTTTTCAGGCTAGCTAACCTTGCACCCAAAACACCATGTTTCCATCCAGCAACTTTGAGATTTGGCAAAAGAAAAATTCAAACTTTTTTGGATTTTTTACTTGCCAAATTTTGATTTTTTGTTCAATAAAAACGTTGCCGGATTCTATGTGAAGTTCTAATAGATAGCTAGAGAGATAGATGGATGCTTAAATTCCCTAATGGATGATTGTCACTTCAACTACATTACAAAATTGAAAAAAAACAACATTGGTTTCATAATTGTATGATGATTTTCATTTTATATAATGACCTATAAAAATATATACCAGCATTAAGTAGGGCTTGAAATTGCTTTTTGCCCCAATGTTGTCATCTAACTTTAAATTTTCTTTCATTATTGTTCTCATTATTGTTATAACCATTCAATAATTGTTTTGAATCTTATGCAATAAATGTTTAGATTCAACATTTGAACCCAATCTTAATGAAATTTGCTCATTTGTAGATAACTAACATTTAAAATAAAGTAAGGTTTCAAAATGAAAAAGAACCCAAAGGCAAGTGAAAAGTCTTCTTGATTATGAATAATTGCAAGAATTGGTCATTTGATGATTTAATTCAATTATAATTTAATATCATAGTTGTAAAACTACAGTATACATACATGATGTTATGAACTATAAACTAATTCACTTCATTCAAAACAAGCAAAGGAATTTGTGATGAATGCATGATTTTTATTTTTTTTAAAGTCATATTTGCACATTTCACAATCAAAATTTTTGCTTTCATAATTCATGTCAAAGATGGAATAAATCAAATTGAAATATAAAATCATTATATATATGTGCTTATTAATATACTTCATTTATTAGCTTATTGATTGAATTGAACCTATTAAAAATTTATAGAATTATAATATTTATCCAACAAAATATGGCACCCTATTTATTTATTGGCATTTCGAATTCAAATAACAATTTTCCCCCTTAGTTATCATCACAACTTGGAAACCTTCCTCATGTTCATGTAAGGTAGTCTTTTCATCACATGTGGCAACCATTGATGATAATGATGATCCCCATGTCTTTATATTATTAAAAAAATTCATTAAACAAAGCAAAATTGAGACATTTCAAAATTGTAAATCACAAATTATTTAATGATTCATTTCACGATGACTCAAATGAAACTTACAAAATCAAGCTTTTTAATTTTCTTTTTTCATGGAATAGTTAATCATGGTCATAGATTAATATACATGTTTAAAGTGGATACGTACAAATGTGACATGGAAGAAAATAGGATGTAAGATATTATAGTTTTTAAAAGCTTAGAACACAAATTTCATGGGTCATAATTTGACAATAATAGTAATGTGAAATCTACTTTTCATAGGTTCATATGGAATAAATATGGATGTCGTTCATATATTTGTATTGTTTGAACATTGATGTCATGTGCATTGTTTAGACACAAATGTCATATGCCTATTTGTATTGTTTAAACATAAATACTATATGTCTATTCGTGTTGTTTACACACAAAAGTCGTGCACATGACTTTTGTGTTTAAATAATGCACAACATTCATGTTTTAAAAATACAAACCTATGAAATATTTCGCATGGATTTGGAACAAAACCATGAAGGTTGTAAATTTGTGAAGCTCAATTTTTAATTTATTTACAAACCAAAAATAAGCAAATAAATTTTATGCTTCATATCAAGCTAATAATAAATAAACCAATAGCCAAAAAAGTTTGGATTCATGGTTAGCTTGTAATGGTGTAATTTACTGTTTTGTTAAAAAAAAATTGATTCCACAAAATTGGCAAAAATATTTTGCTAGAAAAACAAGTTTTTCCAAGTTTTTTTTTTCAAATGATTTTCACAAAATATTAGATAAATATTTGCCACCAAAATTATCACCTAGTGTAGTTGTTTTGTCATGAGCTTGGTGCAAAAGTTGGTGAAATTAAGGTTGGAAAGGAGGAACTAGACGTCCCTTAGGTGGCCTTGTGACATTGGTATGTGCAAGTCATGATGGAAGCCTTCCTATTGGATCTAGTGGCCCTTCCAAATATCAATGCAAAGATGCCTCTCCTACATTTAAACTTTCAATTAAAATGCTATTATGATCTTGTCATGAATTCAAAATGCATGCAATATATGTTATTCATGTGTTCAAACTTAACTACTTGTCAAATTTTCTACTTCTTTGCAATTGTTATGATTGATTCCTAAAAACTACTATCACTCCAAAACTTGACAAATACAACTTTCTCTTAAACTAGTTGACCACTTTTCATTTTCATTGTTACTAAAAGAGGAGTGCACTTACACACATCTTCTTGTTTACAAACATGATTCCAAAGTCCCACCCTTGCACATCAAAAATTTATAAATCCAATTGTACCTAAATTTAGTTAAATCATTATCTACCATCATCTTCAATAAATGTAAACTTGAATCTTGGTCTCCCCTTAGCACCAATCCACATATTTGCTAACCCCACCACCCAAAACTTTCCTAATTTTTCCTTCTCCCATTACCAAATCCTCCCCCTCACCCCCCCCCCAAATTCTAAATTGCTATGTATTGGTTTAAATTTCTTAAAAATGATTGGCATGAAATTTACCCCTAACCAAGGGTAGTAGCCTTTTGGTGAAAAGGCTTTTATTTACCAATGTTGACAAGATATTTGTCTTCTCTCCCTAACTTCAATATGATCATGGGTGAAAGACAAGTATATTTTTTAAAATAACAAAAGGGATGACATGAACTTGGCTTGATCATGGAGGTTAAAAAAAATTGGGTCAAGAATTCACAATAACAAAACTATAAAAACATGGTATATTTGTTAGTAGCATTGTGACTAAAATGATAGTAAACTCAAATTTATTTGTTTGAATTATTGATGATTTTGATTTGACTAAAAACAAAACTATGCAAGTTTGTTTAGACAAAAAAAACTAGCTATTTAGTCAAAATGGACAATGTGTTGGACATGGTTGTATGTGGCACCCATGTGAAATTATTCAACTTGGGTATTGTGGTTTTAAATTTTCATATAGATACAATTGATTATGACTATGCTACTACTTTTGATGATGTCACAATAATAAAATAAAATTGAAACTATTATTTAATTTTTTTAAAAATTGAATTTGAAAAAATGGAAGATCAAACTAAATTTTTATTTTATTTTATTTTTTAAGGAAATAACTAATGTACATGTGAAATTTGAACTAATGCAAATTTTTCAATATGAAATTTAAATTAGTAAAAATATTTTTAAAAACTTTATTTACAAAATTAGAGACATTTGAATTTGAATTATAAAAATTCATAAGTGAAATTAATTTCATTGTGATATTTTTAAAAATAAAACTTAATATAACTAATGTATTTGAATTTTTGCCCAAATGAAAATATAAACATTCATGCAAGGTTTTACCACTTTGAATTTTAAAAATAACGAAATTCAATTAAATGATGATTTAAATCATTTTTATTTTTGAAATTAGAAGGCATTATAGACCAATGGAATTATCAAATTAAAAATGATTTAATTTGAATTATGGTATTAAATATGTACATGTGTAAACAATTTCATTGTGAAACAATTTAATTATATATAATGCATGATATTAAAAAAATGTTTATATATTTTGTAATAAGCAATTATATGACCATGTGATGTGGTGGGCAACTGGTAAAAACTTTGGGTTGTGGCTAAAGAGGTGAAGGTTTAAACCTCATTTTGAACATGTTGTGTCTATGACATCATCATGACAAACCCCACCCACAAACCCCAAAATAAAATAAAAACCTTTTTTTCAACAATATAACCATGGGTCAAATGTGTCTTTTGGGTTTATCCATAGTTCAATTTGGAATTCTTTATTAAAAATTATTTTAAAAATATATAATTCATGTTAGGTTGAATACAAAATACATCCAACTTACCACAATTTTCCTTAAGCATTTGATTATTATATAATCATGAAGAGTTGCCACATACATGTTTGTCTTTAAAAAATTTGCAAACACATGAGTTCACAATTTACAAGATATATATAAACTTATGTAAGTTACCACTAGTAAGAGGAGGTTGAAGATTGACATCATGGCCTAGAGGGTTGATTAAGGATGACTTTGATCAAGGCACATGTACAATAAGTTGTATTTATAGATTCTAAGAAACTTTGCACCAACCATTATACAAAATTTGGATCAATCAATATTTGGCCATTTGGCCAATTAGTAAAACAAGTTGCATTGGTCAACCAATGTTCCATAAACTCTTGCATAGTAACTATAAGCTGCTCACAATTTGGCATATTCCAATGCATCAAGGAACTAAAAGTTGTTTCAACTCGTGTGCATGCATGGCTTTTGATTCCCCACCATGTTGCATGGCCATCAATGGAATCTTGCCCATATATTTGTGTTGTTACAATTACCAATTCATATCATCAACTTTGATTTTTATACAACTTAGGTAGATCTTCCATTCTCATGGAACAAAGTTCACAAGCAACTTAGAAGGAAGCCAATACAAAAGACCATACAAATCCTCCAACGATTTGGTGGTACCTATCTTTGGATGGTACTAGCAACTTATCGATCATAAGCATTGGTGATAGGAATATGTAGAACTTCACACCATTAGTAGACTACTTCCCCTTGAAACTTTTGGATTTTAACTCTAGTAAAAATGTGCAACAACATTGCAATAAACTTTGCAAAGTTCTAACTTGCAAAAGATCAAAATATAAATGACTTATAAAAGATCATGATGGATTTGCATCATGTGAAAGATTGGTAGCAACAATTACCTTTTGGTGGGGCTTTTTTATGAGAAACTATGTTCCTTGCAAACATCAATTCTATCCATACACAAAGAATGCAAAAAAATACATGTAGTGTTGTAATGGACAAGTTGTACAAATCAATTATTGTTCTCAAATGTCATCCAACACTTCAATGTTGTCTTCAACTCCCTTTTTTACTTACATTGAATCCCTCACCAAACCTCAACAAAAAAAATTATTAAAAGTGTCAAAGTGAACATGTTTCCAATGTACTCCAAGTTGTAAATAATAGTGATATTTGTTTAACTATCCTTATACACAAAAATAACTACAAACAACTAGAAATTTTTGAAGGAGATACCTAGGCAAGGGGTTACATTTACAATGTAGCCATTAGAACTAAGATCCATTGCCATGATCATCCACAAAAAAGAGGGACACAAGAAGACCAACCATATGACACAAATATCAAACCTATTAACACAAACTTCTTTTAGAACCAACATGAAATTCAATATTCTGAGTATGAAACAAGATTATCTTTTGATATCTAACACTAAATGTATGTAAAGATTGCAAACCATTGGAAAATTATTTGTTAATATGATACAAAAGTCTATGTGGTTTTTCTTTTGGTAATTCATGTTCTTCCTTCTCATCTCTTGTAATGTAACCAAATCTTATTGGTCTAGTTTGAGGACCCATGAAGGATTGATTTGCATTGGAACCATTACATTTGCAACACTTACTAAAAATGGTTGTATAATCATCACAATACTAAATTCTAAATTTAAACTTATTTAATCATGCTCTAATGCATTGACCATGGATTGGAGTTTAGGGTTGAAATGGAAAGTCATTTAAATTGTTCCTACTTCTATGAAGCTAAAGAAAGGTTGTGAAGGACTTGATAAGTTGCGAAAAAACATGAAATAGAAAATTTGAAGATGCATAAGATACTAGATATGATTTTTACTTGGGTGCTAGCTAGCTCCAAGCATACTAATAAGGTCCATATTATGGCAAACACATCATTGTTATAATTAATGAGATATGATATCAATGATGGACATTTTGAAATCTTTCCCTATTTTTGACCTTTTAAGCTATACATGCAAATGCTAACACAATCGAGGAAGTCTAGTGGATTGTTGATTCATGATTACATTTTCAAAAATCTAAAGTTGGTTTAGCATGCGCAAGTATTTTTTAACAAGGAATGTGTTTGGGAAAAAAATTGCTTCCCATGATTACAAGAAGGTGAGGATGTGCTATTATTTCTATGGAGTTCAAAGGAAGTTTGCATGTGGAAAATAAGTTCTTTTGGCCTTCAATCCTTCTAATTACTTGTAAAGATTTTGTTGGACTGGCTTGTATAGTACAAAGTTGTGTAGCCTATATGTACATATGTATTTTGTGCCTTCACATTTTCTAGTATATTCCACTATTAGTTCTCTTGAATGGAACAAGCCATCAACAAATGAAATGGCAATTGATTTCTCACTTCTTCCAACAAGGATGTCAGAAATTCCAGTTTCCTACACTTAATTGGTTATGTGACAAGAACTAGGTTCAATTATCACCAAAGTAACACATGTATCCATGACAATTTTCAAGGCGGCTATGAACCCTATTACCCATTTGGCTCTTGGCTTTAAGTTGATTTCTATTCTAATAATAAAATACTGAAAAGGCTTGATGGGAGCCTTGCAAGGAGAAGAATATAAATTAATGTGGAAACCTACATTTGATTTTGTGCATATGTCTACTCACCTCAATGCTTAGCATTGTGCCGTTTGGAATTCTAGGAGTTAATGAAACATACATGTAGGTTAATGTTATTCTTGGTTGTCATTTTGTTGTCAAATGAGGGAAACTCTTCATTATGAGCTCCATATGGTTTTTGAATTGAGAATGCTCCCTTGATAGGAGGATATGATAAGATGTATGGAATGTTAATATGTTGTGAAATGTTTGTTGTAGATACAAGGTCATAATTGATGGTGATGATATGCTAAATGTCTCCTGTAGGACCACTTTTACAAGCTTAATATGTACAACTAGATATTAACATAGATAACATATACCATTTAACTGCACTTCCTTTGTTAAATTTACCCAGGTACCTCCCAAGCACATCCCCCATTTGAATGTTTACATTGTAAGTGTGCCTTTGTGGTTGTTTACTCTTAGTGAATGTGGAGTAAAGAAGTTTAATTAAGTATCCATGTTGTAAGGTATTAGCTAGTTTTGTTCCACATCTCTCCTATGAAATATTATTAAACCTCAGGGTTGTTGGGACAAAAATGTGACAATGGGGTGTTTGCTTGAAGTATTATACCCTTGTGCTTACTTTGTTCATGCCCTATGCTCATTTTGCTTATTACTTTAGCATACTTATGTCCTATGCTCAATTTATAAACAAAATGTGCTAGTGACTTTTCAAAAAGTTCAAGCCACGTCCATCTTGAAACAAGTTGTTAGGGAAGCTTTTAAAAAAAAAGTTAGGTGTTATTTAAAGTTTGATAAGTCCATTTTTGAATCTAATTTTTTCATGTTATAGGTGAGGGGTTTAAGACATAGGTATTCTCCCTCCCCCCTTTTCACCCCTTATTTACAAGAAAAAAATTTGTAACAATTGTGCTTGCAATTATGGTAATGACTATTTCCATTGTGGCTTTTATTTTAATTATGAACACTATTTCAATTATGATTATGTAACAAAAGTATCATGAATTGTTTTTGGTGCTACATGTACTTAATATCATTATTGATATTTCATTAATGATTGCATTACAAATGTTCCAACAAGTTTGCTATTGTCTTGAACAATCATTCAATTTTTCATCAGTTACAACATGTAATGGAATTGGGCAACACATGTTCCAACTAATGTTGGACTCTTGGGCCCTTTCACCAAATCACACCTGCAAATCTTATTGATGTTCAGCTATCCGCAATTCATTTTTGAGATTACCACCAAAGGTGATCCTTAAGGAAAAAAACACATGGATGGCCATTACTAGGTTGAAGTAATGTTGGACCTTATAGCCCTTTCACTTAAAGTCCAGTACACAAATGTTGTCCATTTCTAACTTTTTATGAGATCCTCCATTCCTGGTCAAAATTGAAAATTTTCTAATTATTAGCACTATAACTAATACAAAGTGACCACATGTATCAAGTACATGCCTAAATCCTTGTTTTTTTGGGGGGTGCATAATTGAAACAAGTTAGAAATGTAACAACCACATGCCTAATCCCACCCTACCCACTTCCCACCTGCAAATTTATTATTTAAAAAATATATGTACATGATTTTATTTTTTAAATTTGAAAATTAACCCCAGCTAGTGAAAAAATAATTATTGATTTAAAAAAAATAGAACCAAAACCTATAGAAATTGGGATTGTGGGTTAGGTCTAGGTCTAGTTTTAGGCAGAGGCCAATTCCCAGATTTGGGTCTAGTATGGAGGCTAGTTTTAGTTCTTTCTTTTCTCAGCCAAAATATTTCAGAGGATTGGCACATTTTTTTAAAATTTTATTTTCCTTCCTTTTTCCCTCTTTGTCAAGCCAATAAAATAGCAAAAGTTTTATTCTGGATCTCGTCAAGTCTTGAACAGCGTCTTTGTGCAAAGTTTTCACAAAAGGTCAACACTGCTGTTGTTTTGAAAAGATTGAATTTGATTTTAACAAGCAAAACAAATTATTTGGCATGTTATAAAACTGAGTTAAGCATGCAATTACTCTATTATGAAATTGCATATTTTCAAGATGATTGTAAGCAATTTTTGCTTTTTCTTTATTTGATTTATCATTACTCGACATTTGTTCCCAAAGACTAACAAAATCAAAATAACGAAATTCTTGACTAGTTAAAAATTCTATCTCTATAGATAAAACCAACAGTTTGGGAGTCCACACACTGAAATGCTCTTTCATGTCCAGTGATAGAAGTCCCATCAAAAGTTATTTCCAAGTCAAAAAACAAACCCATCAAATCCAAGGCTTTCAAATTTTATATGTCCTTTTGCAAGTGAGCAAAAGATTGGATCAACAACCCTGAATGGATATAGGGACCCATACTTTTGACATGAATTTTCACTACAATCCAGGTACCCAATGATTCAGTCACACCTTATATTGGTGATCATTTTATAAGCAAAATTTTCCTTTACTTTTGTATAAAGAGGACCTTCACCCATGGCCCCTATTAGGGCCCTTAGGAGTGTTTATCATATCTCAACATAATGTATAATTGATTTCAACTTTTCATCCGTAACTGTGAAAAATGAGCCAATAGGGTAGAACTTCCCATCACCAAACATGTATCTATCATCAAACACTTTTCAATATTTTCTTAATTCTTTAGTCAAATTGAGCAATTTTTGTGACATTGGACGTGCAAACTGGAGGGTTACAAATGTTCTTTGAGTGTCAGAAGTAAAGGAGAAATGCAGAAAACACAAGAAAAGGACGAAAAATAGTTTGTTTCAATTCATTTTTTAAAAAGCTCTACACCCCTCTCTAGTTCTAGCCTTGTATCTTCCTCATTTTTAGTCCATTAATTGAGCGATTGAAAATCTAATGGGTGTGCCAACTAGGGCTTTACAAAGCTTCTTAGCATTCCAAAAACAAAGATGCATGGATCAAAGATCTTAAGCTCAAAATCCTAATCTGTTTTAAGTCACCCATCACTCATCACCAAACATTGAACCCCCTTACACCCCATAACTTGCCCCCCTTCCTTTATAGAATTAAGAGATTTTGGCGATGTTGAAGCCCTAGGTGGAGGGCTAGAAATGTTCTTTCAGCTTCAGAATCGGAGGAACAATGTGTGAGGATTCAACCTAAATTGCCTTATTAAGCGTTCACTCACTGGCCTATCTACCCTACAAGGTTTTTTTTTAAAGTGTGAGGGTTGGGTTTTTTATTTTTGTAATAACCACTGGTATGGGGTATATGATTTTCTTGGTACCCAACTGAACTTTGGTGCAATTTCTAATGGCCACCCCACTCCAGTTTAAAACCCATGCACAAGAAGGCAATTCTGTGTTTTTAAAACTCTTTGTTTCCATATTTTATAAGATTTTTTCAGAGGAAGACTGAAAAATGTATACATATATATATATATATATACAAAATTAATATAATAGAGTTATCCATAAAATCACCCTGTCTTCACCTTGTCTTTGGGCCTCATTTCACCCCCTATCCCTTCTTTTAGTGGTATCCACAAAGTAATGAAATTTTATTAAATCTTGAGGTATGAAATGCTGAAACTCAGCATTTAATGCACAAGGTTCAAGAGTAATTATAGTAATTGTACAAGTAGGAATAGTGAAAATGTATGTAGCCGAAGTGGTCAGGCAAAAAGGAAGGACGGATGAAACTCAGTTTACTACCAAACCAGGCCCCCTCCCCCCTACCCATTCTTCGTGAATGCTAATGTACTATTTTGCAGGTTGTTTTTGAATCTCACCCTGTGTATGACCAAACTCAGGGTTTTGGTGCTGTGTTTTCATTACTTTACATACAACTCCAATAGTTGGGCCAAAAAAAAAGTTGGGTGTGTGTGAGAGTTTGTTTTTACACAAGCCAGTTCCAGAATTCAACAACACAAGAACACCAAATTGGCATTCACCTTATTCATTCTTGTGGACTTGGGGGCAGGATTTTGAGCTTCTGGCCAGCCATCAGGAATTTTCCATATCTCAGAGGTTCATTCTTTGGCTCTACTCTTAAGTGGCGGGGCTACAACGAAAAGATTGCATGATGACACACAGAGACTAAAGACTTCTTAGAAAGCAGGCCTTCAACAGCATTTTCAGACCTCATCAGCCGACCTACGTCCTGTTACAAAAGTTGAACAATTGATGTGAACTTTTTAGATATCAACAAACAAGTCAAAACACATGGATTTCTTTTCATCACAGCAGAAGTCAGCTACTGGGGTCAGGACTCACGGACCAATTGTCAAATTGGACTCATTCTTGAGCTTTCATGCTAGGTACAACCACTACATTTCCTCCCCCTTCCTCACCTCAATTTTGTAATAATATATGGATGTAGCTGATGTGGTGTTCATTTGTCAGGCCATTTAGCCAAATCTACATACTTAAAAACTATGAATTCTTTCTAAGAATCATTCTCTCATACTTTTGGCTACCTAGTGGAACTTAACAAAGAATCTGGCGATCTTTTAAAAATGATAATAAATTTAATAAGGTCTTGGTGAAAAGTTTTGTTTCCTCCATTTCCAAGAAAATAGTCAACTAAGTTGTTTTTTTATTTTAAAAAAAACGCTGCATACAGCTCCACTCCTTGAAATTCAAGAACTTGGCAAATAAGTCAATGCACAAGAAACCTTCTTAGGATTCCCAGTGGGACTACCAAGAAGAACTTGAATAAATTCCGCTATTTTCAATGGGTTTTTTTGGACAATGGAAAGATACAATGGTCGCTAAGCCTCTGTTTCACAATGGGAAAATTATAATAAAAACATTGAAATGGCAGTCCTATGACGATTCCCTTGGAGAGCTAGCTGTCCCTAGATGTCGCGTTGATTTCAACTTTAATTATTCATCACATGTTTCCACTCTTTTCCCAACAGCAGCGAATACCAAAAAAGTTTGTTGTGATGGGTAGTTGTACTCATTGTGAGACCAAGGTGCCAGTGACCAACTTCCACATCATAAATCTGACGTTATATCTGGGACTTGCAGAACCTTAGACCTTCTTACAAATAGACTACTAGGTTCACTGTGAGAGGAATTACTTCATGTTGCAATCAGTTGCTATAAAGCTTGGAGTGATTTTAAAGTTTTCTCCAGGTCTTGTACACAAGCTTAACTTGTCAAAAACTACAAATTCGTTTGATTGATAACTTGGGCTCATATATATGCAGCTGGCGATGGTGGTTGGGCCGAGAATGCGAGTAAGAGGGCGTTGTGGGACATCCAAGTTATGGCTGGTGACTGTAATCATAGTACTAGCGCTTTTGCAGCTTCACGTCATGGTGGGTGTAGCTGCTACACGAGTGCCATCCGCACTCCTCCATGAGAATTCTTTCAAGGTATGTGCAGATTATATAAATTTATATCCATCTGTTTCTTTTGGGATTAATGGTCAGCTCAAATTTTTGTGTGTTTACAAGATTATTGTGTTTCAACCGGTTGGTACTAATTGTATTAATGACCGCTCTTCTCACAATAGAGTACTAGAAGTAGTTTCTCTGAACTGAAGCTGCTTCTAGTTAAACTGGAAGGCCATATCGAACTTAGCTTGGAACATTAGTACGTACGTAAATTTATAAGGACCTGTACTTTTCTTACAAACTTACAGATCATCTGCAGCTGCAAGTTCTCAATATTGATCTGTAACAATTCCTAGGAGAGATCATGATAAATCCCGATCATCTTCTAATTCACGGTGTTAGGAAGCTAGCTAGCTGCATGATTCGTCGACTCACTCATCCAGCTCCACATGATGACACCCAATCCTTGCACGAACGTCAGCCCGCTAATGCTTTTCACAACCAGCTAGCTTGATTGAAAATTTCTTGTCAATTTCTTCAAGACATCGACTGATCCGTCAGCAGAGGGTGCATGTACTGAGCCCTTTTTTTTTTCTTTCTCTCTTTCTTTCTTTCTTTCTTTTTTAGTTGCTGCTGTAAGCAAATTTTTCCATCACCCCAGGCTGCATCATCAAGAAGCTAACTAGAATCAATTAGTGACAGATCTGTGGTTAGTAGACCTGTCCACTCACAACTTCGCATTTGTTGCATGCTCTTTGGATTCACGACAGGACCAGAATGCAGACGACATCTCTGGATGCGGCTTCTTCATGAGTACTATGCCAGTGGCTCGGCATCTTTTGGAACGTGGGCCGCCAGCTCCAGGAGTACACGGCCCTCCAACGCCGGGAGTCCCAATAGGCGATTAGGACTAGTAGTCCTAGCGGCCCTTACACCAGCCCTTACACCAGCCCTTCCACCAGCCCTTGCACCAAGCTCATTGTAGACTGGCACCAAACTGGCCGTCTTTCTTCGTTATTGGCGAAAAAAACTCCAAATTAATTAAAATAATTCAAAACTGATCAAGTGTTTTATGGGGAACTTCTAATTGCCATAATTTGGTCCGATCCTTTTTCCTTTTCATAAAGATTGCCAGATTTCTATATTGGGTTTTCAGTAGTAATTAGAAATTTAAAAAAATAATAATCATCTCTTGTTTATTTTTGACAAAGAAAAACAGTGGGTTTAGGGTTATTGATTAGGGTTATTCATTCCCTAAACACACTGTTTTGTGAGGGTTCAGAATTAGGGTTATCCATTCCACAAAGGTAATTTTGGACTCATTTATGAGAGTTGTTCATAATAAAGGTTCAAATTCATATCAATGAATTTGTTCATATCAACAAGTGGCAATGAAAGATGTTCATTCACATAAACATCTAGAGTGGTTTTGGGCATTTGTGAAGAAACCGTATTTTACCTTGAATAATAATAGGGTTGGCATTGTTATATAATAAGGCTCACAAAAGAAATTGTGTCTACTACTTTTGTAATTGGTGCCATCATCTATATATATAATAAGATAGGTGTTTGTTTTTGTTTGTTTTCACATTCAACTATGTACTATAACCATCCTCAAAGTCGCATGCTTTAACCCCTCACTTCAAATTTGGTACCGTTGAAAAGCCCTTCTTGATGAGATGGTGCACATGTTTTGTAGTTTTGCAATTTTTGCACAAATAGAGCAAAAGTTATTGATTTTAGAATGATTTTAGACTTTGTAAAATAGTTTTAAATTAAAAAAATTACTAACACTTGGTGAGTGCAAAAATAGTAAAAAGAGCCAAGGATTGTGTTAACTTCTTAAAATCTTACATCCTCATGATTTCGAAAATAAATTACATGAGTTTAAAAAATTGAAATGTAGTTTGCTTTCGTGGACAATCTTTTTATATCACTAATTAATGAATTTTCATCTTAATTAATATTTTTGTGCAACTCCCAAATGTTTCATTTGCTTATTTATTGAAATTCAAAGGACTTCAATAAACAACTGTTAGTTGGGTCATTTATATTTTAAAACATACTTTATTGTATGTGAAATCAACTTGAATTCATTTCAACATGCATGAAAGCCCATGTATATTGATGAATATTATGGCTTTAAAAAATTTAAGATTTAAAACTATTCTTTAATGTGATATGATACATTGAGATCTACTAAACATTATTTTGATGCTTCAAAATTCTACTAATGATGATTCATCAAAGGTGTATTATGTAGAACAACTATATATATATAACATCCGTAGTATTTATTCCTACAAAATTCCAGCTACAACTTTTTTAGATCATTCCCAAGTAAAGAGGCATGGATCTGTGTCATTTTGGATTTGTGTCTATTAAAGTTTTTTTTTCAACACCATGAGCAAATCTTCAATAGTTTCTAAATGTATTTGCATCTCATTTTTTCCCAATTGAATATTAATTCATTGTTAAATTGAATTTAGATGAATTGGAATTTAGGTCAATTCAATTCAAATTACAATCAATGTATTTGAATTAAATTTAATTAAATTTGAATCCTTTTCAATTCAACTCAAGTTGCATGCAACGTCATTCAATATTTCTATTGAAATGGAACTCAATTTCCTCAAAATCAATTCATTTTTTCATCAATTGAGCATTTGATTGTCAATAGTAATGCACAACAACATGAAACCCAAGTTAAGTCATTTCATAATGAAATGATTAGGCATGTACATCTTTAATATCATTATGCAATTTGATTCAGTTTTTATTTCAAATATTTATGTTGAAATTTATAATTTTGTTAAATTTCAGAATGTAGAATTTACTGCATTAATTTTTAATATTTTAATTAAAATTTATTTTCTTAAAAGTAATTTAATAGATTTTTTAATTACAAATTTTATGAAATTACAGTAATTTTTATATTTATATTTGGGGAAAAAAATTCAAGTAATAATATTTTTTTATAATTATTTTTAGAAATCTCAAAATAAATGAATTTCACTTCTGAAATTATATAGTTAAAATTCCATTTTTCAAATTTTATATTTTAGAAATTCAAATTTAGAGACATTACATTAGTGCAAGTTTCACAAGTGAATTTGTTTTTAAATAAATCAATTTTAAATATTAAAATTCGATCTCCATTTTTTCACCAATTATTTTTGGATATTTCAATTGTTGTTCCCTATTTCTATTTTATGTAAAAAAAAAAATTAAATGAAAACATGATTTTCATAACAGATTTTCATATTTTATTAATTCAATTAATAAGAATAATTAAAAGTATTGCTAAAAATTATTTGAATGTTATCGCATTATTAAAAGTAACATTATAATCATAATCAATTATATCTGAATTGAACAACTCCACATGGATGTCACATGCATCAGATGTCCAACATAGTTTTTTGTAGTCAAAACAAACATACTTAGCTTTTTTTTTAATCAAATTGAACACAATCAATCACTTCATAGAAATGAACTTGATTATACAATTAAGTTATTTTTGTTGCTACCAACAAAAAAAAACATGTTTTTATAGTAGCAATTCAATGAAACTCAAAGTAAATGGAATTTGGTTTACATTTAATGTGTTTGAATTGAATTCAATTCTTCAATTGAATTTTTAAATCAATTGAACTAAATTTGAATGCAAATTAAGTTGTGTCCAATGTTATTCAATCTTTTCATACAAATGAAACTTAATTTCCACGAAATCATTTTTTTTCCCTCATTAGTTGAGTGTCATTAATTGTGTGAACGAGCTAGAGCGCAAGTACATAATATGAAGAACTTCCTTGAAGAATAAATGTTCTTTGTTTTAATATATCAAACGAAAAGTTTATAATTTCATGAAAATTGGATTTTTTACTATGTTTATTTGTATATGGTTTACCCATGGGAACATTATGTGTTAAAAATTTACACTACATGTGTCAAACAAGGTATTGTTGATGGGTATTATATGAAGGATCCCTTATAGGATCCCAAATAGGATCCCACCTTACTACTATCTAATTTTCCAATATGCACATGTTTAAAGCACTTTTAATTTAATTATAACTTCTTATTTGCATGAAAATTTGATACTATATATTTTTATTTTATTTTATTTTAATAATTATTTTATTTTATTTGAATATTTGAAGTTGTGAGTAATGATGAAAATTCAATTGAATATGATAAAACTATGTTTTTCAACATAGGTATCACATGTATTCAATTAGGTAACTGGGAGATGGTAGAATAAAGTAATTATTTAAAGTGCAAGTTTTTTCAAAATGATTCAAATGTCAATGGTAAAGAGGGATTCATCACTTCACATTCTTTCACATTTGGTTACTAATTCATTTACCAACCTACTAATTGAACTTGCTAATAATTAGCACCTAAATGTTTAGTACATATATTATATTTTTTCCACAAGTGGTTTTCTAATATAGGGGATTAATATATCATGATACCATGTCTCAATTATGTATTGATGTAAAAAATAAACATAAACTTTTTATTAAACTAATTAAATTGTAATATCAACCCAACAAAGGTTGTCAAAAATAATGTGAGACACCATTTTTACGTCAGTTGTCACATCAATGTCAGTTATGATGTGTTAGTACGTATTTTATTCATGTACTTTGTAAATTAAATGAAGAGTGTCACCTAAGGGTTTTTTTCACAAAAAATATTGAAGCCCAAAAGGCTATTCACATGTAAATTTTAGATTAAAGTTTATAATACAAAACTTCCTCTAATGCAACTATAGGTTTTTTATTTTATTTTCGTGTCACTATTTGGCCATGGTCTTCATGTAAGGTAAAAGGCAATTGGGCCATCAAGAATATTTGAAATATATGTCTTTTGGCATTCATCAAATTTTGAACATAGGTGATATCATCATACTTTTTGGTGATATTGGTATTGTGACCATTTGTATTTTGGTGATGATTATTTTTTAACATTTATATTTTGGCAACACACAACCAATTAGAAACATTTAATAGACCCAAATTTTCAATGCCTACCTAATACCTATTATTCATACATATTACAAATTTGAATTATTCAAACAAATAATGTCAAAACTTAATAAAAAAAACCTTCCCCAAAGGAATCAAACCTTGACCATAAAGGTTTTGCTCATGGAATAGGGAAGTTCTTTAGGCCCCCACACAATTAAAAAAACCCATTAAAACAACCCAACATTGAAACATGAAATCCTAACACCCAAAAAAATGACTATTTGTTTTTTTCCCAACATAAAATGTATAATGAATTACCTACATGACTACCACAAATGAAAAAAAATTAGCACATATGCTTGCAATTACAAACAATACAATAAAATAAAAAAACAAAGTGAAAACAAGTGCTTCAAAGGAACAACTCTATTACATTTCAAAACAAATTGAATTTGTTGCAATTTGAAATACTAACAAAACACAATGCCTCAAAAACAAAAGAAGTACTAAACAAATATGCATTACAACACTAGAGCTCTACCAATTTTCTTGGTACCTCACCTTGAAATCTTTCCAACCTATAATAACATCTTCATAGAAAAGCATAGAAAAGCTAAAAAAATTATGGCTGAACATGTGAGTTACACAAACATTAAAATGTGTAATCCAATGTTTCCATGACCTATTTTTCACAAGAAGATCAAATTTTTGAATGGCCTTTTGTCCTCAATTAAACCCAAGACTTAAACCATAACTATTTCAACAAGTTTTTATTCACTCAACTTTCATGACAAAATAAGGGAATTGTTGACATTCATCCACAAACTTGAAATAAGCTTCTTCTTTAATTTCTTTGCCATTATTGGCTTTACATTGTGAACCATGGTTAAACAAAATATGAAGATTGCACATCAAGCAACTACAAGTTCAAGAGTGGACAAACAAAGATTCCAACTTTGGTTCTTTTTAAACACAAAATGGAACTTTGATCATTGCCAAATGAATTGGAAATATCACATTAGATATCTTTTCACTCAATTAATACTCGCGATAAACCATTCCCATTGCATTTATGATTTCATCTTTTGGGAATTTCTATTATAGTTCAAAATCCAACTTTGTGTTTCATCCATGCAAGCATATTAAACCTTGGTTGCCATTGTGATCGCATCAACTTGGTGAATTGCAAATCCATCATCAAATCAAATGTGATAACAAATGTTCAATCACCAATCTTCAAGCCAAGAACCTCTTTTTGATGTGCAAAATTAAACCACCATGCTAGAGGTAGCTAGTCATGTGAGTGGTTGATCAAAGAATTGAAAATATGAAAGACAAAATCTTCAAAGCAAGAATATGGATCAATGTATGAACAAAGTACTTAGCTTCTATAGGCTTGACATCATCCACAAATTCAACAATGAATGCATTTCAACATTGTGCGAACTCGATCAATGTGTGCATCACCTTCAACATTGGCAAAAATAGGTAGACCAAAAATGAATTCAAGGTCACCAAATAAAAGCAGGTTGTCTTGAGTAGTCTTGTCTTTTATTGAATCCAAATGCATCTTCACAATGAAGGACTTGTACTTTGGCATTACCCATTTTAAAAGGCTTAACATGTTGATGCAATGTGTTTTCACATTCTTAAGTTCAATATTTAACCTTTAATAATCAAGGTTTTTACAAGTTTCAAAAACTCAAGGCATTTTTTGGGGCAATGAGAAAAGACAAAATATAAGGATTATGACATTGCTTTCACGCAAAATGTCAAAACTAGTAGGTTTAGCAAAATAGAAATTGTTAAGTTCATTCATGAAGTAAAGAATCATGTTTTCCTTTAATACTTGAGTAGTGACACCTATGTAATAACCTCAAAACACATAATCATCATTTCAAATGACACATACCCACCAAGATGCAAGCTTGATGTTTTCAATTGTTGGCATTCGCACCCATCTTGACACGTTCAAAGGTATGTCAAATTGGAATACAAAGTTAGTTTTTCATCACATAAATATGCACATTGATCCATTGTTGATTGTCAATGGTCATCACCTCATTTGCATTTGAAGCAAAGAAAATAGATTCTTGCACATTAAAAATCATCTTTTTTGAACAAGACCAACATTAACATGTTTAAACCCAACACCATTTACTTTTGTAACACCACCTTACGGGGAATCTTTAGTTTCATATAACAACAACATCCAAATTTTTTATATACATAAACCAACCTTTCATTATCATGCTACATATTATGCTTTCAAATAGAATGTTAAACTATTGCATATCCTCATCATGCCCACTTGAGATCCTACACAAACTTGGATTTGGGTGTTTGGCTTTTTGCTTGCATAGTCATTTCATCATTTTGTATGCCTTCACATATGTTTTCCTTAATGTTACACATTGGGTTAGACTAATATTGTGTGGTTCTTAGTTTTAGGAAGAACCTCTGATTTTGATTTCAAAAAACTTTATGGGGCCAATTCTGATTTTAGTTACGTTGCTTTCATTTATAAAATTGGGACCTAATTTTGGATGTAGTTTTTTTAATGTGAAGGTCAATTTTAGTTTCAGTTTTTTTTAATTTTCAAATCAAGTCAATTTTTTGTTGTAGGGTAAGTTAAAATAGGTTTTGAATATCTTCCTTATTAGGTTCCATGACACCAAACATGACCACAAAATCATAAGACTAAGAATAAAATGGCTAGTAGTTGTTGGTTGCAACAATAAGAAAACTAAAATGATGACCAAGACCACAAGATCATGAAAATCACAAGGGGGGTGGCCAATTGCTATTATGGCAACAAAAAGACCATAATGATGACCAAGACCACAAGATCATCAAAATCAAAAGGGTGATGGTGGGTATTTACTAGCTATAACAATGAAAAGACCATGATAAGAACAACTAAGACCATAAGAAAATGAAGAGGAAGGAGGTGATGGCATACATGGGCAATGGAAGGCTTTAACAATGAAAAAACACCACAGGCACAACCACTAACATAGGTTACATTAATTTTTAAAATGCCATCACAAACATTAATGCAACAAGATAATCACAAAAAAATGGAAATGGTATAACAAGTAGCAATGAACAATGAGAAGAACACAACCATGGAGAAAAGCTTCAAGCTTTAAGCTTTGACAACAACCCACCACCCTTAAACCCAAAGTGGGAGCCCATTTGGGCGTGTATGAGCTCATTCTTTCACACTCTTTCACATTCCTAGGATTGTGAATGTAACTCTCGAGTTACATTCTCCACCCATACCTTTCCATGCCTTTGCCTTGGTCATGAACCCAGGTTAAGGTTGTGATGTCCAACCCAAGTAGAAGTAGATTTGGCAAATAGTAAGAAGAGAAAAAAATGTATGAGATGAATTGTCGTTTCCAAAACTCATGGGGTACAAAATTGCCTTGGGCAGAATCTATTATGGGTGTTGATGGGAAAATCACACAAGTTAAATGCAAGATGTGCATTATCGTTGAAGGGCGAAATAAACTCCTTGTGCCTAAGTTGGATTTATTGTGGAAACATGGTTATTGAAGGAAGGCCATAATTGCATCAACAAGTGTGGCATTGGGGATTTTCATTTTTTGAAAACGAATCAACATGTGTTTAATGAAAAGTTGTATGTGTAAAGAAATAAGGATTTTGTTTGGCAACAAGTTGTTGAGGGGGTTTTAGTGGAAAGAAAATAATAATAATGCAATTTGCACTCATTTCCAACTTACTTTCCCAAGGCATGACTGAATATGAGCAAATGTAGTCCTTGTTTGCATTTTTGAAAGTGCGTAAAAACCTTTTTAAGCACTAGAGTGATTATGTAAACTAGGAAATTACAAAAGTTTTGCATCGTGTAGTATTGACTGTCATTAAAGAGATTATTCTAATTTCAAGTTTCCTTTCTATTTTTGTAGGTGAAGTGAATATAATTGATAACCAGAATTGGATTTTTGTCCATTGTTATGTGGTTGTAGGTTGGAAACAAGTGTTCATTTTTCTCACACTTGAACGATTGGTTGAAGGTGGAACTATTGTCAACATAAAAAATGTGATCTTAGTTGCTTTCATTACATATGGTGGTTTCATTAATGAGCAAATTTTTGAATGTCTTATGTGTTTAAGAACTGATGGTGTCTCCACATTTCAAGGGGTCCAATCAAAAGTTATTGTTTTGATGAAAACCCAACAAACACATTTCCTCATTGGAATCCATTGTATGACACATAAAACGAACCTTGTAATGCAAAGTTTGTCTTCTATGCCAATGGTTTCCAAAATGGAAGATCTCTTTCAATCAATTTATGGATATTTTTTTAGCTCCCCAAAACACCATCTTGAATTCACAAAACTTGTTGAAATTGTGGAAACAAAAGGTTTGAAAGTCTTTCAAAATGTGAAAACAAAGTGGATCAATATGCTAGCACCTTTGAAATGGGTTGGGAAAGAATTCAAGACCTTGATTGTTAAGATGGTAGCTAATAATGGGTTTGTGGAGGCAACCAAAACCAATTTGGTGAATCTATGTGATGTTGGTACAATCTCAGGTATACCATGTATTTTATCTATGCTAGAATCTATCA
>Ga0209208_10003619_pt1 | contig 22102 bp, 10 predicted proteins | sample S1TSphfallax_3_FD_187694 | JGI IMG/M metagenome (GOLD analysis project Ga0209208, IMG submission 187694) | Host-associated microbial communities from peat moss isolated from Minnesota, USA - S1T2_Fd - Sphagnum fallax MG (SPAdes) (version 2) | ecosystem: Host-associated > Plants > Peat moss >...
ATACATGTGGGAATTATGATAATGCAAAGTTGTGTGATTCATAAATTGGTAATTTTTTTGGGGGGTCCCAAGATTTTTTGTTATTTTGATGCATTATCATTATAATAATAAAAGTACAATACGAAGGGAAATGGTAAGTTTTTGTAAAGTTTAGACTATGGTGTGTTTTGTGACTGTGGGTTACATTTGGCTTGTTTATGCACCATTTTGGCTCAAATTTGCATTAATGGCATTCTTTCTTAGTTTGTGTAAATTGATTTCACCTTGAATTCAAGCATTTGAGTTTGTCTTCATTCCATATTGGAATTCCCATGTGTTTTTAATTTGTGAGAATTATTTGGAATGTGTTTTAGGTTTGCATTTTGTTGCAAAGTTGAAAATTGACGTGGTTTTTACCCTTGATACCATTTGATTAACCTAGGAGTGCATCACACATAACGTTAAATATGCAAACATGATCAAGTCATGACAAAGTCATGAAAATACTTTTCATTCGGACAAGGTTTTTGTCACTAATTAGTAGTTGAAAATAAAAATTAAGATGGAAGCTTGGAGATGTCCATTGACATTCAAAGTTCTTTATAAAATCCAAGTTTTTCAAATCCATCTCATAATAATGTGGACAAAAGGTAGTGTTTCAGTTACTTTCACAAGAAAAGATTCCATCTTTTGGAACTTATAATATCCTTTTCATCCTTCCTACCTTAGTTATGGCTTCTGTCAATATTCAACCATTGGGTGTATGCATGCTACAATGGACCCAAATATAATTGAAATTGGATGTACAAAAACTACTAAAAATATCACAATTTAAATTCATTTACTTTGAAAAATTTTAGGGCCTAAGTAAATTTTAGAATGTGCTACCATCCTCACCATTTGTGCATTGACAAGTTTTATAGACCTCATTTGTGCCTTCACTTTTGCTTGCACCAAATGTCAACATTCCATTACGAATTTACCCTTCATATAGTAAAATGACCAACAAGCCCCACCACTTTGACATATCAATAGGTTGTAACTTGATATCAACATTTCTTAGTCTGCACACAACACTACCATTGACTTACAACCAAATGACCACCCAATTCTTCAAGTGCAAGTTTTGCAACATGCTACAACCCACTAACCTTTGCCCATTCAACAAAAGCTCACTCAAATTCAACCCTTGCAAGATGGAGTTGGTGATGACCTCCTTTTCTAACATTGTTATCAAGAGCTCCAACTTCCAAGTGGATCTTAAAAAGAAATGAACATTCAACACAAACACATATGATGCAATGGGTGAAGGTCCAAGGTTCCAAAACATTGGTTGGTTTAGGTGTTATTAATAGCATAAACAACTTCTTTAAAGACTTATGGAGTCAACAATTCCTAGGTCAATCTCAACCAATGCCTACCCCACTTTTCAAGGAAACACTCAAACACATTCACATGGACAAAAGCTATATCAATGTCCCCAACAATAAGGAGTTCCACTATATGCACAACATCAGCAACATTCAACTACATGTCAACAAGGACCCTATTTCTCTTGCCCTCAACATTAAAAAATAGTCCATTATTCCATGTTTCAAAAAGTTTTTCCTTGTCGAAGGCCTTCTTTCCATAAAAGACCTTTGTACATGTAGAATTTTATTTCTAGTGCCCCCAACACTCAAAAGTAGTCCATTAATCCAAGTTCCAAAAACTCTCCCACATTGAGGACCCTATTTCCAAAAAAGACCTTTATGCTTGGTTCATAACTCTTACAAGTCTAGAACGTTCATTTATACCTTCTATAAATGTTTTTCTTTCATTTAGTCGTCCGCCTCAAACTAGCCTTTGGTTGGTGTTTTTTTGTTATCGAATTAAACCTTGGTGGGGATTTTTTGATATAATGAAATGACATCTAAACATAATTTTTAATTCTTCCTTTCATGACCTAGCTATCTAAAAATTTGAGATTTTCATAAACAATTGAAAATTAAGCCCAATAATTTGATCATAATATTATTGGGATGGCTGGTCAGATGAAGTTTAATATAAATGGGCCATCAACACAAGAGTACACTAGTTGATTGCTTGTAAGGAAAATGCAGCACTGAGTTTGGTCATACAGGCATGGTGTGAGATTTAAAATAAACCTGCAAAAAAGTACATTAACATTCAAGCGAGGAGGCCCTCTTTTGAAACTCAGAAATACCATCATCAGTTTCATCCTGTCCTTACTTTCTGAGAAATTCAGAATGCCATCAATTTTGGTGATAAACGAAGTTTCATCCTTTTTCATGAGTGCCTCCATTGCTGTGCTAGATATATTTGCGCTGCTCCTACCTGTACAACTACAATAATTACTTTGAACCTTGTGCATTAAATGTTGAGTTTCAGCATTTCATATTGAGATTTAATAAAATTTCCTTACTTTGTAATACCACAGAAAGAGGGGATAAAATATGAAAAGAAACCCAAAGACAAAAAAATGTTAAATCAGCTTTAAGATTATAAATGAAGTCAGAACAAAAGTACTACTGCAATTTTTTCCCCAGTCTACCCCTTTGCCCCATTCATATTTTCTAAGACAAATTGGGTGATAATTAGGCACATTTTGCACTCATAAACTTCATGTTATGAAATGTTCCAAAGTACACATAACATGCTCAATGACATGTTATGTACCCCTTATACCCATAACATGTCCAAAACATGCATATCATGGACCCAAAACATGTTCCCCCAAAACACAGGGTGAAGACAGGGTGACTTCACAGGGATAACTCTATTAAGTATAATTTTTTTCATTAGAATTTGAAGTTAAACCCACTTTGATTAGGATAGCTTTGAGTCCAGTGACCTCAAAGGAGGTTTAACTTGGGCCAATGGTCAAGGGGTCCACAGGTAAAGAAATGAAGGAGGAAGAAACCTAAAGGAGATTAGGTCAGTGTCGGTACATAAGAGAGAGAGAGAGAGAGAGAGAGAGTGAGTCTTCCAGGTGGTATCCCACAAAGGTTACCTCCAAACAAACTCTTGGGTAATCAAGGGTTATCATTACTAAGTTTCTTTGAGCATCCAAAGGTTGTAATATCCATTTAAAACACTTCAATTAGAGATCTCCAAGCTGCTTTCAGACCTGCAAGGTTTCCACTAGAATTTGTAGTTTTGAGGATTACCCACAACTAGCAATTAACAACTGATATTTGAGCTTTCATACCTAATCTTGCATAAACCACAAACTTGCTTAATACCTAAACTGGGGATCTAATTAAGTTTTGGTCATTTAAGAAGGTGCTAGTTAATCAATTACTTATGTCTCAAATGGAATTGTCATTTTAGGTTTAGGGTCGTTCTTGGAGAAATCTATGGAATCTTCAATTTTAAAGAACAAAAAAATTAACGAAACAGCTCTAATTCTAGCTCTAACAATTTTTACTTCAGATAACTCCAAGGTAAAGTGGAGGTGGGTGAACTTCAACACCGCACCACCTGGAACTAAATTTGAAGAATACAATTTAAAACTAAGTTATAATTTAGTAAATGTACACTCATTTTGCTAATTAGGCAAATTAGGACTAATCTATATACCTTAATGACCTATTAACCTCAGTACTACAAGCAGGAGGTATTTGGGGAAAGTGAACAACAGAGAATGTTGAAACAAAAGCCGAAAGTATTAGGCCTGGAGGAGATGATGAGAATTCTAGTAACTCACTGCAAAATCTTTTAATGATTTTGGTTGCAATATCCCCTAGTCTTAATGAACATATGAACTTTTAGACTTGTTGTGGAAGCAAGCTATGTTCTACAACAGCCATAACAACGATCCATGAACATGAGTAGGAACTTTTTGGGCTTGAAGAAAACACATACCCAAAATGCACCATGAAATTTTTACCCCAAAACTGCTCTCCACAGCAACGCCTGGCATTGGAACCCACATGATTGATCATCAGTGGACAAAGGTTGAGATGGAGGAGGAAAGCCCCAAAAGACCTTAAAATCCTTGCACCTCACCAGGTAGCATTAGAAATCAAAGAACTTGTGTGAATAATCCTTGACATAGATCAAACAGACCTTGGTTCTTGTCAGTCATAGCCACAAGACACTTGACAGCAATTTGTGAAATCAGCTGCACAGAGACATAACACAAGACCCAATAACAAAAGAAGGCTGAGGAACCAGCACAGGTCAAAGTGTGTTCGTCAATCTAGAAAAGGGATGGAGTTAGAGTAAAGCTTTTTGTATGCTAGACCACAGAGATAATATGTCATAACAGGTCTAGTACCTTCTGTTTGTTCATGTGTACAGAAGACATGAATTTCACCTCAAAATTTCTATGCAGTCTGGTCAACCAGAAACCAAGAGAAGCAAAACCCAATGGCAACAAGAACTGGGTGACAAATAATAAGACAGCAGGATACTGTACTCAGGAAAAGGACCACCAATAGATTGTGGCAGGGAAGTGACTAAGCTTGGAGCAGTCATATACTATTACCACAAACTCTGAGAGAAAAAAAGCCAGGTGCCCTTGCCTAAAGGTACAAATGATCAGGGATGGAAAGTGACTAAAGCTTCTTCACTATACGCAAGAGCATTTGTGCTATTGACAGTGTCCCCGTGGACAATCAGGAGAAGAAGCTCCCACAGCCCAAATGAAGAAGGTCTAGTACATCCCTGCACTCTCAGGTTGCTGCTGTTGAGGGGTTGTTGAGCAACTGAATGCCCTGCTTATATAGAGGGCCATTTGCCTTCTTGTATTTTCTTTACCAGATCCACCTGATGAAGGCCCTGACAGTGGTCACCCACTATTGCTGACAGTGGTATCAAAACCATGGATCACCTGTTGGAAACATGCTGAGGGATGGTATTGCACATAGTCAATGGTGTCACTGTATTGCACAAGGTCACCAAACACTGTTGGGAAAGATGGTCTAGATCCAGGGAAGCCAATTGCAACAGGGCCAGCATAGAAGATTGAGCCTGGAGGAGGAGCTTGCATACCTTCTGGCATCGGTGGAGGATTCACACATCCCTGCAAAGAAAAATTAGGATGAGGATATGCCTGACCTGGAACAATCCTACCCATCATGGGCATTGGTGACATTCCTCCATAAGGAACCAAGCGTCCCATGTGAGGCGGTGGCGTTGCAAAGTGTGAGCCATGCGTCTGCACCAGTTGTGCCATAGAGGGTGGTATCATCATTTGTGATCCATGTGGTGGTGCAAACAGGTGTGATCCATGTGGTGATGCAAACAGGCGTGATCCAGGTGGTGGTGCAAACAGGCCTGATCCAGGTGGTGGTGCAAACAGGTGTGATCCATGAGGGTGCTGCTGCTGCAGCAGCTGCGAGCCAGGAAGAAGAGAGTGTTGTGTGGTGCTGTATCCTGCCATCTCACCACAGTCTCGGTGGGCATTTGCTGCAGCAGCAGCAGCAGCTGCTGCTGCAGCCATGCGGTGGGCCTGCAACTGTGCTCGTCTATCCTCTTTACGCTCCCGCTTGTGAGCATTTTGATGGCCACCTAGCGCCTGAGAGCTTGAAAACTCCTTCTTACAAAAGTGGCAATCGTACTTGCGATTTTCCTTGGAGGTCACTCTTGTAGAACCTGAGCAGACACTTATACCTTCTGTTGGCTGGTTTGTGATACTCGGCATTGACATGGATGAACATTGCAGCTTGCCAGCTTCTACTCCACTATCCTTGCTTGGTTGCACTCCCACAGCAGCCTCCTCCTCCTCACCAGCATCTTCTGGCACCGTGTCAATGTCTAAAGCCCCTTCACTAGAACAGGAAGGAAGAGACTGCTGTGACCCCTTTTGCTGCTGCTGCTGCTGCTCCTTCTCTCTATTGCTCCTGCCAATATTCTCTGTGCAGCCTTCCTCTTCTTTGTCTTTGCTTCTGCCTGACATAGATCGCCAGTTCATCTCAAAACCAAAGAGTCTCACGGCTTCTCCTCCTCCTCCTCCTCCTGCCACTCTGTTCTGTTGTGCACCTCCTCCCATCGATAGCCAGGGCTTCCTGGTCTCTAACTGGAGGAAATCTATACCACCACAAGAAGCTTGAGCTCCTCTTGATCCAACTTCTTCCTGGCCACCACCTGTCTTTCTGACAAAATCCTGATGATCCCTTCTGCAACGGCGGGCTGAAGAAGCTCTTGGTGATGAGCACGAGGATGGATCCGGACAATATTGCTCTGACGTATATTCTTCTTCTTCTTCCTCTCCTACATCATCGCGGAAGAAGCAGCCCCCCAGATCAAGATCTGCAGAAGAATTCTCTTTAATCTCCTTGAAGAAAGAAATTGCACGCGGTAGCTGCTGCTGCTGCAGTGTACTTTGATCGTCGCCTCTTGACGGAACAACGCTGGCATTGAGTCCTTGTGTCTCTTTCCCGACTGCATCGTCGTGATCCAGCTTTCCTCTCTCAGCTCCACATGCTAGGATCGAATCCTTTTGCATTTTTGCATCTCCATCTGCATCCTGCAGCAGCTGTCTCACATTTGATAAGGATCTGTACACTACAGATCTCCATTTCCTCTTCGCAACAAAGCTTCTTGTGCATGGTATGTAGAGCGAAGAAAAATAGATCTCGCTCATCTCTCAATCATCTTTTTAGCAAGAACAGTCTTTACCTGTTGCTCAAGAGGAAGCTGCTGGAATGCGTCCTCCTCCTCCTCCTCCTTATCGCCGCTGATAGAGATCTGGGAGGAGCCTCCTCGATGACGCGCACATGCGAGAAGCGATGGCTCCAGAAACGCCTCAGAACATTGTCCTAAGTTCTTCAACTCCTTTCGCCTCCTATCTACCTGCTTCCCCGTGGTCATGGTGATCCTCGAGTCCAGCTGCACGCAACTCTTGTGCGAAAGAAGCGGCTCTTCTTGTTCTTGTTCTTCTTCATCTCCTTCTTTTTGTTCTTCTTCATCATCTGCAGATTGCTGCTGCTGCAAGCCTACCGCAAGTAATACAGAGTGAGGTGCGAGGTGGAGCTTTGATCTTTCTTCAAACTCGCGACCGCCGCGTCCATGCGCTTCTTCTTTTTCTTCTTCTTCTTCTTCTTCCCTATGCCTTTTACTACTGAAACTCATCGAGGCAGCAATCTCATACTCCTCTTGCTCCTGCTGGCCGTCGTCACAGCTATTCTCACTCTCACTGCAACAAAAAGCCTCTTCGTCGTCGCCTTCTTCTTCTTCATAACCTTGTTTCCGCGAGCCTGAAGATCTCCTCCTCCTAAGCAATGAGAAGAATTCCACATCTAAGTTTGTCATAAAAGAACACTGTCACACATCAAAAAATCCTCTTCATTCATTCTTGCTCGCAACTCTCTCGCCACTCCCAATCTCGTCGCAACGAAATCGCAGTCAGACAGACAGATCCTCTCTCTCTCTCTCTCTCTCTCTCTCTCGCTCTCTCTCGCGCGCGCGCAAACGCTCCTCCTTCGCTCTCTCCTTCGCTCTCTCGCGACAGCTCGGGCGTGAGAGAGGAGACATGCAAAGACGACCTTAGCGGAGGGACTGTAGATCCCGGCGTCAGAGACATGCAATGCATGCAAAGACCTTAGCGAAGGGACGGTAACAGCTGGGAGTAATCGTCTCTTAGTGACAACTGTCCCTTACTGCAAGCCTCACAGCATGAAACTGGGGCCGACTTATGTGGGCCGGACAATTTGTCAGCTGCTGTGTCAGTCCTTAGTTAAGGGTAATCTACGCATGTCAACTTGCATGGATGCGGTCCTATGGAGAGCTCCCGGGCGGGTGGGGGACAGGACAGTGTGGTTGCAAATCAATTTCAGCCGTAGATTTTAATTAATTCCTGGACCAGATTCTATTTCCCTAAATCAATTGACTCGGCAAAAAAACGAATCAGTCTAATACTCTATATCTCTATACCAGGGTTGGTGTGGTGGTATAGGCGATTAGGGGGCGAGAATGGCCAGTTTCGCCCCATTATAGGGTATCAAACACCTAAAACTGTGAATGAAATTTTTTTCAAAACAAAATAACTGGGACCCAAACCTCGTTTCATCCTGTCTTTCCTTTTTCTTGAGCGCCTGTAGAACTACTATAGTTATTCTCAAACCTTGTGCATTAAATGCTGAGTTTCAACATTTCATTATATGGAGATTTAATAAAATTTCCCTACTTTGCACATGCCACTGAAAGGGTTGAAAGGAATTGAAAAGCAAGGCCCAAATACAGGGTGAAGACAGGTTGACTTTACAGACAACTCTCTATTGTGTGTGAATTTAATTTTTTGTGCTTTTGGGCACGTATATAAGTTTAATGAAGCTCTAAACAAAAAAATTAGGGCTTTGTGTTTTGTGTTGTTGATGAGTGGTAAGAGTTGCATGTTGTCATGTATCTTCTTCTCTCAAAAGTAAAGATCTGTCCGGTGTGTATATATATATCAGTGTCGGTCTGGTATACAAGCTTGTGCTTTGATATGAGCACTGGGTAGTAGCAAGGACCCTACCAATGTGGTATGAGTTGAGAGCATCTCCACCAATGCTGAGTATGTGACCCCATTTGCATGGGAAACTTGGATGAGAGATCATGAGTCAAACTAGTGACTCCACTGCTGCAAGACTACTGGGAGGCTGGATGTGAGAAATTTTATGGCCGTAACCGAGCCTAATAAAAACGGATCTTGAACTCAATATCAAGACCAGATTGGTATGAAAGATTTTTTTTTAAAAAAAAAAGTATAGGTACCCAATGGTACCAGTAACCAGTACCAGCTTGGTATGAAAAAAAAATTTGGAAAATCCAATACCAGTACCCATGTTGGTATATGTGGAGAAGTCTAAACCGGACCAAGACGGGGTTTACAGGACCAGTTACTGACTTGATTGATTAAGGGACCGGTGACAGTACTTACTGATCCACCCCAGGGACTAGTTTCAGCCACTAGTTTTGGGTGGGGTGGGGGGTGGGGGAGTACAGGACCATTACCAGAGTGAACCAGGACCAACCAGCAAGGACCAGCCTACTCACTAGAGTCAGTGAACCAGTACCTACCAGAGTAACCCCCAAGACCCACCAGTTTGAACCACTTAGTAGTAGTTACTACCCACCAGGCGCAGTATGCAAGAAAAAAAGCTTTGGATGGATGGATGGTTGGATGGATGGATGGAATTTTTAAAAACATTCATTGCATTTTTCAGTAAAATAATAGCCAAGCTAACCATGGTGATTAGCTTTGTACTCACTACTAATCATCTACATGTATCTCTACCTACCTAGTTACCCCTATGATACCTTCCTCATTCATTCACTACCTACTCACCTATGGGTACCTACCCACTGGGTATAATAGATAGTAATCATATACCCATTTCCTACCTACTTACCTATGATACTTATATCCCCTTTACATAGGCACCTAGTAATTCACTTATATTTGCCTCCTTACTTCAGGTATGATACTTTTACCCACTTGCATGGGTAGTAGTTTACTAGTTACCTAGGTACTGTGAGAGGGGAAGTTGGAGAGTTTATATAGTATAAGGTAACCCTTGTGGAACCTTGGTAACTAACTCGGTTGTGGATGGATGAACCACAAACTGGATGAACCATGACTGAGTCACAACATTGTTCCAATGCATCGAGCATGTTGGGTATGTAGTAAGTAGGTAGGTAGGTAGGTAGGTAGGTAGGTACTGGGTCACATGATTGGACGGTACCAGATAAAGGGAGGGGGCGGACTGGGGGAAAGCGGGAGGACCAATAAAAGAGGGGGTTATATTTTGGGCCACAAGTTTGGAACGGCAATTTTGGGCCACTAGTTAGTTACATGCATTTGTAGCCACTAGTTTTGGTACCCTAGAATTGGATTTCACTTGAGACTTTCTTTCAGACTTTGTTAGAAACAAGTTGAACTGAAATAAATTTAATATATAATAATAATAATTATTATAATTATAATTATAATTATAATTATTATTATTATATTATAGATTATGTTATGTTATTTCTATTTTAGGTCAATGGGTTGTTGGAGATTGGTTGGTTTGAAACCCTAAAAACTTAAGCATCATCAAATGGGTTTGTCACATTTGGCAGTTATTTAAGTCCTTCACAGGACTTTTGGAAACAGAAGAAGGAGGAGTTTGATTAGAGTCTAGAGGCTTGCAGTGAGTTGGTATTGGCTTCTATGTGGTGGGTTTGTTTCTGTGCTTACACATGGCAGCTCCTTTCATGATTCCTGACCTTCCAAAACACCAAAGTGCAAAAGGGGAAGCCCAAAACTCTATTGGGATGTGCTTGTTCCTGAACAAGCTAAGGGAAAAAAAAAACACACAAAAAACAAACATGGGAAAGGAAGTGCTCATTTATGGAGAGATTTTGACACCTAGTTTGTGCTTATTCTTGAACAAGCTAAGGAAAAAAAACACACAAAAAACAAGCTAGTTTGTGCTAACTTGACGTCCTTTAAATTGGCCCCTTTTTTCCCTAATATGTACCTTTGTACATTTTTTTTGAATTGACCATGTGTTTATTTTATAAATAAAGATTTGCAAGGGTTTTGAATTTATGATCTCTTCAAAAACTGCCTACTTATTATCTATCTATGAAGCAAGGTAGTTAGTTAGTTAGTTAGTTAGTTTGTTTGTTTGGTTTTGTGTTGTATCTATGAGATCCACCGAACTGGAATGCCTCAGATCATGTTCTTGATCTCTTTTGAAAGCTCTTGAAGAGGAGGTGTGCGTCAGCTTGGTTTCATGGCGTTTGGACTTGCCATGTAGAAGTTCTTGAATATTGAATGATTTCTTCAATGAAAATTAAATTAAATTAATTAAATCGTTGCTGAAAATTTCAGAGGAATTGGAATGTGCATTTTGGTGTTGTTGGAAAGATCTTGATGAGCAGGATTTAATGGAATTTATTTGGTAAGATTTGGATTCAGAATGTGGGAGATATTGATTTTAAAGTGATTTTTTTGCCACTGAAAATTCAAATAAATTCCAAAAAAACCAGGTAACACTTAGGCCAATGGCACAAGCCACACCAGTTAACCCAACCTGCTCGGTTAGTTAACCCTACCTGCTGGGTTCAACTGTTTAATGGCTTGTATTACGTACCCAGGTACTGGGTCACATTTTGGGCCACGAGTTTGGAAGGGCCATTTTGGGCCACGAGTTTGGAAGAGCCATTTTGAGCCACGAATTTGGAAGGGCAATTATGGGCCACGAGTTTGGAAGAGCCATTTTGGGCCACGAATTTGGAAGGGCAATTTTGGGCCACTGGTTAGTTACATGCATTTTTGGCCACTTGTTTTTGGTTCCACAATATTGAATTTCATTTGGGACTTTCTTTGACACTTTAAATATAAATAAATAAACAAATAAAATAAATAAATAAATGAATAAATATTCTATTTTAGGTCAATGGATTGGTGGACATGGCAACTATTAAAGGCCAAAGAAATTAATTGCATTAGGTACAAAAGTATTGACACACATGTTTTGCTCCCACTCGTTCCCCTTAGGTTCCCCTTTGTGGTTCTAACATGCCCTTGTAGAGAACTTGTACCCTATCATGTTATGTTGACTTCGTAACTTGCCATACCATCCCCATCCTCATGGAATGCATGCAAACAACATGCCATGCCATAGCCCATGCATGTCAACATAGGACCTTCCTCCCACTAGGGTTTACGGTTTGGAACACCTTAATTTTGTGCCTATGTTCTTGTGTTTTCATTTTTGTTTTTCAAATTTTGATCTTGTTGCACCTTTGATTGTTCAACTCTTTGAGTAAAGATTCAATGTTGTTGGCAAATTCAATTGTGTAACAACATTTCGTATTTCAACTATTATAGATTTGACGTGTGTTTATTTTGAAACATAACTTTGACATGAAAGTTTCAATTTTGTCCAAGTAGTTCATCCAAGATTGGTTGTCATGGAGTTGTTCAAGCTTTCTACCATTGATACATTCTCACAAATGTTAGCAATATATATTACTATGAACTCACATTTTGCAAATTTTATTTATTATGATTGTAAAGCAAAAAAAAAAAAAAAAATGCAAAATGGGTTTGAAGAATTGTTCAAATATTATGTGAAATTAACATCTACTTGATTTATAAAGCAATGGGTCACTTTTAAATTCTATACACTACTACCAAAATGAGGTGTCATTTACTAATTTACATCACTATGGGACTTTTAAAATGAAATAATCTCATTGTATTTTACTGAGTTCGCCCCAATAAAAGTTATTTCACTATAATATCACTATGTAGACATCATGTTTCATAACTAATTAATATAATTCACTATTACAATTTATTGTAATAAATAGGTTTATTTATATGTTTTGAAAAAATTCTATTTATGTTATTTGATGATATATCTTATATTATTTTAAGTTATTTTAATTATTATAAATTATTGTACCCTAAATTATTATATGTTATTTTACCTTAAGGTATCTTAACTAGTTTATTATAAGCTTTTAAATTATTATAAATTAAATTGTTCAATTAATTTTAGGCTATACCTTAAATTATTTATTTTAAATTAATATATGTTATTTCAAGTTATACTTTAATTTATTCAAGGTCATTTTATTTTATGTTGTTATAAATTATTTTATCTTAAATATAATAACTTTAAATAATTTATAAGAAAATATAATGACCTAAGGTAAAAATAATTTTAAATACCTTACAATATAATAACTACCAATAGCCTATGATACTATAAAATAAAATATCAAACAATAATATATAATACAATAATCACCAATAGTTATAATATGACATATAATAATTAACAATAACTTATAATACAATAACCATTAATAAAATAACCACAAATAACCATCAATAGCCACTAATATAATATCAATTAATAATCACCAATATCCACCGATATAATAACCACCAATATCCATTAATAAACATCAATATCCACCAATAGAATATCCATCAATAACCATTAATAAAGTAATCACTAACAATCATTGATAGAATAACAACAATAGCCATTAATAAAATAGCCACCAATAGCCATTAATAGAATAACCACCAATAACCATTAATAGAATAGCCACCAATAGCCATTAATAAAATAGCCACCAATAATCATTAATAAAATAACCACCAATAACCATTAATATAATAACCACTAATAACTATTAATAGAATAACCACTAAAAACATTAATAGCCACAAATAAAATAAGTACCAATAGCCATTAATAACCACCAATAACACTAATAAAAAATAAATAAATATCCATATATTATAATTGCTTAGGATCGCCAAAAATAATCTAGAGTGAAATAATTTATAATAATAATAAAAAACTTAAGGTGAAATAGCTTTCAATAACTAAAAGTAACTTATAATAAATGCTAGTAATCCAAACTAAAATAATTTACAATAGCCAAAAAAACTTACAATAGTTGAAAATAATTTAAGATGAAATAAACTAAAATAGCCAAAAGTGATTTAAAATAACCAAAAGTAGCCTAAAGTGAAATAACCAAAAATAACCAAAAGTAATTGATAATAGCCGTAAATAGCCGTAAATAATGTAGGGTGAAATAATTTTAATTAATGAAAAATAGTAATATAATAATTGAAAGTAGGTTAACATAGGTAGTATTATTATATCGAAAAAAAAATCCATTTATTAAAATTAAAACGTTTCAAAAGAATGGGCATTGAAATGTTATTAAATAATGATATTCAACTTTTTTTTTATTCAAATGATTTTAAACTTTCAAAAAGAAATAAATTTAATTATGTACATTATTTAATTTTGAAAAAAAAAAACTTGAATCATTTCATTTGAATAAAATCTCAATAAAATATGAATTTTCAAAGTTTATGTTTTTGTAATGTTTAAAATGAAATATTTGATAAATAGAATGTAATGTAACATATTATTGCAACAAGTGGGGTGTTTTGATGGTAAAAGTGTTTGCCTCCATTATAAAGGTCAAGGGATTAAACTTCATGGGTGATGTTTTGTGTGGTCAACAATCGTATGTTGACCGAATATTCCTTTATTGAATTTTTATAACATGTGCCTAAGTTGATTACGTGGCCTACCTACCTACTTAGGCTAGGTTTTTAACCTAGTGTAGGTAGTGACACATGTCAATAAATAATAAGCTTTAAAAATAATGAAATTATTAATAATATTATACATTAAATAATTAAAATTTGATTGATTTCCATACTAGTTAGTTAATTAACTAGCAAGTGAATGGTTTGGTAAATTTGTATTTCATTTAAAAATAACCTTGTTTCACTAGGTACTAGTGAAACCATTCATTGTTTGCAACAACTGGTCCTTGTTCACTAAGGGGTTAAACAATTTCGCTAGATAAAAATGTCCAAATTCACTGAAAATGTAGTGAAACCCATAATGAACTAGGACGCATTTCCTAATAGTGATAATGAACTTTTATTCAAAATACTTTCATCATTTGTGATCTTACTAAATGGGGACAAGGATTGCCTTAACTTTTGATGAGTGTATTGTGAAAGGGAAAAAAGGTCAAGTAAGATGTGATTTTTTCACCACAAGTTTAAAGGGTGCTTAGATGCTCCCATCGACCTAAGAACAAATAATCTCATCTATATTCTAGTGTTTCCCAATTTTATTAATGCTTAACTATCGAAAAAGCTGCAAAGTGATAAATTGAAAATAATGATGCTTCCTTTATTCAATTGAAGTTGAGGACCCACGCTAATGTAAATGTAGAAAAAACCTTGAATTTTTTTCCCATCAATGGTGGGCATATCTATGTTTAGGTGTGAAGGTTGAAAACTTTAAAATTTTGTTTAAAAAAACTTCATTACAATAGAAAACATTTTTTGAAAAAATTGAATGCCAAAGTCAAAAGTCAACATGAAAGTACATCAAAATGATATGTCCATGGTGGCTGTGCCACAAGAAGAGCTAAATGTTGATGAACCCAATGTTACAAAATAAATGACTAACGAGATCAAACTACCTTTTTCGACTAATCAAGATACAACTACCATTGTTGGTAGTATATGTGAAATCATCATGGAAGTATTGACTTCATTTAATACCCATTTGCGTGGAACTACCATGCACAAAAACATGATAACAAAAATGACACTAAATTGAAGGTCTTAAAAACCTCCAAGACATGTTGAGAGGCAAAATATTTTGGTGTACCAAGTTTGTTTCATCCCAATATGGGAAAGGATAATCAAAAGTGAACTTAAGATGCATTCACACATCCATCCATTCCATTACACCTAGATGTTATTCTATGGGATTTGCACATTTTGAAATACATTCAACATGCCCAAAATCACTACTTGAACTTGTGGAAGGTGAAGCTAATCAAAACATAATGATCCCATGGGAATCACATGTATTTCTACTAATCAAAATACCACATGTCGGTGATTAACTTTGTATTAACTATTAACCATCTACATGTATTTATACCTACCTAATTAAGAACCAAATATTTTACCTTTAGGTACATAGTAATCACTATTTAATTATCTTATGATACTTACCCATTCGTTAACTATTCACCTATGGTACCTACCCACTTACATAAATAATAATTGCCATTGTTAGACGGTTTTCAAAAATTAGATGAGAATCGTGTTGCTTTTCAAGCTAGGTTTAACCTTGAATTTTGCCAATTATCATTGGATCCCATACATAGGTTAAAATTTGTGTACATTAATTTTTGTTAAACAAAAAATCAAACATAAAAAAAAGTTGGGTGTTAAGGACATGAAAAATCACAAGAACAAGCTAAAGAAAATGTTTAAATCTAACTTTCAAACAATGAACAGGACAAGATTATGTGATTCAAAAACAAAAACACAAAATGTGTAAGAAAAACATGAAATCGAATATTTATTATGCTAACATATGTAAACATAAACATGAAAATAACTTGACATGATGTAAGATCATGCCTGAGACTAATGTTGAACAAATTGAAGGAAATGAAGGGTCATACTTCTATTCATACCCCTTAAGGGACCTAGCTCAAAAAGGCTTCTAAGGAGGTTTCTATGTGTGCATCAAGTAAAAAAACATATTGAAACTTTCTTAACATAAACTTAGCAAAAAAATTAATTTAGATGTAACTCGAATCTGGTTAGGAATTAATTGTGACATATGCGAACATTAAACATCATTTTCCATTAAATGGAATTCATCCATAACTCCTAACTAAGTCCCAGTTAACTTTTAATTAAGTTCCAATTAACTTTTAATTAAGTCTTAGTTGATTCCCAGTTAAGTCCTAATTAAATCCTAGTTAAATCCTATTTAATTTGTAATTAAGTCTTAATTATCTTGTAATTAACATTTAATTAAATTTTAGTTAACTATAATTAATTCCTAGTTGACTTCTAGTTAAATCTAAATTAACTTTTAGTTAAATTTCAGTTAACTCATGATTGACTCCTAGTTAGGAAGGTTCCAAAGAAGTTTCCTTCCTTGATGCACACATAGAAGTCTTTGGAAGTTTTTTTGAACTAGGACTTCAAAGGGGTATAAATAAAAGTATGACCCTTCATTTCTTTTAGTCTGTTCAACATCAATTTTAGGCACAATTTTGCACCATAGCCTTGTTAAGTTCTTTTCATGTTCATGTTTGCATACATTAACATAATAAAGATCCATTTTCATGTTTGTCGTGCACATCTTGTGTTCTTGTTTTTGAATCACATAATTTTGTTTTGTTCCTTGTTTAAAAGCTAAATTTATACCTTTTTTAAAACCTTTGTTCTTGTGGTTCTTTGTGTCCTTGACATTAAATAGGGGTTAATTATGAGTTACAAATGAACATTGGGGATGAATTCCATCCATTAAAAGATGGTGTCTAATGTTTGCATTTGTCACATCACTTCATTTTATAATGACAAGTTCTACAAGGTGCAACCTTTAGTTTGTTTGGATATTGTTGATGGAATTCTTTCACCTTTTCCATAACATTTCTTAAATGGTTAGTTGGTTTCCAAGTGCGTTCACTTACATCATACCCACATCAATGTATAAGGTATTACATTTGGTCATTTGATATTCGTGAATCAAGGACATCCTACATTTCATATTTTTGCTCATCACTAATTTCATTAGGTGGGGGTGGTTCACAAATCTTTCCTAGGATGGTTGATACATGGTAAGGTTCCAATAAAGAAACATGAAACACATGATGGATTTTCATGGAGATTATAAGCTTGAGTTGGAAGGCCACAACATTGATTTGTTTCATGATAATGAAGGGACCAAGTATTTGGTAGTCCAATTTTGTTGAAGGTCAAATTGTCTTGATGTTTTGTCATCAAAGCCAAACTTGGTTGTTGACCTTGAAACTTGGTTGTTCCTTACAATATTCAATGACATTTTCTTTATATCGCCTTTGAGCTTCTTCAAGGTTAGAAACAAGTTGGGTTTGAATGTTTGCTAACCACATGACTCAATCTTCAACTATAAGGTTCATAATCTTGTTCACTCCTTGGATGTCAAACTTGGGGTGCAAGCCATATTGGCAAAGAAAGGTGTTTGTTGTGTCAAATAATGAACAATGTTATTATAAGCAAACTCTACCATGGACAAGAGGTTTGACCAATTATCTTGATGATAATAGGTTGTGCAATGTAAATATTGTTCTAAAACTTGATTAACCTGTTTTGTTTGCCCATCTATTTGGGGGTGGAAGGTCAATGACAACTCCACCTTCATGCTTAATAGGTCAAAAAACCTCTTCTAAAATTTAAATGCAAATTGAAATCCACGATTATAAATGATATATTCGGAAAAACCATGATATCAAAACACATGATCAAAAAATAACTTAGTTGTCCTTTCACCAATTATTGATTTGTTGCATGGAATGAAATGAACCATCTTTGTCAAACAATCCACCACCACCGAAATGTAATCAAATGAATAAGAAAGTGGCATATTTGTGATGAAGTCCATGGAGATCAAAAACTTTGGTGCGAAAGGAATGAGCAATGGTTTAAGGAGTCCATCGAGGCAATGATAAGGATTTTTCGCTCAAGCGTAAACATCACAAGATCCAACAAACTCCTTCACATACTTCCATAAAGTTGTGGCCACCAATAATCTTAATAAATTAGTTGTATGGTCTTGTTAAATCTAAAATGGCATGTAGTTAAAACCATTGGGAACATATAAAAGACCATCACAATATAACAAACCATTTCAAAACTCAAATTTGGCACAATCACTAGAAAAATCCTAGATTTGATGTTGATTCCTTGGTTGGATTTGGATGTAAACAATAAGATATTTTTCCAAATTTTCACAAATTTTATGAAGAAAGGTTTTGTCATCAAGAACTATCGATAATGCTCAAAGTCAAAGGTGTTCAAGTTTGAAAATGACATCACATTATTATTCGTAAGTGGAATCTCCTTCTTTAGGCATGAGGTATGAGTGACAAGATAATGCATTCAATTTCACTTGTTGGCACCTAGGGCAATATGTGATGACAAATCATAATCAAAACAAGCACAATGTTCATTAAGCTTGATGTCGATTTAGAACACGAGCTATCACGAAGTACTACAAGTTCTTATGGTCTAAATACACAACAGTTTCATGTTGAACTATTTTAAGCAAATGATGCCATTTTTTGAAAGAATCCATGATGGTAGAAAATTCCTTATCATGAATCTCATAGTTAATCTTGGCAGAAGAGAACTTACAAAAATGGAAGTTGATAGGATGAAGAAGATTATTTTTTCCATGTTGTGGAAATACAATGTTTAATGCAAAATCAGAAGTGTTTGATTCCAAGACAAAAGGTTACACATGATTTGCATGTATCAAGAGTGGGACAATTGTGAAAAAACCTTCAAAGATTGGAAGGCATTTTTTGCTTCAATTCCCCATGAAAAAACTTGATCCTTCCAAGTCAAATGAACAAGAGGAGCCATTATTGTAAAATAGTGGGCAACGAAACATCGATAAAAGTGGTAAAATTTAAGAAAACATTGAACACTTCGAATAAAAGCTAAGGTAGTCCAATCAACAATGGTCTAGACTTTATGAAGGTCTATGCAAATGCAATTTCCAGAGATGATGTAGCCCAGAAATTCCACTTTAAATTGATGGAATTCCCATTTTTCAAACTTGGCATAAAGTTCGACTTCCCAAAGCTTCTCCAATATAAGATGTACATGGCACTTGTGATTTGCCATGTTCTTTGAAAAAATGAAAATGCCATTGATGTAACAAACCACAAAATCATCCAAGTACTCACGAAACACATCATTCATCAGGTGTTGGAAAATAACAAATGTGGTGATAAGACTAAAGGGCATCAAAACATATTCAAAATGGCCATAATGTGTTCTGAATGTTCTTTTCCATTCGTCACCTTTTCAAATACGCACTAGGTTGTATTCCCCACATAAATCAATTATAATATACACCTTGGCAGAACTTATTTGGTCCATTAATCTTGAAATTAGGGGTAAAGGATATTGATTCTTGATGGTGAATTAATTCAATCCACAATAATCGACACACATTAGTAATTATCCATCTTTCATTTTGACAAATAGGATTGGGGCATTAGCTAGAGACTTGGAATGTCAAATTAACCCTTTCTCAAGGTTTTCATCAATGTATTCACAAATAATTACAAAGTTTGTTTTGTGATAGGTTATAGATCAACTTGAATGGAAGTTGTGTTCTCTTTCCAAGATCAATGGTGTAATCATATGGACAATGTTATGGTAAAATGTCAATGTTTTTCTTTTCAAACATGTCCTTGAATTCCTTATATTGGGAAGGAATTTCATGATGAGGCAATTCAACATTTGATGTGGCAAGAACATAGATTAGGAATGTTTTTCCTTTTTTGGCAACTTGCATGAAGTTTTTGTTCCAACGAACAAAACTTTTGAGCTCTTGACATCTTGAGTACTCTCGAAACATTTGTTATATTCAGAGAACTTAATACATGATTCGTCCAATGCTAGTCTTCACCTTCATTTATGATGTTTTTGGATGTAGGCTTTTCACAATTTGATGTTATTTTTGAGGCACATCAAAATGAAGATTCTTTGTATGCCAATCCATTTGAGGGTTGTACAAAATGAGCCATGATAACCCAATGACAATAGGGTTTGTTGCAGATGAAATGACATTGAAGGCCACCTTGCTTGTATGCATCTCAATAGTAATATCTGAAGCCTTGGTTTCATGCGTCATAGGTCCTAAAGAAATACTTCAACCATCAGTGACCTCCATGGTTACTAGCATGTTTTTCTTTATGAGAATCATCTTATGTTGTCACACTAGTTCCTTGTTGATGAAACATGCAAATGCATTAGAATCAAATAATGCTTTAGTCTCCATTGTCATGGATCCACTCTTAAGGAGAAGCATTAAACCCCATCTCTTAACATTCAAAAATATAAGGTGCCCCTCCAAATGTGCTAAATATCTTTGAGTGTTTCACACACCCCCCCCCATATTTGATCGTGATTGGTAATGAGAAACAAGGTGTTGGGTTTGAGGGTAAACTAAGACCATTTTGAACACATGATACGTCCAAATCCAGTCTTGTAGTCCCTCTTGAGACTAGACATCCTTGTTTCCCGAGTCTTTAGGAGGTCGCATGTGAATGGAAGTGGCTTCAATTATATGTGATAGTTATTTCTTGGGGTAGTTGGTAGTGATGTGACCTAGCTTTTCACAATACATGCATAACTTGTTCACACGTTGTCATTGCTTCTCTTGTTCCATGAGTGGTTTAAATTTTGTTTGATCAATTTGCATAGGATCATCATTTGATGTAGATGTTGATGGAAATGACATAGTAGGTGCAATTGTTTTTTGGGACTATTGATGACTCCTAATGTTTCTTTTGTTGATGTTCAAAAAACATGTTATCGCAACAAACAACTTGAACAATTACTTGATTTAATGTGGAAAATTTGACATGGTGAGCAATAGGTCCTTCACATTGTTACGTAGTCCATATTGAAACTGATTCATGAGTGCTATTTCATCTCATGATATGTCATAAGCCAATTGCTTGAAATCTAATGCATACATAATTGCTAAGTGGGGTTCTTGACGAAAAACTTGCGAGTTGCTAGTTGATGTGCATTCATTGTTAGAATGTTTGAAGGTGGCACTAAAATCCTCCACAAACATTTCGAGATCATTTAGTGATGGAGATTATTACTTCAACAAAGGTTCGAACCATGTTAAAATTGTGCTTGATAGCAACGTGCCAATAAGGTCAATTTGAACTGGGCCATTTGGATAATGATGGGGGTGCAATCAAATGATTAGTCACATTTGGTTAAGGAAACTTCAATACTTGGAATAAGTCCCATCAAACTTGTTAGGGAAGTTGATTCATGACTCTTTTACTTGGGATGTTGTCATGGGAATACATCCCAATGATGTTGATGCTTAAACGTTTAAAGAACAACAAATTCATGAAGAGTTTGATTCTCTTGTTGCATATGCCTAAAAATAACAAGGACTTTTTCCATAGATGCAACCATCTCTTCTCCAAACATAGACATGATTATGAACATTGTGAAATATGACACCAACAAGGGGTGGGTAATCCACAACTTATTGAAAACTTTTCCTTTGAAGAGGAGGGGTAATTCACACTCAACTCTAAAAGAAATTTAATTCCTAAATGATTTATAAAAGCAAAAATAAACCTAGACTTGATGTAGTTTGTTCAAACTATTAGGGACATGAATAACCATAAGAACAAATGCTAATAAATGGCCTAAATCTAACTTTCAAACAAGGAACAAGATAATTATATATATAAATTCATGTAGTCTGTGCGTGTGTGCGTCTGTCTGTCTAACACGACAATTCTGCATTTTAATCCACCGGCAGAACCGGTCTGTCTGTTTGTCTGACTGACAGGCAAGGCAGGGGCAGGGCAGCAGTTACAGACAGGGCAGGGCAGGGTAGGGCGGCAGGGGCAGGCTAGCCCAGGCCAGGCAAAAAGACCTGGGAAATTTTAAGATATGGTTTTCAAGACATGGGTTTCAAGACTTGGGATCTCAACTTTGGGGCCTGGGAAATTTTAGGATATGGTTTTCAGGACATGGTTTTTAGGACTTGGGATCTCAACTTTGGGGCCT
>Ga0209208_10003620_pt1 | contig 22100 bp, 25 predicted proteins | sample S1TSphfallax_3_FD_187694 | JGI IMG/M metagenome (GOLD analysis project Ga0209208, IMG submission 187694) | Host-associated microbial communities from peat moss isolated from Minnesota, USA - S1T2_Fd - Sphagnum fallax MG (SPAdes) (version 2) | ecosystem: Host-associated > Plants > Peat moss >...
GCCATCCTTGATTGTCCAGTACTCCCAAATACAAGATTTGGGTGGTTCTTTTACTCCTCCAATTAGTGCTACCCAAGCCAAGTTTTTCCATCATCATCAATTTACTCCATCATCCACAAATTCCATATTCTTTTGCCCTCCCAAGCCATTCATGAAGTTGGTCTCAATCTATGTCAAGTTCTTCAATCTGACACAACTGATTCATCCCAACTTTTCATGAGTGCTTGTGGATTAAAAGGATCCCACTTGAAAAGAGTTTGAGAATTTTCACAAAATGAAGGAAACAGTAAAATAGATGAATCTGAAAATTCAGGGGATAAAAACAAACTGATGCAGCTTACAGAATGTGCAACAAAAGACAGATTAGCAAAACATCAATCCAAACACAAATCTGAAGAAGAAAGCTCAAATACGTGCTCCTCAGATCATTTCCCACTGATTGCAATCATGAGTGGTTGCAACTTTCATGTTTGACACATTCTGGTTCTTATGTGATGTGCTACCCCAGGAAATGCTTGAGCTGTTCTCGTCCTTGTGTTTTGGTATCAGAGGAAATGCTTGAGCTGACCTTGTAAATCAAGCAAAGATACAGCTCCAGAGTTCTGTAAACTTATGCTGTTTTCTTCTAGTGGCTTATTCTTCATGCACTAATTATCTTCTGGGTTTGGGTTATAATTGCTAACCCACAATATGGCAGTCTGAAGCTCAAATGTTGCTCCAAGTAGATTGATGGGTCTGCAGCAGCAGCTGGGTTTTGCTTTTGATTTGATGATGTGGATGCAATGCAAGAATCCACATTCTTTGTGATTCTTTAGGGAAAAAGGAGCACCAGTTCATGAGTCCATCCAAACACAAAGTAAGGTGTACTTGTACAAACAGGAATGTAGTCACATTGTGCACTGTGTTGGCAGATTCTTCATGTTGATATTTCCACACCACTACATGTTTCATCACATACACCAGGTGTAACACCACAAAGGCCTTCCTTCAGTTCAAGGTGTTGAAATGCCATGATCACTCCATGTGTTTAGGGTATTTTGTCATCTGCCCAATGATTTTTTCTCACTCTTGCCAATGCCACATACCAAGCCACAAATGGTGCTTGGAAGGCAATGTGTTTTGTGGCATAGCTTATGCCCTTCTAGACATCCTGTATGGTTTGAGTTCCATTATCAACTATCCAAAAGGTCTGGATGCAATTCATGGACACTTAGGATTTCTGGGTGTCTATATTTCAAGTCACAAAGAGGTCTTCTAATTGTCAATGTGAAAGTCCAGCTTGTAAGGAAAGGTCTTGGGATGCATGTGACAGTTGCTGTTGTTTCTGAGGCTGCTAGTTTCAGGTACCAATAGCTGAATGCAGCCATTTTGTCTTGAATGGTTGATGGTGTGGCCACAGCCCCTGCTTGCTTGTCAGAAACTAATTCACAATACTGGTTCATCTTGCAATCTGCAAAAATACTTCTAGGCTCAAAACATGGCCTTGAATGGAACAACATCCAGAAGAGAAGATAGTCCAAATGTCTCCTTTCAAGTTCTTCAGATCTAAGAGCAAATCACAAAGACCCAGTAGGCACAACATCAATGGCATGACATTACATGTTTCAAAAAACAAAATACCCAACTCCTGCGGGCATTTCACTTTTCAAAACACCCACTGTTTGCAGATGAAAAATTCCGCTCTGTTAAGGTTACCTCCAAATACACTACAGAATTTCTTGTAGTTCTTCATGATCTGCCAAAAAAAATTTAGTGCTAGGGGAGGGCAGGTTCTACAACAGTATCCTAACTCAGCAGAATTTTTTTTCTGGGCTGATGAGGGTTCTCCTGTTCTTGGCAGGATCTTCAAATGTTTATGGAGGAATCTTCTCTTTTGCATGGATCATCTGGTGCACTTAAGTTTTGTGGCAGGATCTTACCATTAGGTGAGGCCCTAGGACAAGAAGGGCATTACCAGAAGAAGGGGCCACACAAAGGGGAACTAATACATGTTGGTGTTGGCTAAATATGTTGGTATTTCTGCAGGACAAGGGCAACATTTTCGTGCCATAGTTTTTCAGCCCCAATGGACTTGGGCTCCCTTCCTTTGTCCTCAAATAGATCCATGGAAGATGAAATATGACTTTCAGTCTGCACACAACTTGCAGTCTCCTGCAAAAGCTCATTCCAATGGTGCTCAGCCGCACTCCCATAGTACACTAACTGCTCTATAACTACTGAGGTGGTATTCTTAGTTGACAACTCTTCACCAATAACTCTCAGATTGGTAGAATTATATTCCATCTGAGATACAACAGAGATGTTCTCTTCAATAACATACAGAGAATCTAGGCTTGGCAGATTCAACTATGATAAGTAAACTACAATAAGTTAACAGTGAATTAGCACAGCCACATTGCCTTTTTGTGAGAGTGGGTGTCTCAACATGCTTTTCCCACCATGACATATACAAAGCTGCAACTGATAGATAATTCGTGACAGATATATTAAGCCTGCATGGCATTCATTGAACCACTGCAAAAGTTGCTCTACAAATAAATGATGTGAACCCAGAAGAGAACATACTGTCTTGTACCATATGAGTGTCAAAACACATTCTAAACTGGCAAATTTTCTGCAAAGAAAAGATAATACTAGCTGTCACAGGACATTTAGGACATGATCACTCTTTAGTGAAAATATTTCAATTACGAAGGAGTTGCTAAGTTATTAAAGGTGACAAGCACAAAATAGAGGAGAGAGAGATTAAGATGATTTAATAGTACAAAACCTATCGAACCTGAGTAGAAGAGCACAGCAAGCCTGACCCATTGGAACCCACAACAGCTAGGTCACATATAGAGCACAAGCTACCCATAGTTTCAGCCACAAACCGTGCTTGGCAGTATGGACAAGAAATGTCTCGGCTGCCACGATAGATTGGTGTGAAGGTGGACCCACATACTACAAAAGGGTTGCGAGGATCATAGTTCAGTTGCATCTCATCCTTGGGATTCTTCTCACCAACTTGCAAGACCTGCAACAGAAAGAGCCTGGGGATGTCAGATAAGAAAACAAAGCAAGCAAACAAACTCTCACAGTGAGGGCCTTCCAACTGTGTTACCTTCCTAAATCAAAGAACTTCTGATGCATCATTGTGAGAGGAGGTGGATTGTCCATGACAATGACAAAAAAATAAAATGAAATAATCTGAAAATAATTGCATAATTTGAAATGCAAGACTTCCATACCTGGCGAGCTCTGGTTGCCACCTGTGGAGAAAGATTCAGCTCCAAAAGCCTGCGGGCAAATGTTGCTGCTGTACCATAGTTTTTCAATTTGAAGCAAAGAGACATGGCAGACTGCAGACTGAGCTTCAGATGTGTGGCTTGAAGGTTACAGTGTGTGAAATAAGCAGCGAGCTCTGCCTGTCTCACTGGCTCATCCTTCAGAGATGGATCCTTCCTCTTGAGCTCAATGCGTAGAGCAAGTACATAGTCTTTAGCAATTCCCAGCAGTTCCTTTACCTCATCCACTTCTCTGCGAGAATCCACTACTACCACTGGAATGGTGTGCAATATGTTGATGAACAACCTACACAGAACAGAGGAAACAGTACAGATTGCCTTGTGAGGTATAACCCTATGAGGCATAGGCTGTACTCAAATATTCACAATGATAATATAGCATCTTACAAGCAGCTCCCTCATCTAAAGACCACAGAGTCTCTCAGTTGAAGTCATTCATTGGACCATACCTAAGTGCTTCAGTGAACTTTCCCTCTGTTGTGGTCTTGTAGGCCACTCTAAGTGTCTCTTCAAGTGAGGAAAGCTTGTAGATAAGTGCAGGTAAGCCCCGAGTGTTGGGGCTTGCAGTCTCACTCCAGCCTCTCAAAAGAGCCAAGGGGAGCACTGGTAGAGAGACCATGGTTGGGAGTGAGGTATGACTGGCAAGATGAAGCTCAAGGAAAACGCTCTTCAGGGGTTCAAAGTTCTTGATCCCCAGCTGCCGATTCAGTAGCCGCATTGCTGTGTCAAATGCACCTGCAGCTGCATGCTCTCCAGCCAAAGATGAGGTCTGGACCCAGATCTGGCTCGTTGGTATCCCTGGTGGTGGAACGGCAAAATATGTGGAGCCAGTGGGAATAACATCAGCAACAGCAAGCTCAGCAGGAAGCTCAAGGTCTTCCATTTCCCAGCCCTCCTCGTCATCATCCTCACCTGCAAAGAACGAAAGGACATTTGAAGTTCTTATGCATTCCAAATCCTCCAAGTTCATCATTACAAGGCTCCTTTTGAAAATGGTTTGAGCACAAAAGTCTGTACAAAATTTCAATTTCTGGTTCAATCCAATTTCAAGGAGCAGACATGCTCCAAGTGACAAGAAAATGTTACCAAAAAGCTAACAAAGAATCAAACCTTAAGAAACAAACCTTTCTCGCGCTCCACCAGCACCACATCATCCTTCTCACGGTCACCATTCTCTGCCACCAAAAGATCTAGCTCCTCTCCCCAGGCTCCCTCCGTAGCCTCCTCCTCCTCCAGGTCAACTGCACTGGGCTCCCCAAAAGCACCCTCGAAAAAGCCTTTGCTGACTGTCAGAAGGGGCCAGTTGCTATCCTGTACAATTGGTTTGGGGGGCATCAGCAAAAAACATTTTTCTGAAGGAGGGATAGAGGGAAGAGCACCATCAAGCAGCTCTTGTAGCCTTTCAGCTGTCTCTGTAAGTCCATGGGCAGTTGCTGTGGCATATGCCAAAGGAAGCTGCCCTGATTCCTCAAGGATTCTGACCCTCTCTTCAACATCACCCAGGTAGAGTGCATTGTGGAATCGACCCATTACATCACTGCGCATCTCTGCTATCTTAAGCATCTTTGAAAGTTTCTCTGTGTTTCCTGTGATAAGGTACAGGAAAGAAAGGCGCTCAAAATTCTTTGTCTTCTGATACGCATACTCCACAATCTCATAGTTTCCCTGTCACATCAGGCATGAAACTTTAAGCACACAGACATAAGATAAAAATATTACAGTACAAGAAGATGCTCCTTCTAGGCTGATAAAGTCCCTGACATGCTGATGCATTGGCAGCTATCATCATTAAGGACTCAAAGCAATGAAACAATGACACACACATGCTGATCAGTGAATCCTGAAAAAAGAAAATGCAACAAAGGCCCAGCAAGTTTTGTTTCCCCTTTATGCGAATCTATTTGTGAATTGTTGGTAGCACCTGCCGCAAAGCTTCCACACCCAGACGGTGCCAACAATCCTTGTCATCAATCTCCTTTGCCGATGCCACTGCCACAGCAGTGTTGCCACATTCAATAGCCAAGCTGAACCTTGTATGCTCATCTTTGACAAAATGCAATGCCACCTCAGGAAAGCCTTTCTGCTGAAGGTAGGCTATGATGGACTGTCCACAGAGCTTCATGTTCTGGATCATTTGGAGAACCTGTTGCAGTATCCAACTCAACCAGGCACAATGAGTCCATCACACAACCAAATCACAAACATGTGGAACACCTTATATGAAAACAGGCGTTTCTGTGGAAATATGTAAAAGAGCATTTTACCTGATCAAATCTCCTTTGGAACAGTGCCAATTTGAAGAGGTACTCAGTTGGATCAATCTGTATGACCCGGTTCTTGCCATCCCGATCCAAGCAGAAAAGGGTCTCCTTTGATACCCTGGTGATGTAGATGGGCACATCCAGAGTGCGAACAATCCCACTGTCACCATTTGGCAAGCAGTACTTGATATGGTTGAGAGTTGTGTAGATAAATACCCCTGACTCATCCCATGCCCCACTCTTGACACGGATAGTTTCATGGACAGTACATGTATGCACAAGCCTTTTGTTTGCGATGATGATTGCATGCTTGCTGAGAAGAGCCACATTCTCCATGTTGCTGGACCAAATAACATATTTCACAAATGGTGTGGTCAGCTCTCCAAGTGTGCTGCGCTGCTGCACATCAAACAGAACTATCTTGTCTTCGGATCGGCACAGCAGGTTGCCAGTTCCTGCATAAAAGATGTCACTGGTAGACACTGGTAGGTTGCACTTTTTTGTCACATCATTTTTCATGTCCTTGATTAGAACCTGATGCATGCAGCTATAGATTAGGAACCACATGGCCATTTTCACACTTCCTTTTGTGATGAAGAGAATAATCAACTACTCCTTGCAACATTAAAGAACTGGTTAGTGACTGGGAGCAAGCCCCAGCTGAAACAGGCAGTGAAATAATTCTAGATGATTTTACAATTTCTGATAGGATGGCTAGTAAGAAGTGGGAAGAGCATTGTGCATCACCTGATTGTGATTCCTGTCTAAGACAGCAAATCTGTTTCTTGCAACAAACACAGCAGCTGCACCCAAGCCCCTCTTGGAATCAGGAGTGCTCTCACCCTTCCCACTTGTGTCCTTTGGAATAGCATAAAGCTCATAAGAACCCCCATCAATATCTGAGCACAATAACACTGCATTTTCAGCAGCATTGTATGAGAGGGATCTGGGAGCTTGATTCATGGCTGTTGCTCCAAGTCGGCGGATTGAGATCAGAGGATTATCCTTCTGGGAAGAGAAGTCATATGTGCGAAGGTGCCGCTCCTTGATATAGTACAGGGTACTTCCTTGCACAGCAAATGCAGGTCTTTCCCTTTCCAACTTGAAGACTATCATACCACTGTCATGTCCTGCAGCTAAGACATTCATTTCTGGGTGAACAGCCAAGATCCAAAACCTATCTTGCTCCCTACGGAAAGTTTGCACACCAGTGCGCTTGGACATGTCCCATATACGAATGCTCTTGTCCTCAGAATTTGATACAATTATGTCTTGGCGTGCATGGAACATCACACATGACACATTGTTCACATGACCCCGCAGAGTATCCACCTCCCACGCCTTTGTATCTGATTGAACACAAAACACAATCAACAGAAAAGGACCAAATCCACAATGCAGGATTCCTTGCTGTAATCAAAGACTCTTTCATTACACATCTTACTTATTCATTAAACACAATTAATTCACATGGAACAAGGCCCTCAGGTTTAGGTGAACCATATTGTGACATTGGCTCATGATATGAAAACCTTCACACTGAACACAGTACCAGAAACCATTGCTCCACTGATAGGCACAATGTCACCCAAAACATTCTTTCACCAGACTACTAATAAGACAAGCATGTTATACAAAAGCTCTCCCAAAGCATGCTTCAAGGCAAAATCAATCAGCTGAGTCACCGAAGTAATCTCCCCTGAACAAACCAGCTTATGCTACCTATTAGAAGTCCCACAAATCCATCCCCATCAAGTTTGTGCTCAAGAAGTTGGACACTCAGGATTGTATTTTTTGTTTCACAATCTGCCAAAGATATCATTTAGCTCAATATCTAGACACATTGACAGAAGCAATCAAAACCATAATGCCATTTACCATTCATGCGCCAGAGTTTGACTTGACGGTCATCTGCACCAGAGACAATGAGAGGGAGAGTAGGATGAAAGGAAGCCCAGTTCACACCCCTGTCGTGGCCCTCAAGGACATACTTCACTACCGCATCCCCCCCTCCAAAGAGGTCAGTATTCATTTGTGTCAGGCGCATCAAATCATCAGCTGGTGCCACATTCTTTTTCTTCAAAGCGCCAATGTCCCAGACTCGCACTGTCTGGTCTAGAGATGCCGAAACCACTAAATCCTCCTTCAGGTGAAAAGATGCACACATCACATAATGGTTGTGGCCTGTAAGGACTGAGATGCAGGTGCGGGATTGCCAGTTCCATATCCGGATGGTTTGATCATCACTTGCTGAAACAATCCAGGGAGACTCGTGATGGAACTGCACAGTACGAATGTAGTCCAAGTGGCCGAGGAGAGTGAAGAGGCAACGCCTCAGTTTATAGTTCCACACCTTAATCTTGTAGTCATCCCCTACATTTTACAACACATGATGTTTCAAGAAACACCCTGCATGATCATCAAGGCAACTTTCAATAAAATAGATGGAACAAAATCCAGAAGATGATGTAACAAAAGGAGTAAGGAAAGCAGCACAAAACCTCCAGAGACGAAGAGAGGTTGAGACTTATGGAAGTGGACGCCCCTAACGGGACCTTCATGCTCATCGAATCGGTCAATGAGTGTGCCCATTCGATAATCCCACAGCTGGATGACACCACTGTGCAAGCTGGCTAGAATCCATGGCCGCTTGGGATGGAAGCTCAATCCTTTCACACGATTGCTCTTGGTCTCAAACTTGGTAAGCATTGTGCCTACCTACTTCCCACACTATCTGACCCAGCAAGAATGCAGCCCTCTCGACTGCAAGTCCTCCTAATTCAAAATTTCCATCACTGCCTGCACATTTGATATATTTTCTTCCATTACCAGACTGTCTTCTCCTGAAGAGCTTCAATGCAGCATGCCAGTTGCCTGGTTTTCACTGACTTTTCTTCGTCTAAGAGCTCCACAACAACATCCCAAACAGTGAAAGAAAAATGCCTGCACAAAGCCATTCATTTCCTGGCTTGTAGCAAAATTCCTCCCACTGAAGAGCTTCACTCCAACATCCCAGTTGTCTTTTTTTCCAATTTCCTTTTTTTTAAATGCTCCAGAGCAGGGAGACAAAATATGGAAAAAACCAAGTCACGAAAAAACCCTAGAAAATGAAGCACACCCCCAAAACCCTCTCCAAATGACAACAACACTTCACAAGAAGAGCAGAGAGCTTTCTAGACCTACGAGCTCTTGCTCTGACCTTCCATTCCGAGAATCCTTATGTCCAGAGCTACTGCTGAAAATCTCAACCATGGACAATGATCAGACCTTCTTACCTAGAAAGTTGACAACTGCATGATTATGCGCCCAACTGATCGCGGCTTCAAGACAGGAACTGCAGCTCCAATTGCTGGAAATTTGATGGATCCAGCTTCTGGCAATCTTCAGACACAAACTGTGAAGACCGATCCGGAGGAAAGACAGGTGCGATGCGCATGGACGCGACGGAGTCCAGAAAAAAGAGCGAGCGCGAGCAGGAGAGAGCAGAGAAGAAAATGAGCGACGAAAGGATGACGACGAAGAGCCGACGATGCGATTTCTTTTGCTCTTCTTCTCTTCTTTAGGGTTACCTCTTTGCCAGACATTACCTCTTTCTCTGCGATTTCTTTTCTCTTCTTTAGGGCTACCTCTTTCCAAGACATTACCTCTTTCTCTGCGATTACTTTTGCTCTTCTTTAGGGTTACCTCTGTGCCTTTGGCTCGATCGTTTTTCTTTCTTTTAAGGGTCACCTCTTTGACTGTAATTTCTTTTGTCCTCCTCTCTTTCCTTTAGGGTTACATCTTTCAATGCAATTTCTTTTTCAATTCTCTTTTTAGTTATTTCTTTGCCTGTGAAATCTTTTGCTCTTTCTTTTTTCTTTAAGGCTACCTCTTTGTCTCCGATTCTTTTTGTTCTTTTTCATTTAGGATTACCTCCTCGCCTGTAATTTCTTTTGCTCTTCTTTTATTTGTAGGACCAACTCTTTGCATGTTGAAATCTTTCCTCAATTTCTTTTAGGGTTACCTCCTTGCATGTAATTTCTTTTGTATTCTTTAGGGCTAACTCTTTGCTTGTTGAAATCTTTCCTCAATTTCTTTTAGAGTTACCTCCTTGCATGTAATTTCTTTTGTATTCTTTAGGGCTACCTCTTTGCTTGTTGAAATCTTTCCTTGATATGATAGAATTCATCCAATCTTTTTGTATTCTTCAATTTTTGGGTTGCTAAATCTTAAATGTCATATTAAAACAATATTAATTGATTGGGTTTGTCAATATCAAATGAAAATTTATGGATTTGATTTATAGTTTTTCATTTTGTAGTTCATCTAATTATCTATATGGTGGATTTTTGATAGTTCATTTGTCCATAGTTGATATACCACTAAATTTCAAATGTAAATAATTCATTATTTCATACAACATTGAGTGAGCTTTGTATGATTTGTTCATGATCCATAGTGGATATATGAATAAATTTCAATTTTAGTTCATAGTTGATCTTTGGAGGTAGATTGTAGATGAATCAATTTATAATTTGTCTAGAGTAGGGCAATCCAAGTGTGATAGCTTGCAACATTGTACACATAACTTTTGTTTAGACATCTTCAAGCTTTTGATCGGCCCTCCCCTTGTCTTTCATGATAGAAAATTTTTCCCTTTGTTTTTGTTTTGTCCATCTCCAAGAAGGTGATGAAAGTTTTCATCCGCACACATGAAGATTATTGATTATGTTATATAACATTTATGAAGAGGGGGGCTACCAATGGGTAACAATTCCCCCTTAACTCTTTTGCCACTACCATTGCCTAGTAATGACTAGGGACATGCTACCCATTGGTAGCCCCTTTTTTTATATATATGTTATTAAGTTAGTAACCGATCCTTAGAGCTAGATCGTTTATGTATTAATTTTTTATTTGTCTAGAGTAAGGTATTCCAAGTGTAGTAGCCTGCAACCTCATACACACAACTTTTGTTATACATTTTTCAAGCTTTTTATCGACCTTTCCCTTGTTTTTCACAATGCAAAACTTTTCCTTCTTTTTTTTTGGGTCCATTTACAAAAAGGTTACAAAAATTTTTGTCCATCTACAAGAAGGGTATGAAAGGTTTCATCCATTTATAAAAAGATTATGAAATTTTTCATCCACACATATGAAGGTTATTTGCTATGTTGAATAATATTTATGAAAAGAAGGCTACCAATGGGTAGCCCATCCCCTATAATTCTTTCACCATTGTCATGGTTTAACAATTACTAGTTCATCATTCATAGATCATTGAATAAATGTTATGGTTCTTTTTTTATTGTTCAAGGCCTATAATTAATGATATGTTATTAGATTTCATCTATAGTTCATAATTCATGATTCATATTTTTTATAATCTATATTTTGTCCATCACATGGAATATAAAACTACTAACTTAAAATGTTTGCCATTATAAATGAAGTCATTAACTTTGTCTATACCATACATACAACAAATGTTTAACATTAAATAATTCTCAAAAAGATCGGAAGAAAAACCAAAAAGTTGATTTCCTCTTGGCAAAGTTTCCTTTTATATGTATTTTTTATTGTTGAAACCTTGAAATATTCAAATTGGTATTGTCAAAACATTTTTTTGGGAAAAAAAATTTGGACAAACTTTACCAATTATCGTAATATTAGGGCAGCTTCTATAGTTTTTTAGGGTATAATGGATTTAATCCAAAAAAATTGGTTCAACAACTACCTTTTTAATTCTCAAAATTTTAGCATATGTGTAATATATCTAATAAAATTCGTTATTATTTTTAAGATATTTCATTGTGTTAGTGGTCATATGGATGTAAAATAATTGATTTGGTCAAATAGGTCCTTGGTTCAAAACTTACTGGCACCTTGAAAGTGTTTTTGAAATTTTCAACAAAAAAGGTTGAATTTTTTTTGAAATTTTAGACAAAGTTGAAAATGATTTAATTTATGTCAAAGTTGCCCAAGTGCTATGGTATCCATTGTAGGTATGGCAAGTTCGTCATTTGTAGTTAGTTGTTCATAAACCATCAAATGATTTTTTTGTGCATTTATCATAGTTTTTTGTCCATGGTTGATGTATTAATATGTTTTATTGTAATTCATAATTCATTATCCATAAGTAATACAACATTCTTAAATGAAGATTTATCCCTACAAATGAACATCGTGAATTTTACTATTTGTAGGTTGTTATTCATAAATCATTGAATGTCATTTCAGTACAACAAAAGGTGTTCCTATAGCCAAGTGATTTCACTGGATTTTGAGCAAATTCATTGGTTGTAGTGAACAGGGACCAATGAAGAAGCAAGGAATTCATTGGTCTAGTGAATGGGGACTACTGAACTGCACCCACATTTTGTAATAATGTTTGTTGAAGATGAATGGTTGAAAGTTATCCAAAAATACTTGCCCATGGTGAAACCATGCAATTTCAATTATTGTTTTTAACCATTTTTAAAAAACATTTTGTAAGTTTTTTTTGTTTTTCATAATTCACATATGGTTTATGTTCCATAGTGCAATTATCATTTACAATACATTGTCCATGGGTTCATATGAAAACATCTCCACCAATACATTGCATTTAATCTTCATCCATAAGTGATGAACTTCATTTATGGTTCATTATTCACAATTCATCATTCAATATACCTATTTTTGAATGAATTGTTTAATTCATTATGCATAATTCAAGGTCTATAATAAATATATCATCAAATTTCATATGTGATTCATAGTTCATCATTAATAAATCATTGATTGAATTGTATGGTTCATTTTTCATAATTCATGATCCATAGTTGATATACCACATTTATTTTTATGAAAAAAAAACTATAAAAGTCATTAAAATTTGAGGGTTAAGATTGATTCATGAAAAAATAAAAATCAATATACATTTGTGATCATAATATGTTATTTCACAAGTCATACATAGGGAGGTTGAAATATCTTTTTTAAAAATTAAGATAACTCAAAATATGATTGGATTTGTAACATATATCACATAATTATACAAGATTTTCACAAATATGGATATTTCAATAATATGTAAATTGTTGTATATGTTTACATTATTTTTAGTTCATTGCTAAAATTTAAAATTGAATATGAATTTTTAACAATGTCTTTTCATATGGTTAATTGGCTTATGTTTTGTTTTTGGAAGTTATAGATATGAAAAAAGAATGTTGTCAAATAAATAATTGTAAATAAAAAACTGATGAATGTAAATTCATCTTGTGCAAGTATGTTACTTTAAGTTTTAAAAAGCCATGTGTCCCAATATTGAAAGTTGACTTAATATCATTCAATATTAGTTTGTCAATTTGTCATAAATCACATTTTCTTCTCATAATTGAAGGCAAGTCATTATTAATTTTTTATAAACTACATGATATTTGATTTATGTGCGAATGGAGGTGACGTTTTGTGTCTAAATAGAGGCATTAATGTTTTAAATTCATGATGTGTATGTTATGTGGAAATGTTGATCATATCATAGTACCTAGGCGCATTAAAGACACAAGTTCTAAATAATTTATTTATTTTAAAATTTAAGATTCACCGTGTGAGTTTTTAATTTTGAATTTTTCAACATAACACATTTAGATATTAAATTTTAACTCAAATTTAGGGTTCTCTTATTGTTTTTATGATCGGTGTGTTCACAACTAATGTGTTTATTTGTACTAAGCCATGTTCAAATCTAGATTTTTACAATCTAAATTTTTGAAAATGCATCTAAGATCCTCGTGGTGTCTCCCCCATCACATAATGTAGCTACCAATTGAAATATTATTGTCGATTGAAAACCAAACGATGCTAATGTCATGGTTGAAAATAATGGTGTTTAACACACCATCTTGGCCACCCCCAACATACTATTCAAGGTCTTGGCTCCCAAAAAAAACCCAATTATTGTCTCATTGTAATTGGTACAATATCAGAAGTAGATGCCCCTATAGGATGGGAAACTTTGTCCACCAACACAAAGAATTATGGAAGGCGAACTTGGCGTTGAGCCTCACCATGCTAAGGGCCCAACCTTTCATCAACACCTCATGGTTTTGACACATGTGCATTAGCCTTAATTACTAGTGTGGTTGTTGAAACCCTGACTAGGTTTCCATCATTGGCTAGCCTTAAAATGTGATTGCTTAGAATATCCATCACGACATTATCAAGGGCCAATGGTCCTGAGAAAATAACTCCATAGAATTTTTTTTGGATTTGAAGTAAAAGACTTTGTGTCTTCATGGTTTTGAATCCCGCTTGACCCAAATGCATGGGGCTTGACTTGTGCCACCATGTTGGAAACCATCCTTATCACCAATGCCTCCAAACATGCAAATCATGATTCCATGGTGTTGGGTTGGTTAGGAGCTGATTTGGTGGTTGATCCACTTTTGGTTTTACCTTTCCCTTTCTAGACCTTGCCAAATTTTTAGGGTTTCCCCACATTACTTGCCTAAGGCTGAACTTATCAAAATTCAAGATGCAATGTAAAGCAATGGTTGATGTCATGACCATAAACCTTGTAATGAACATAAGGTTGGCTAAAGTTGGGATTGTTGGTGGTAGGCCAAGGTGGATTAAGACAATCCCTCTTGTGATGAGGCCCACCACATCTCCAACATTTCTCCTCTCCCTTTTGTTGCACAAAATATGACAAGGAACCACCTCTAGATTCTTGCTTAGGCCCCTTGGCCTTTTGTGGGGGAACTTTAATAGGCTGACCACGTGCCTATTAAGTAGATGGCATCGAAAGAAATTTTGGTGTCACAACCTTAGCCTTGGGCTCATGACCAAGGCAAAGGCTTGTAAAGATGCGGGCCAAGAGTGAACCCCAAGAGTCACATTTTATGTTCCCAAAAGTGTAGGAAAGTGTGAGGGAATGAACCCCCACACTCCCAAGTGAGCTTTCACTTTGGGAATTAAAGTCCCAATGGATTCCCAAATTTTCAAAGGGCTTTTGCATGGGTCAAAACTCATTGGATTGAAGATTTTATTATACCATTGAGAAGTTTTTAGAACATAGATGTCTAAAATGGGCTTGCATCACCCATTTGGGCACTTAAAACATAAGTTATGGCCAAAAGAAGGGCCAGGAGTCAAATTGTCAATTTGACTCTTAACCATTAAAAGTCAGGATTCGCCTTGATTTCGTTGTGTGCAAATGACATGACACATATTGTTGGAAAGCTCTTGACAAGGGCTACAACTTTGCTTTAGACCTCACCTCAATCATAGGTTTACACATAAAGTTATGGGCTTCCAAAGTTGTGAGAGTCCCAAATTTGGGAATTTCAGGACTCCAACTCGGGAGTCCTGGGACAAAATGACATTTGGGTGTTGGCCCCGTGGGCAGGCACAAAGAATACTATAAGGGGGAAGGTGGTGGCTTCCCCCAAGTTTGGGCCATGGTGAATCTTGTGAGTTCATGTTTGCCAATGGTTCGTTCGTGCACTAAAAGTGTTCTAGCTACGCACTAATCAACTTGTTGTTTGGTATGTGCAAGTCCAAATGAGTAATTAATTTGTTTGTTAGTTTTCCTAGTCCCCATCCTGGAACTTCAACACACCCCTCTACCCCCAAAATGTTGCAAACCAAGGAACGTGCCCGAATTCCTTATCCTTCCGATGTTTTCGCCTTTTAGACTCACAGTTGAGTCCATCAAGGAATTTGAGGGGTGCATCATTTGTAGTTTTTTTTTGAACTTAAGAATAATCACATTTTCTTCAATCATGTTCAATTCAATGCGTTCCAAAAATTTGGAACACATGGGTTAATGTCGGTTATGTGTGTTGACTTAGCACAATGCCCTTCATTCAATATGTAAGATCCTTATCCAAAATCCCATACCAAAATTGAACAACTTGGGCTTTTATGACTCCTTGAGTCACTATGATCAATTACCACATACGAGCATAGGCTTTTCACAAACTCTCATGAGGTTTGCACTAAAACTTTTACAAAATGCGAAGTTTCTAAATCTTCACCCCTTAATAATTGGTGTGTAACTCCCAAAAAAACTATAAAATTGGGTTGAAAGCAAGCAAAACCTGAGCCACAATTGTAATAACACTAAGGGTGGAAAAAACTATAGTGTTATTCCCAAAATGATTGTTCAATGTTGCTACACTGTTAGAAGTAATAATTTGGCCCATGGTGATAGAAAAGTAATGGGGTGACTAATAAACACACCAGTCCTCAATCTCAACATCATGGACCTAGTAGAATTCATGGTAATCATCCATGGGTGACCCTTCCAAATGTTGAAACAAACTTTTCCATACAAAGAAAGGAGTAAATAACTATGGATTTTGTAAATGTTACATATCACACAAAATATTGAACCTTCGAATGAAATCATCGATGGTCTAACCATTCCCAAATATTAACGAGGTCCCTTCGAAGTGCCATACATGTCCTCTATGTCCCACAACAATGGTGTAAAAATTATTTTGAAAGGCAAGTCTACCTTTAAATTTGAAAAATCCTCCTCCATTAACATTACATGTGGTGTGGGTGGTATGAACCTCATCCTTCACCTTATGAATCCGCTGATGAACTTGTTTCCTATTTCATAAACTTGAATGTTGTCCATGGTGAACCCTAACCCTAATATGGGTAAACAACCCTAAAACCACCATGACACAAAGTTGATGCACTTATGGCTTTAGCTAATCCTATAGGGATGTTGAACCTATTGTGAATTATCATTAACCCCCCAAATTCCAATTACATGTGAACCCAACGATGTTGCATTTGTATGGCTAGGGCATTTGCATCCACAAAAATGTTCCACAAGGCCAAAATGCATTTGGGGCATTCACAACTATGAAAACGAGAAATGTGGTCTATTGGCCATTAACCAAATATCACCATTAGAAAGGTCTATCAGTCATTACTATGATCTCACCCCAACAACATTGAATTTAAAACCACAAAACTAATAATTTATCTTCCACTAAAACTAATTTTTATGTTTGGGCAATCCACAACCCAACCAACATAGAAATAGGAAAAAACGTGAAATCCCAATGACACAAAAATGGGGTAATTTTCATATATCACAAGCCCCACTTTTTGTAATTTTCTTTCAAAAATTATGACAAGAATTCAAATGTGAAAATTTATTGATGACCCAACATTCCTCCACATGTGGGTAAATATAAGTGAAATGTACTAGTAAAGAAAAAACTAAAGTGTTAATAACTAATGACACACCAAATTTGCAGCTTTAAAACTTCGAAACTCTAAACATGTTGAAACTCCCCACACACATGGCCTCCCACTCAAGAATCATATTGGCGAAAATGACACCTAAATCCACCTCCAATGCAAAAGAGATGAAATTTCCCAAACTTAATGGAAATTAATTCAAAAAATAGGGAAAATATCCTTTGGAGCTCCAAAACTTTTGTCTCCAAATATTGTTTGTAGGTTTTTCCCACAATGCTAGAATATCTAGAAATTTAATGACACAAAAATCACCCAATTCAAACTTTATACAAGAAAGTTATGAATTTTCAACAAAATTCAAAATAATTCCAAAATCAAATTTGAAATTTAATATACATGTCTGGTCATAAGCCCCAAAGTGTACAAAAATTTTTGATTGTAAAGGTCAATGTGTCCGGTGCATGGTTTTTAGTATGTTGTTTAGTGACCAACCCACTAATGTGATCAACAACCCATGTATGTCAACTAGATGGATGAAAACATATTCATCCAAATTATGGATGAAAAGTTCTCCACATGGATTAAAAACGAAAAATAAAAATGTTGGTAGGTTCAGATGAATGCCAAACTTGCACCCTAGGTTTGAAAAATTAGAAAAAATTGAAAAATAAAATGGAGGCCTAGATTGGATTCCCTGAAACCACCTTATCTTGCGCCTCCCTAAGACATCACAAGCTTTTGAAGCTTGCCAAACTTAGTAGTTTAAAAAACTTGAACACAAGTGGCAATGGCAAAGTGGAGCTCCACACTCTTGCCCGCTTGCCTTTTTTTTTTTCTTTTTTTCTTCCTCTTTTTCCTTTTCTTCTCGTTTTTTTTTTCTTCTTCTTTTTCTACCTTTCTTTTATTACAAGTGCCAATGTCTGCCAACAAAACCACGATGGGGAGCTCTTCTCCCCATTGCCTTTGCTCTTTTTGAGCTTTACAACAACAACTACTTACACCACAAATGGAAAACCATGGGCATGCCTTCACCACCTTTCTTTTTGTTCCAATAGGGGGGCCATATCTTGCTCCCCTTGTTTCCTAGTTTGTGACAAACAATAAAGGTTTGAGAGTTTGGCGGTCTTAGCACCTACATGCGATGGTGCTCTTCGTTGTTGCTTGCTCCTATTGATGTTAAAAAGAGAGAGAGCAAACTAAAAAAATAGAAAGAAGAAGAAAAGGGGGTCCCTCTACAATAGTGGGAAGGGCCCTTTTTTGTGAATTTTTTTTTTCACAAAATAAAATGCATACAAGTGAGAAGAGTTGGGAACTCTTCTGACACTTGCCACTAACTGCACACCACAATCATGTTGTGCTTTGCTACATAGTTGTTGAGATTTGGTGGGGTATCTAAAGATCACATTTTAAAATTGGCTACAAGCACAAACACGCACTACCACACATAGACACACACAACCACATCTAGGTACACCAAGTTAAAAAAAATTCATTCCAAAGTATTCATGCCTTGTTGAGGTTCAAACGTCAAGGTGTGCGTCTAGTTGCAAACTCATACACCACATTTGCCACACAACCACAACAATAGTTGCAACAAAATCTCTTATAAAACATAAGTAGTGTTAAACAAAACTAGTTGTTGCATTGAACACAAACTAGTTGTCACTTTTGGTGATTTAAAGGAAATCACTTGCAAACAACAAAACACAAGAATTCCAAAACACAAAACACATGGAACCACACAAGATGTGCAAAATGAAAATTGACAAAATTGACAAAAAATGCAAAGTAAAAAATACAATGTTTTAAAATCTCAAATCACCAAAAGTGATTTGAAATCACACAACAAGGGATTATATCCTAAACTCGAAAAAGTTTGAACCTATCCACATTAGAATTGGTCCACAATCAAATTGACTACTAAACTAAATTAGCCTAACTAATTAGGATTAGGCTTAATTAAACTAGACTTAATCTTGCAACTAAATAATAACTCTTGACAATTTCATAGTTGATGAAATTAGACCCAAACAAGTAAAAATGGGTGAAATGAGCTAATTTAGAGGGATTTTTCAACATCTAATGGACTACACTACAAAAAGGCATGTTAAAAGAAATTTTACAAACTTTGGAGGAGACAGAAGATGGTTATATCAAAGCCCAAGTTCGTGGCAAAAAATAAATTATTGACTAAGTATTTATCCATGATCAACTTGGCATTTTTTATGAAGGAATTATGGATGTTGCCAAGGTTACCATCAAAAAGTAAAGATTGTTTTGAAGAAAATTATAGGCCCCAATGAATTTGTAGAAAATGAACAATGGAGTGTCATATGCATGAAAGAAAAATTTCGTCCTAGATTTGCAACCATTTTGCAAATTAGTTATCAATGAAAACAATTTAGTTACTTTAGCAACCATATAATTATAACTAAATTATATAATTTGCGGAACAATGCACAACATGTTAACTAATGTTCCATAGTTTTTACCCTAATGCTTGTAGAATTGACTTGGTGAACATAATGTTCGAAGAATATAACAACTAGTTTAACACCTAGAAACATTAAAATTGCCATTTGTTACTTAGGACCTATCCTTAAAATGTATTTCAAAAGTGGTTTCCTTTGTTTAGAAACCCATCATTAAGAATAACAACCCAAGGTGAACTTGTGTCACCAACAAGTTCAACTCCATTGGTTGTCTAATAGCATGGATTTCACTTAAACTTTTTACAAGGGATCAATTTCTAAGAGAATAAAACCCACATGATCAACAAATGCATCACTTCTACCTATACATTAGTCTCATAGGTTAAGGACGCACACATAACTACCTATGCCATGGGACAAGTTAAGTTTTGAACTTGTTACCTCACCACTAAAGAAGAAATATAAACACCATTCTAAAGTTCTAATTGTTCGGTTGGAGGCTGAGGAAGAAAATACACATTTAAAAGAAATGGATGGTGGAGATGACGAAAAATTACAAGTGTCAACAACATAGGCCAACTCTGAAAAAGAACTTGATGTCAACATTGACCATGTAATTGAAGATACATGTTCAAGTTGAACTTGTTGAACATGTGATATCAACTACAGAGGTTAGAAAACCTATAGTTGTATATGTAGAAATACCTTAACATGTTCAACCTATAGTTGAACTTGTTAACCCAAAAAACCCACTGTTTTTTACATTTTGCCATTGTTTTTTACATTTCAATCTAACTTAATTTTCAGTCGTTCTACATAATAAAATATGAGGCAAATTAACATGTTTTTTGAGCAAACTACCCATAATGATACAACATGGTGAAAAAAATTTAATGGGCTCACTAACCTTAATGTTGAATGTGAAGAGGTCAAATAAAACATGTATTACATCAATAACCAATTGCAAACTTGTAGCCTAAAACTAATTACAATACAACGGACCTTGAAGAACTATGAAAATGAGTTGGTTACAATCAAGGGACAAGTGATTACTTGGTTCAAAATGAGAATTAGAACCTATCCATGAGGTTGAATTGAGCAAAGCAAGTTGTGAAGAAAGGGAAGAGTTTGCAACTAGAGTATGATGAACTTAATTAATGTAATTGGAACACTCACAACAATTTGAAGCATCTCCAAAGTGAACATGAACATATGATTCAAGATTACAACAGAATGAAGTAGTTTAACATGTAATAGGAGAAGATTACAACATGTTTGGAGCAAACATGTTAAAAGCTTAAAGATTAATTAAAACTTGTCAACGTTGAGTTAAAAAAATAAACCCAAGATTTGAAAGTTCAAATCTAAGATTGGAAGGCCAAATTGGAGATGGAAAAAGTATAATTGAGCAAACCAACCCATGTATGTATTTAATAAATTTTGGACTAAATTGTTAATTTTGAACTTTTTGAACTTGGTGGTCAAGATCAAGTTTTCTATTGAATTTGAGACAAAATATTGAAAAAAATTATTTATTGGTTCATCTAGTTAGACAAAACATCATTAATATGTATTGTTGCACCATATGGTGACCTCGAATCAAAGTTTACTTCCAAATTTCCAATCTCCAAATGATCATTTGTTAATTTTGGACTTTTTGAAAGTCCAAAATTATTTAATAACATGATAGTATGTCCTACCTATCATAATGGATAACATGTTGAAGGAATTAATGTTGGACAACATGCACTTTGCTCAAAGTGCATAATTAGGCCTTAGGGGATAAAAAATCCCAAGTGGAAATAGTGGTGGAAGACAATTTAGGAGTTCATAGAGGATTAAATCCAGGAGAGCATGGAATTGGCCATAGTTGATGAACATATTTACCTATTGGAATTACAAGCCTACTAAACCACTTTTCCAATTTTCCCTTTTTTGAACCACCCTTTTTTGTGTCTTTGGAAATCGGAACTAGTATTAGGGCAACATGTGCAACATCATTTACTTTTGTATTTGAGCAAAGGGAACGACATGTTGTAACCACCAAATTTGTCAATCCAATTAAAGGAGGAACATATTTTAAAATCATAGCTTTAATTGTTGCAACCTTAACTATATTTGTTGAAGTTATTATTGAACATGTTGTTACACCATCATTTGTGGTGAGTAGCAAATTAAAAACCTTAAAAGTTTTTGTTTACTACCATACCATTGACCCCACCTCAGATAGGTGTAGGTCTAGATAGTACTTTCCAACACACTTCATGCATTGAAGGTATTTATAATGCCTACAACAACCTTTGAAAAAACACACAATCAATAGAAGAATACAATAAAATCATGTATCCAAATTTTAAGCCAAGTTAAACTTGCGGTGGAAGCCAACGTTGTTCCAACCAAAGGAACTATCAATCAACCTTTTGCAAAAGAACATGTTAACATAAAGTTTTAGAATTAATATTTCGAGGATGAAATGTAGTTTTGAAAAAGGGATAATTTGAATTTGAATTATTTATTAATTGGTATTTGGATGATCTTGTAACTAGTAATAACCTAATTGATGATACTATTGAATTAGTTATATATGCTAAATACATAGTTGGTAGAACCGATAGTTTGTAGAAGAAATAATTTAAAAATATGTTGATTTTTGAATTTTGGAACTATTAGTGTTAATATTGATAGAGGCAAATATCCTCTATAAAAAGGTGTTAAGGTTTGTGCACCTTGAATATAATTTAAAAATGATGTGTTAAAAACTTCAAGTTCTTGTTAAAATCTTCAAGCTTGTTGCAATTTGCAGGTCTTTTGCATTCACCATGTAACCACTAATTCCTTAAAGCAATTATTCAAAACAATTCAAGTTGCATGTTTTTTGCATTCACCATGTAAGTACTAATTCCTTAAAACAATTATTCAAAACAATACAA
>Ga0209208_10003621_pt1 | contig 22093 bp, 10 predicted proteins | sample S1TSphfallax_3_FD_187694 | JGI IMG/M metagenome (GOLD analysis project Ga0209208, IMG submission 187694) | Host-associated microbial communities from peat moss isolated from Minnesota, USA - S1T2_Fd - Sphagnum fallax MG (SPAdes) (version 2) | ecosystem: Host-associated > Plants > Peat moss >...
AACAACACCCCCCCCCACCCCCCCCCCACTCCACCAGATGCCTAAGTTTAGCAGACCCCAAAGAAGATTCGCAAGAAAAAGCCATTGCAGCAACCATGTGGTAAGATCTAAAATCCTCCTGAGTACCATACCCACCAAATCAACATTGATGAAGGGACAACCAAATAAGGAAACAAACAAAGGAAGGAACCATGGGCGAAGGGTGCACTGGTTGGCTAGAAGCTATTAGCACATACACTAAGTGCCTTCTTCATGGAGATGGTGACTAATGACCACAAGCTTCTCCCAAATTCTTGGCAGCAATGTTTTTAATAAGAGTATTATTGTTATTATTATTATTAGTGTACTAATAATTTATACAGAGGGTGTTGAATAGACTTGTGTGCAAGTGTGAAAAAAATATGTTATGACCAATGAAATTGCTGAATTTGATGGTCTGAATTATTTTCTTAATTATCTTGAGTGAACTAACAGTTCAATGTGCAATATGGCTTGGTAGCTAGGTTTGTGAGAATTTTACAGGACCTATGGAAATGGTAGAAAGAGACCATTATTTCCAATGTTTGACGAAATAAAGTTGTGTGTGGGCCAGAAGATGGTGTTTTTTCAGGCCACTGCGATTGCTAAACTTGGAGGTCTGACTTTATTTTCTTAGTTACCTTGAGTGAACTAGCAATTCAATGTGTAATAACTATTTACAAACAGGGTTCTTGCACATTTCTTGTGCAGTTTGTTTCTTTTCAGTTTTGTGATGTAGCTCAAGTGAGGATCATCCATAAGACAATTTTGCCATATTTGACTATAAACAAAATATGAAAATAAAATCACTTAAGCACCCTTCTATACTGTTGGCTACCTACTGGATCTTGATGTAAAATCTGGTGATTTTTAAAAAACTAATTCGAAATTCAGCAACCTAAACCCCAAAAACCACAAATTTTCTCATTTTTGGAAAATGAATTCAGTGATGGGGAAATTTTGTGAAAAAATAAACACTGCTTGGTAGGGTGTATGGTCACACACCTTGATGACCACTTTACTCTGGGAATTTAATTATAGTTGGATTGCCTAGAATGGTAGAAACTAATTTAGCACAACCAAGTAATGAGGTGAATTGCTAAACACGAACGGATTATAGGACTTTTGAACATATATAAAGAATCACGGCTTGAGTGACCCAGCACCCACCAGTGCACCATCCAAAAAATCCCATTCTGGGATTTCATAGATGGGATGAAGCTGTCCCCAGGGGTCAGTTTATTTGGTCAATAGTTTTTTTTTTCCCCCCTGAGACTTTTTTTTTTGGGAGCTCATCGTTTTCCCTCCCAGGCTCATTTTGGTTTTTTTTTTTTTGGGCCACCACCCTAACCACCATTTTTTTATTTTTGGGGAACTCCTACCTACCCCTCCAGCCTACCTCCTTTCCCGCCCTTCCTCCTACCAGCCCATCTACCTCCCTCATTTTGCTCAAGCTCCTCTCCATCGCCAATGCTTCAGATTCAGTGCGAGCGGGGTTTAGGGCTTATCAAGGTTTAGAGCTGATCGGAGGAGAACCAAGGGGAGGAGCTTAGAGTGGAGTGCTATTGGCACAAGGAGCTTGGAGTGGAATGCTATTGCAAGGAGCTTGGAGCTACAAGATAAGCTTAGTTCAAACCCGATTTTTTTCATTGCACTTTTGCTTTCTTTTTTCCAAAGTTGTAGAAACAAGGGCCACAACGACAAGGAGTTCAGCTCCTTGTCATTTTTTTCTCTTTCAAAGTTGCAAAGGCTATAGCTACAACATTGACACGTTGAGCTCATCATCATCATCATGGATCTTTTTCCCAAAGCTTCCAAAGCCACAACCTCATCATCATCCTAGTTTTTTTTTTCCAAACCTACAGAATTAAGGGCCAAGACAACAAGGAGTGCAACCCTCCTCATCATTTTTGTTTTTTCTCTTCTTGAGCTACAAAGGCGAGGTCCATGACAACAATGAACCAAGCTCCTCCTCATTGGTTTACTTCTCATCATGCATGGTTCCAAAGCCACAGCAACAAACCTTAATCTAGAGTTATCAATTTCTTGGTTTTTTTCCCCAAACCTGTTGAGCTCCTTGTCATCTTTGTAATAGCCTACAAATATACTAGCACCACAACTCATCCTCTTTTCTTCAACTTGCTACCTCCAGAAATTGGTGTTTGGTAGTAGGAGTTGGTGTGGGTGTTTTATTTGTTTTTTGGTGTTGGTAAAATAATAAAAAAATTGTTTTGTGATTTTTGCAACTTTGGTAGATGTAAACCCAAAAAAAACAAGGACTATTGGAGAAGAGGAACAAGCCTCAACTAAATTGGTAGATGGCATGGGAGGTGTCATGAATGAAAAAGGTTTTGAAAAATGGAAGATGCAAAAGCACATGCAAGCAAATGTTGAAGATGGTGCATTGGCTTTGTGTAATGTTAATGAGGAACAAGTGAAAATGAGTGTTGAGGTTGGGGAAACCTCTACAACAAATCTTGTTACAAGTGAAATTGACTTGCAAAAAATTATTGAAATGATAGTGGAATAAGAAAATGTAGCTCTTGTTTTAGAACCAGAGGAAGATGAACATATTATAGGACATGTTGAGATTGATGCAAGTGACATTTTTATTTTAACTTACAATCTACTGCCTACCCATCCTCTCAAAAAAAAACCTTCATTTTTTTGGCAAATTTGTGTTTGCAATACCTTTGTTAATTTTAGTTCTCAAACTTTTGCCCCACCTTTGTTCTCCATGTGAAAACGTGGGTGGGGCATTTTGTTTGGTTTAAATCTTTAAGCAATATCTTACAACTTTGTACGTGATATTGTTCCCTTTTTAAGGTTAGCCTCATTCTATGCAAATTTCAAAACTTGGTTTTAACAATACCCTTATCTTGAGTTTTTGTCTATTTATCCATTTTTGCAATACCCTCATGGTGTGTTTAATTTTTTAATTATAATTGCAATACCTTCATCATGTAGGAATAACCTTCATCCAAAATGTTAATTCTCACATTAGGTTTATTCTATTTGTTTTTTGGTTTCAAATGTGGTGGCCCCTCTTCAAATTGCCATAGAAGGTGTCCATTGGGCAAGGGATGCGCCCAAATTTGTTTGGAACATTGATGGGTGCAATGCATCATATACAACTAAATACAACTTGGTATGGCATTTGCAAGCATGCCACAATGTGACCATGGAGTTGGGCAAGCCTAAATGCCCATCTACTCAAAAGCTAGGCCCGAAAGTTCAAGATCACGCAACAATGAATGCGCAAGTCTTAAGCAACCCTTTGGACTAGTGTTAATGGCAATGAGTAAAAGGCAATTGCTAGGGCTAGGAGGCACGCTACCTTGGAATGGGATAGGCTCTAGGGTGATTTGTAGTACACACTTAAGGTTCCTAAACCGGCACTTGTTATGTTAACCTCTAACCACATCCTTTGACTTCTTGGCATGATTGCACGGGGTGTGGGGGCCATCCCTTTCACGTGTAGGCCAAGCTAAAGCATCATGAAGACCTTACACTTGTGATTAGAATGATTTAAACCAAATATGCAAAGGCATTTAGAGGCGCTTAGATGGAACATTACTGGAAGTTTACATCAAATAAAATTATCTTGCATAAAAAGATTGGCCTCCTTATGCAATACCATGATTCAGAAATGATTCATGGTAGGTAAATTTTCACCAATCCCATAATGCTATGGATGCAACATTGGCCAATCACGAGACATATGCAATACTTATTGTATTGTGTTGTTTGTTTTAGGGTTTGAGGCACTTCGAAGGAGGTGTTTATGGCTAATGCTATGGATGCAACATTGGCCAATCACGAGGTATTTATGCAATGTTGCGCCCATGATGTAAAGGTTGCATTAACATGGTACAACAGGGCTAATGGGATCGCATCCCCTTTTAGCAATGACACAAATAGCCAATAGTTTATCCCACTTTTGATTAGGGTGTTGTTTTGGTCTTCAAGATTTAAGGTAGCCACATATTTACCATTATGACATGTTCCCCATTTTAAGGTGGGGTTTTTTTGGACTTGGACATTTTTTGCACATTTTTGTAATACGTCACACATGTTTTTTATTTATTTAAAGCATTTTACTTTCATTTTGCACCTTCTTGTGTTAATAATTATAAATATATTTTCACATGTTATTATATGTATGTTTGACAAATTTATCAAAAAATGATTCTAGTCTTGCACTCAAACCAAAAAATCTTTATTTATCCCCCAAAATAAAAAATTCAAACCTAAAAAGATAAAAATACCTTCATGAAGGTATTCTATAAACACCTTGGATTGAATTATTTTGGTTTAGGTTATCAGAAAAGTATTATTTGAACCCATAAATTTTTAATGCACATGCAATACCCCTATTAGGGTATATTAAAAATCCTTTGGGTTCCGCAACATATTTAAAGAATCCCAAAGGGGTATTGCATAACTCCAATAAAACTTAAAAGAAAATATCCTCATGAAGATATTTTATAAATAGTATCAATTAATTTATTTTAATCCAAGTTATTGGAGGGGTATTACTTGTGCCCATAATTACTCAATGCATGTGCAATACCTCTCTTTGGGTATATCAAAAATCTTTTGGGCTCCATCACATATCTATTGAAACTTAGAAGGGTATTACATAACCATACCAAAACCTACAAGGAAAAACAATACCCTATTTGAGGTGACTTGCAAACACCATGGGCTCAATTATTTTGGTTCAAACTATCGAAGGGGTATTGTTCATGCATAGAAGTACTTAATTCACATGCACTACCCCTTTTCGGGTATCCCATAAAACCTTTGGGCTCCATAACATATTTTATGGAGTTTGGAAGGGTATTGTATAACCCTAACAAAACTTATAAGGAAAACAATACCCACATATACAAAAGAATTTTTTAAAAGATATTTATTCCATGTTCACTATATCATGCCAAACATATTGATTCAAATAAATGAAGGTATTGTAAAGTTTTTCACATTGATGCTAGAATATCACTTGAACAAAATTATGGAATTTAATTGTAATACCCGTGTCATTTTGGGATATTTGCATTCACCATAAAATGTGGAAAGGTATTGCATAACCCTACCAAAACCTAAAAGGAATACAAATCATGTACCATATTGTGACAATATCCTAAACCATGGTACAAATGAGGATCTTGTCAAGTTAATCACATTGATGGTAAAATGTAATGAAACTATCATTAAAATGAAAGTATTGTAGTTAGACATCAAAACTTTGTTGAAAAAAACCTTATATCATCAATGTGGCCAATATTGCAATACCCTCATGTACATATACCAACAATTTTGCATTGGTCAATTTATGAGTTTGAAAATGTCTTTCCACAATATTAAATGTTTATTTCAAATTTCTAACATAATTTTTATTAAGATATTACATTTTTTAAATGATTTTTTAATAGATCCACACATTAAGAAATTAAAGTATATCATTATTTCATATATTGTCAAATACATTTTACATAGAGTTAAAAAGTTACATTGACCATACGTACATAATATTAATACTTATGTTTTAAAATGCAATTAAAACCCTTATTCCTATACCTTAAATACTAATTGAATCAAGTTAGGGTTATTACTGAATGATTTTTCTATTTTTTTAAAAAGGAAAGAATTGGGTCATTATTGAAACCAAATATTCATAAATAAATAAATGAATCACAAACACAATTTACACAAAATTAGTATTCAATTACATGCATTAATAAAATATACAATGTTAGTAACTTATTTTTTGGGAAATTTTAATTTTCTTTGAAAATAGAAAACACGATAAACAAATTACAATATACATAACAATGGGTTTATATATATTAACCAATTTTCATTGGTCCATTAATGAATTATTGTTGTTTATGATGTTGAAAATGTCTTTAAATTAAATTCAATGTTTAATTAAAAATTACCAAATTCAAATAATTAGGAAAATATTATATCTTTAGAAATGCAAAAAAGTATGATATCACATATTAATTAATTAATTATATCATTACTTCAATTAAAATATTTTTGAAAGACTGTGTAGATTCGACAAGTTCAGTTCTATCATTTAATACTCAATGCATGACCTTTGCAACAACTTACAATACTAGTACTTGTAATAGTACTAGTATTGTCGAGGTTTGACAAAAGAGGTGCCTATTGAAGCTACTTATTTTTCTTCGTATTTTCATCATTGTTGAATAGATTGTTCATGCTAGATGACAATATATATGAAAAATTAGGGATGGTTGTTGATTGCACATTGTCTTTAGCTTTCTAAGGTTATGTCTCCAACTAGGAACCCATTTTTTTCCATTTTCTTGTTGTTGTTGCATTTTTCGCTGTTGGATACATGATAACAACATTGTTGTTCAAATGTTCAAGGTCCACTAGATGTAAAAATTGAAGAGATGTGAAAAGCTACTTTAAGGAGTGGAACCCCAAAGCTTTGTGATCTAGTTTTTTGCTTTTCTCAACCTTGAAATCATTTCCAAATTGATTGATATTCATTCCCATTACTTGTCTCTCACACAATATGAGTCCCCACTCTTGAAACCCTTGATTCTTAGCTTGCATGTGCCCCTAAACTCCCATGCGGACTTTCACTCACACTCCCATTACCCTTGACACTTGCATGGACTATCACTCACATTGCCAAGACCTTCAACTCCTACCCTAACTTGATGCATCACGTTGGTTTAGACAACCTTACTAAGCAATGCAAGTGGTGGTGTAGTTAAGAAAAGTAAGTCCTCTATAATGTAAGTTTTCCCAAAATCGAAAATGATTTTTTTAAAGTTCAAATTAAGTTATAGTTTTCAATAATATTTTCTTTGTGATTTTTGTGATTTGTTAGCTAATTTTTTATGAGCATGAAGATTACATGACATTCTTTTGATTACAAATAATCTTTATATTTCTTGTTTTAGATAGGCACATTGGATATTTGTTAAAATGAACATTCTTTGAAAGTGTGGATGTAAGCATAGACATAGGATGAATTGCCAGTTGCAATAAAAGCTTGTAGCCAAGGTTGTTAGATGGACTAAAATGTCAACACTGACGGTAATAACTCTTAATTCCTAACTCTTAATATTCCCCCACTTTTGGGATCTTTGATTGTCGCCTCACGCAGGCCTTGGGATTCTCGTATAGACTCAAGACTCTTGTGCAAACTCCTGCTTGCACTTTTATAGACATAAGACGAATTCCCAACTGCAATAGAAGCTCCTAGCCAAGGTTGTCGAATTGACCCTGCACGGATCTCACCCCCACTCTAAGGACCCTTTGACCCCCATGTGGACTCCCACCCCCACTTTTGGGACCTTGGACTCTTGCATGGACTCCCACCTACAATTCCGAGACACTTTGACCCCCATGCAAACTCTCGCCCCCATTCCCAAGACCTTGGATTTTCATGCAGACTCCCACTTGCACTTTGACCTTAGACTCCTACCTACACTTTCGAGACCTCTTAGCTCCCATGCAAATTCACACCCCCATTCTTGAAACCCTCGATTCCCACAATATGATAATATCTTGATTTTGAATTGATTAGGCAAATGATTTTGAAAGGTTTTAAGACTTGCATATCGTTTCACTATACATGTTTAAATTTTTAGTTTTCATGAGGTCATTGCATTTCAATAAGTACTCAAAGAAAGCCGCAACAAAAAAATATAAAAATAGATTACAAAATCTAACCCAAATTTGGGTTCTCAAAAACTCTCTAAATTGGTATTGCTCATTCAATGTTACACACACTAAGCAGGGCATTGCTACTGTCTTCAATGGGTTGATGATTTCTAGAAAAAATTCATGTAATATAACAACCACCTTTGATGTAAAGGATGCATGAAAATGGATACAAAATTGTGATTAGGAAATTATTTTGGATTTAACTTTTTGTAGATTGATAATATCTTAGTTTATAATCATCATAAATGGAAGGATTTAAATAATGGATCCTAGGTAAAATAATGTTGCATCCATTACAAGATATTTACACACCATAGCCTAACTAATGAACTCTGTTGCTACTTTGAAAGCATTTGGAACACAAATTTTAAACAACCACAATTGGAAGAAATTTCAAGGTTCTAAAAGCCTCATTTGAATAATGCACCTCTAAATAATACCCCACCTTTGGCCCACCTTCCTCTTCCATCAAATGTTCAATTAAAAATTCTACCAAGTTAAAATAATTATGCAAACATTATATCTCTAGAAGTACAAAAATATATAATTTCACACATTAATAAACTAAGTATATCATCATTTAGTACATCCTAAACTAAAATTTACATAGAATTAATTACAAGGACTAAACTTACATAATATTAGTAGCTTATATTTCAAATTCAATTAAAATATTTCAATTTGCATAGAAATAATATTCAATTACATGCATTATCTTTTGGAATTTCTCAATTTTCATTAAAAATAAAATTTACAAAAAAATTGCACTATACATAACCATGGGTTCATATATATAATCAATTATAATGTTATTTTAAATAGATATGAAAACATTTATATGTATTAAAATGAAGTAACAATATAATTCCATAATATCATTAATTATATATAATTTATTAATTGATATGTTATAAATAAAAAAATATTTAGACCAATATTTAAGCCAATATTATACATCATAAAAAATAAAATTTACATAAGGACTTGTGTTATATCGTCATAAAATTAAAAATATTATAAACCTATTATATAATTATTTTAGGCTAAAAAATTATTTATTACATGTCAAAAAAGTTTTAAATAAATTTTCAATCATACATAGGACTGATATATGGGAGAGATCATTTTAAAAAGTAAAAAATCACATGTTGTAATTAATTTTCGAGAACGCGCATTAAAATCTTATTAAAATTTTATAAAATTGGAAACTTTATGTTTTTATTTTTTGAAATGAGTTTACAACTTTAAAAGGGAAAAACATAAATATGTACATCATTGAAAAAATGTTAAGCACACATTTTTAATTTATTGATTTTGACAAATTTTGAATTTTAACATTAATTATTAAATTTAATCTTTAAACCTTAAACCTTTGTACCATCAATGTGACCAAATTTTCATCATGTTCATTTTTATATATGTTAAATCATATTGTAAGGTGAATAAATATTTTTGAAAACATGAATTTCATGATATATTAGCAGGGAATCAATTATTTAAAAAATAACCTTTTGTTTCATGGTTTAAAATATTATCACAATATGATGTAAATATTATTTTCTTTTTAGGTTTTTGTTGCAACCCTAACCTTGGGCTCATGACCAAGGTAAGGGCGTGCGAAGGTGAGGGCCAATAATGAAGCATGGGAGTCACATTTCATGTTGTTGAGAGTCTGGGAGATTGTGAAGGAATGAACCCCACACTCCCAAGTGAACTTCCATTTTAAGAGTTGGAGTCCCAATGGATTTTCAAATTTTTAGAGAGCAATTGCAGAGGTCAAAACCCATTGGATTAAAGAGTTAGGTATATCATTGGAAAGCTCTTTGAATGTAGATGTCTAAAATGGGCTCGCATGACCCATTTGGGTACTTAAAACACAAGTTATGGCCAAAAGAAAGGCCGGGAGTCAAATTGCTAATTTGACTCCCGACCACTAAAAGTCAAGAATCACCTTGATTTCCTTACGTGCAGGTAGCGTGTCACATAGCATTGAAAAGCTTTTGACAAAGGCTACAACTTTGTTTTAGACTTCACTTCAATCGGAGGTCTGCACACAAAATTATGGGATTCCAAAATCATGGGAATCCCAATTTTGGGAATTTCGAAACTCTCACTTGGGTGTCCTGGGACAAAATGACATTTGGGTGTTGGCCTCATGGCCATGCACAGAGAATAATATAAGGGGGGAAGGTGATGGTTTTTTTCCAAGTCTGAATCGTAATGAGTTTTGTGAGTTTGTGTTTACTCATGATTTGTCTATGCACCAAAAGTGTTCTAGCTACGCACTAACCAACTTGTTATTTGGTTTATGTAGGTCTGTGTGAGTAATTGATTTGCTTGTCAATCTTCTTAGTTTCGATCTTGGAGTTCCAACATGCCTTTCTACCCTCGAAGTCCTACAAGCCAGTGAGCACGCCCCAACTCCTTCTTCTTCCGTTATCTTCACCTTTGGACTTGCAGTTGAGTCCATCAAAGAGCTTGGGGATGCGTCAATGTTGGTATGGCTATGTAATACCCCTACAAGTTTCAAAAGATATGTTATAGAGCCCAAATAATTTTTGGGATACCCAAAAAAGGGTAATGCATGTGCATTGAATGCATGAGAAATACCCCTTTGATAGTCTAGAACAAATAAATTTAGTCCATGTTGGTAGGGCTATGCATTACCCTCCAAGTTTGAAAATATATGTTATGGAGCTCCATATTGCTTTGACTATCTAGTTGGTTTACAATAACCCCCATGGAGAACAATCTTTGAGCAAGTCTTGCAATACCTTCATATAAGGGGTGTTAAATATTTTATCATCCCCTTATTTATTTTGTTGGAATGAACAAGAACAAGCTCCATGCAATACCTTCATCATTGTTGACCATTGGGCGTCTATTGGAGTGGCAACCATGTAGGTAGGTATGTAGGTGGGGCTAGGTAGGTACCTACTTAAAGCGTTGGTAGGTAGGACAATGGAAGGGCATGTATGCGGGTGGGGATAAGAGTAGCACATTTTTAATATATAGGTGAATAGGTCGGTGGGGTGCAGTGGGGGGTAGTAAGTGGGCGGGTGGGAAAAGTTTCAAAAGCAAATAAAAAACAAGAAACCGGGTGGGGGGCAGGGAGAAAATAAAGTTGCAAAAAAAAACTGAGATCAGGGCTGAGAAAGGGCAAACAAAAAAAGTTAGCCTGGGATGGCACAGGGATAGAAAAGAGAATCCTATCAGTGCACCATCCATCGTTGGTGCACTGGTGGGTGCAGGTTCACTCTGGCCAAGAATCACAATTGTTTTTGCACTGTAGTTTGAGGTTCTTGTCATATGCAATTAACTATTGTTCTCTGAAATTTTCATAAGGTCCCCAACAATCTAGCACTGGTCTGTTTGAAATTGTGATGTTACCCTATTTGAAAGAAGAGAGAAGGAGAAATATTCATGTTCCATTACAAAATAAGAGAAAAGGACAGGGGTGCAAAACCTAAAACATAGGTCCCTTCCTGTTCCTGAGATGCCAGAGGCACTGGTGGTGTAGTGAAAATTTTGATATTTGAACACCATGTTGGTATCAATAATCCATTATTGGTGTGGGGACATTACAATGAATCGATAGTAAGATTTCCTTAAAACTCATACCAGGGCATTATCAGCAGGGTTTTCTTTTTTAATTTTGTGAGGTAGGTGGACCAGCAATCATCCAGAAGAGCACATAGCCAAATTTGGCTAGAGTTCAGAGAGAAAAATAGATTTTTTTTCAAATCTGCTATATACTGACTACTTACAAGTGTCTATGGTCTACATATGGTGAGCTCAACATTGTTTTCCTCGAAATATGGCAACTGAGGGCATTTTTTTCCAGAAAACATATTTTGGACAGGTTGTGACCTCTTTTTTATGTTGCCCAAGTGGCGAAAATTTGCTGCAAAAAAAAACCCCTTGGTATCAGATTGTTTTGGTATTTCTAAATTCATTATGTATATTGATATTATTTGCATAGTTGATTCACATCATTAAATGACAACAACAAGCATATGGAGGTATTAAAACTCCATGTACAACACTACCAAAACTTGATCTCCACTTTTCTCATCAAAAGGGCCACATGCATACTCTGCCATGTGCACAAGCAACTTCAAATTTCAGCATTCAAGACTGAGAAACATACTTACATCTAACTCTTTTCTCACAAAATGACCATGCATCTAGTACGAGCTACCGTATTTTCAACCACCTATCAGACAGGTAGGGTAGCACCCAGAGTATTCGTAAATATTAAAATGTTAGGAAAATACGAATATATGCTAGGTCCTGGTGCATAGCTTAGACCAAACTTCTTAGGTACTTTATACAAGCAAATATACCAGTTGTTATACCACTTTCTTGTCTATAATACCAGCACAACACTGGCTATTCACATCTGGAGTCTGGATGAGTAAAGTAATTATTGCTATAAAAGAGTCCATAATGATAATCCATTGCATTAATGGTCATCAATAAACAAGTAAAGTGATAACGTAGTTTTGTAAGATGTTGTAACTTATTGATTTTATTGAGGTATAATAAAGGTTTTATATATATATATGTGCTTTATCTCTGATTCTGCAGCCTTGAATCTTATAACTTTTCAGGAAGGTTATATTTTGTGACCAATCCTCTTCAATTGAGACCATTTGGGGAGTTGTGCACAACAGATGCATGTTCATTCAATGCCAAGTTGAGTCATTTTGCGACTGTATGCCACCTGTGAAACCGTAGAGGAGAAAAGGCATTGAATGGTAGACCCATAAGCCAATAAATTGGTGCTACTTTGCATTGAATGTTAAACCTTTCAATACGTCAATTTTCAATTGTTTGAATTACCCATGTGGCCATAATTGAGTTAAGGCATCATACTTCTGTTGACTTGTAATGAGGTAATATAAAAAGCCCATTACACATCTGCTTATTAGTCTTAATAGTGGCTGTTGGATAATTCAAATCGGATATTCTTAACCTAAGTCATGAACCTTTCAAAAACATTGGTGTAATTCAATACCATAAAGGTATGTCTGTGTGAGGTGATGCATGAGTGTGTCAACTTTTCACATGAAAATCCTGACTAAGTGAGTAGGGACCACGTAGATAATGGACGAGTGATAGTTGTGGAAATGTGCCTTAAATGTACCTTAAATATACCCACCAATTCAACGTGAATTGTTAATGATTCAAACATTCACCCAAGTTAAATACTTTTCAAAGTTACGCATTTTCTTATTTTCTTCTCTTTTAGTTAGTATACAGAATAATTTGGGTTTCCTCAGGAGGAGGTCTCCATAACAAACTTGTTCACCCAGCTATTCATTGAGGGAAATGTATTAGCGTAGGTTGCATGTAAATCTTCAATGAGACAAAGTTTACTTTGAGAACTGGAATATACGACAAGAGGTCATGTGATGTTCTAATAAACTCAAGAATATTTCACAATGTTTTTTTGCACACTAAAAGTTATTGTCCAATCACAAAACCCATCCTACTTTTTAATTTATAGTTGCATCTACAGTAAATAAAGTTGACAGATCTGCCTTAAATATGGGGTGTTGACTGTTGAGGTAGAAAGAAGAGAAGTCATTGCAGAGAACACAGTTTATAGTTTATACATGGACCATACCATCTGAAGACTATAAAAACAATACAAACATGCACACACACACAACGTTCAACTACTTTACGTATGTCCAGAGCACTTCAACAACCCCTCAACCTTTGTCATAAAAAGCTTTGTTGTCCAAACGAGATGCAAGTGATGATGGTAATGGCATGATGTGGATGACAACAAGTTTCACATTGAATACGGTGGATGTATTAATATGTTGACCAAACATTGAGACAAGGCATCAATGGCATTTTGATAATATATTGCAACTAAAGGGTGATTTACTCTAGAAAGCTTAGGCTTGGGGCCACAAAAATCTAAAATTGTTCATTGCTGCAAAGCATGAAGAGTGATCAGTTTGGGATTAGGGGTAATTTGAGGCTCAAACAAATGGCCTTGATAAATAAAAACTTGTTGAAATCTTACATGGACTGCCATGGATAATGTTGCTTGGACATTTGGGTAATTTTTTTAGATCCATCTCAAAGCCTAACGAAAATAGTGACAGCCTAAGGGTCTCAAAAAATCTCAAATGTTCATCTATGAATTTTTTTAATGTTATTTTTTAACATAAGGTAAAAGGTAATGGGAATTTTGGGCAGCTTCCGCCCTGCTCCTCCCAACAAGATTGTTGCCCCTTCGATCATAAACACAATAATAAAAAAGGATCATTTCTTTATTTATCTTCCTTAAAATCATAAACAGAATAGTATAAAGCATGATCTCTTTCCTCTAATCATTTTCTTAGCTCCTCAAGGCATTGCAACTTTTTGCACTATAGTTGTTTGTTGATAGTTCAATTTATTGTTGGCTTTTTTTCACAAGTTTTTTTTCACTATGGGAGACTATTCAGATGATGAAGATTACTGACAATCACAAGGGTGGAACCAAAATTCTCAAGAAATGTGGGTTGCCCTTTCCATGGCTGAAATTTTAAATCATGGCCTTCTTTGAAAATGTTAAATTATAATGCATTTCAATGGGTAGGAAAGAATTCACTATCTTCACATGTAAGGATCCTTGTAGTGACAAGAATGCAACTTTTTTTGGAAAGAAACCACCAATTTTGTTCTCATGAAATTCATATTTTGTGGACAAAATTTTAAAAAATTGTGAGGAGCAAAAAGAAAAAATGAGCCATGAGAAAATCATGTGTTTGTTCTTTGGTATTAATTAGGTTTACACTAGGAACATTTCTTGAGCCAAGGCCCATGTGTTTACTTGTGATCTCATCCCAAAAGCAAGGTACCATGAGGTTCTATAGGCCATGGCCCAAGGGTTTTAATGTAAACCACCCCAAAGTAATTTTCCAATTTGTGCTAAACGAAAAGAGTGAGCATGGACAACCTTATTACTTAGATGTCTTGGGAAAAGAAGACAACCCTCCACACCAATATTGGGTAAGTATATCAATTTTAATATATCAATTAGGTAAATTTCAAAAAGTACATCAATTTGGTCAAGGTTTATACATTTCAATTTTTTCCAAATTGGGTAAGGGTATACAAACTTTGCAAAATTATCAATCCATGTAATTGTAAAGGCATATGTTCATCAATGTTCATAGGGTAAGGCTAGGGTTAAATATTTTATCATTTATACTACACATACTATGCAAATGTAAGTTGATAAGTGTACTGTGAATAGAAATATTTAAGCAAGTATGGCATAGTAGTAGTTCATAAGTTTAGAAATGGAGAAAGACAATTACTTGCATTGCAAATATGAATATGTCAAATTCCAACCATACTATCCACAGAAATAACAAAAATGAAATGAAACCAATCAGTAGGCTTAAAAGCATTCTTATGGCAAATGGTAATAAAATTTAAAGGGGTTCCAAGACCATATGATAATTTGGTTCAAGACAATTAATGGACGAATAGAAATGAAATGCCATAATTAGAATAGTCAACACCACAATTTGAATAATTCCATCATAAACACAAGAATTGCAAATATATGGAAATGCATAGACGCTCTATAATGATAAAGTAGGCATATACCCTTGTTTTACCAGCTTCAAAACAATTACCCTCACCAAGGTATGGGTAAACCTCAAATTTATATTAGCCGGGTAGAATGAAGACAAGGTAAGCTGAAATATTTACCACCTGGGTATGTCAATTGAAAATGAAACAAAAAAATTTACCAGCTGGGTAAAGTATGCATTTACAGTATATGTAGCCATGGGTACATCAGGGTAAAAGAGTTACCCACCCATCACCTCCAGAGTCCACACTGCCAACTTCGAAGCTGGACTTAGAGAGGACTGTGTAATTTTGTTGTTTTATAGTCTATCACATTTTGGAAAAGGAAGAGCAACAAGGCATTACAAACACACTGGCCCTGCCAATAGTTAAGATGTTGTACATCTACCTACTATGTCGACACTCTAAGCACCAAAAAAATCCGTTCCAATCTAAACAGTCTAAACACTTTCATCAAAGAAACAGGTTCACCAAATGTGAAACCGGCTCTAATAAGGTAAAACTTCCAAAAGTTGGATCCAATGCTATAGTCCCTGTCCCTGTGGGAGGCAGGGCCGAACAAATCAAGGCCTCTCAGAATTTAGAGAATAAGCATTATGAATTGAACAATGGTCAGCTCAATCTCAGGGCTTGTGGACATTGTCTGGAGGATTAGTTGTTCATAGGCAATTTTAATTTGATAAATCTCAATCTGAGTTTGAGGCTTCTCCAAATCTTGGAGCATAATGAGGGAGGAGTTGCCAAAACTTTGTAACTGCAGAGAGTGCCCATTTCCACTTTTGAATGCAAGCAAACATTGGGAAGCCAAGTGCTGTGTTGGATACATGGCCTGCTCATTGGTATTAAGTTAAGGCCTATATTTTGTAATTGACCTTAAACCACCATAATTGCCTTGCCTGTACTCAAATATACAAGAAAAACTTTCCTGTTTGAATCTATGCCTTTCCTTCATGAAGGGTGTTTTTTTCCCTCATTGCACCTCCATAAAAGCACAAAAATTAGTGCCAGCCAAAGCTAGCTTGGACATGCCCACTCAGGTACACTATATGTTTGTACCTTGCTCCAGAATCAGGCAGGCAAAAGACAATGCAAATCCAAATCCGCACATCCTGCAATTTTTGGGAAGAAAAGCAATGTTTTTTTTGGAGCCAATATTAACCTTTTTTAACCTGAGATTTCAGGTTGCAACAAACCCCATAGAGGGGCCCTATTTTGTTTCCTGCCGCACTTCACAAAAGGGCAACCTGATACCAATCTGAAATCCCCTTTAAACTGGTCTAGACTTCATGATGTGTAACTACTAACTAGTGTGCACTCAACAATGAGCATTTGCAACTCTCAAGTTTCAAGTCTTGGGCACAAGGAGGAGGAGGGGAATGTTCACATTTTCATTTTCCTTCATAACACTATTACCAAAGCGGGGTGCAATTTACTAGCTTAAATCATTATGGGATCTTAAAATTGAAATAACTTCATTGCATTTTATTGATTTCACCTTAATGAAAGTTATTTCATTATAATATCATTATGTAAACATCATGTTTCATTACTAGTTAACATAATTCATTATTACAATTTATTATACCAAATAGGTTTATTTTTATGTTTTTTAAAATATTCTATCTATGTTACTTTAAGATATATCCTATATTATTTTAAGTTATTTTAGTTATTCTAACTTATATTTTATGTTATTATATGCTATTATAAATTATTTTACCCTAAATTATTATATGTTATTTTATCTTAAGGTATCTTAACTAGTTTATTATAAGCTTTTAAATTATTATAAATTAAATTATTCAACTAACTTTAGGTTATACCTTAGGTTATTTTATTTTAAATTAATATATGTTATTAAGTTATACTTTAAATTATTCAAGGTCATTTTATGTTATGTTATTATAAACTATTTTATCATCAATATAATAACTTAAAATAATTTAAAATATAATATAATGACTGAAGGTAAAAATAATTTAGAATAGAAAATAATAACCAATTTAAAATAATTTAAAATACTATACAATATAATAACTACCAATAACCTATGATATTATAACATAGAACATCAAACTATAATTTATAATAAAATAATCACCAATGTTTTTAATATAACATATAATAACCAACAATAACTTATAATACAATAACCATTAATAAAATAACCATCCATAACCACCAATAAAATAACCACCAATGGCTTACAATGGAATAACCATCAACAATCTGTTGTGAATGACATGGAATCTTAAACAAAGTTAAAGTGGTTTGCATCTATGTTTATCATTAGTTTACTTTCCTTTCACCACATGTTTGTCATCCTCTTTGATTGTTCAAAATGAATATCCAATCCCATCACCTCGCATTTTTTCAATGTCTCAAACCCTATTCAATGACAATTAGGGTTTATTCATTTGCATGATGACATTGCCTACACAGAAACTGTAATTTATAATGGCATGAGGGATAGTAAGTCATTCATTTACCAACAATAATGAGAATGAATGTTTCATCTTGTAAGCTTTTACTTGTTATGAAATATAGTGGGTGATGCCCTTGTTTATATGATGTATGCATTGCTTGGAAAATAAATTACAACTACTTCTTAAGTTTTTGGTCTATGCAACAAGAAATGGGTAATTTGGCATTTTGATTGGCATAAGGTCAAATGAAGCCACTACACCTACCAAAAGTACGTCAAACTAGACTTGTGAACATGGAGCCTACTGGCATTGAGGTATAGTGAACTACTTGCCAAGATATGTCAAGTGGAGACTTGTGAACATGGAGCCTATTGGCATTGAGGTACAGTGAATTACTTGCCAAGAGTATGTCAAGTGGAGACTTGTGAACATGGAACCTACAAGCATTGAAATATAGTGAAGTACTTTCATTGAAGTACAATGAATTAGTTTCACCATAACAACATCATCATAACCATTTTTCAACATAATAACAACAAGTGCAACTTCATACATCTTTCAAGAAACTTGTTTTTCGGTATGCTACCATAGGTAAAATCTCATAATTTTCCTACTGCATTAAAGGGATCACTTGAATAATGGGTGCCAATGACTAATGCCAAGGTGCACAACCATCCATGATACTTATAATAGTGTGTTTCTTGCTGCAAATATGCCATAAGATAGATTTGGAACTTCTACATTATGATGATCAAGGTTTTTGCAACATGTGCATGCAATCTTAATACTTGGCATGAAAAATCTCTTGATTGATTGTGTTAACCTTCAATGCAAGTTTTGTTTATGATATTTACACCTCTATGAATCACAAATTGCATTGTGAGATAGGAATGGCTTTTATTAGTTGTTCAAGTGTCTAATTTAAGTATTTCATTTCTTTGGTTACAACATCAAACTAACAACTATTTTTCCAACACATGGACATGTGGGCAAGGATTGTTTCAACCTAAAAATAGATTACTAGATGGTTAAGGTTCTAATTGCATGAGGGAACTTCCAAGAAACACATGTAGTTGAAGTTTGATGATTTTAAGTTTTGTAATTTACAAAATGTTTCAAAATGTAGCTAGATTGAAATGCACCCCTTATGTGAACCATTTGCAAAAATCTAAAACACTTTAGTTGTTTTGTTTAGCATTCACATATTGACACTTTAAAGTAGCATGGCAATTGATGAAACCATTTAATTATATTGAAATCAAATATGTTTTTTTTTCCATATTGAGCCCATTGAAACTGAAGGTTTATGCATGGAAACTAAGCTTGTAGTTGTACAAGGTCTCCATTCTATCACCAATGTCAATTCTATCCCATTTTAAATTTATAATATTTTCCATATATTGTACAATGGACTATTGTTTACTTCTCGAAATGTACTATACAGAACCTCCATAGGTGAAACATTCAGTATGTCATTTGAAAGTGGGATCGTTTCCCATATTCACATAGTGATATATAGATGGTGCACACTACAAATGGATCACAAGATGGTGAAACCACTCGTACACATTTGGAATGAAAAACAGCTAAAAATTTGGCCCAAAACGAAAAGTAAAGGAGGTGTAGACAACAACAATAAGATGTTGTGCATAATGTTCTAGCTATTGTTGCTGAACCAATCTAGGAGACAAACACTATTAACCTAAAAAGGTCAACTTTAAGATTTGTAGAAAAAATTACAATGGAATGGTTCCATCAAACTTCATAGAAAGGTTTGAATACTAATAGATTCTATTTCCAAAGATTTTGAAGAACCTAATTTGGCATGATGTAATGCCAACTTTATGTTAGTTGGAAGATGCACAAAACACACCAAACAACTTATCAAGAAGATGGCGACACATTAAGGGTTGCCATTCAAAAGATGACCAACATGTTCAAAATGTTGTCATTCCAATGGTGGCAATTGATTCCATTTGCACCATATGATAAACCGGTTTACTCACATGCATCCACCATAGGAATTTCAAATGGGGGATGGAAAGGCAACTATGTTTTGAGTCCCACATGGATACTACCCTTTGGGCTTTCTCTGACATAACTAAGAGAAAAAATTCTTTATGCTTTGATGTCAAAGATTTGGTTGTCCAATATTGGACTAAAAAAACTTGTGTTAGCCCCAACATGAAGGATGTCATAAAGAAACAACTAGCTCTAAAGTCTTGGGAATCACATGCTACCCACCTTCTTTTGGAATCTCAAGTATGATCCTTTTTTATTAGTAAGATTGTGTATGCTCTAGGATTAATGATTCCAATTTCTAAAACCATTATACTTCAAATTTGTTGAAAGTTCCATGAAACCCTTCTTACATTTGTTCTAAATTACTAATGTTATTGACTTTTCTTAGCTGGTTTTTATTTTCAATTATGTGTCCAAGTCTCAAAAGGACATTTGCATGAATTGTTCTTAATTTGGGATGTGACAAGGAAGATACTTATTCGAAATTCCTTGTGGTTACTTCTAATCGCATTTTTCTTGAACCATTTTCCTTTATGTTTCATTTCTAGGAATGGTTCCTTAACTAAGGTGTGATAAGGAAAATGCAAATTCCTTATGGTTACTTGCAATCACACCTTTCCTAAACCACTTTCCTTTTTGTTTCATTTTTAGGAATGGTTCCTTAGCTAAAATGTGATTAAAAAAATGTAGATTCCTTATAGTTACTTGCAATCACACCTTTTTTGTATGACCTTCTTTAAATTTGTTTCATTTCTAGGAATGGTTCATGTGCTAGGATGTGATAAGGAATGTAAATTCCTTATGGTTACTTCTAAGGCAATCATTTCCTTCATAACTTTTCTTTATAATTCATTCATAGGAATTGTTCCTTATTTAGGATTGGCCAAGGAAGGTGCCCATTCCTAATTATGGGTATTTTCCTAACCATCTTTCCTTGTTAATTCAAAAATTCCTTGCATTCTTGAATCAAATGGTCTTCATGCAATTTTGTTCTTTTGTTTTTTTTATTTACTAATGTGTTTTATGTTGTCCATGATCTATTTTTTGCAATTTATAAGTTTTGGATCAATGTTTGAATAGGTTTAATATAAATAATTTCAAGCCTAATTATATGTGTGGTGTTTCTAGGCTTGCAACTTGCATTCTACGCACATTTCATGGAGCAAAACCCTAATGTGCACATTAGCTTATGATCTTTTGAGAGGTTCAAGCCATGGTTTGTGAAAACACTAGAAGAAATCTTGTCCTTTGCAACTAATCAAGAAATGATTATGTGTCCTCAATAACTATATAAATGATTGTAGTCACAAAAAATAACTTGATTTCCAACATATAGGCAATCATAGTCATATGTACAACTTAAATATGACTAATGGATGTGATAACATTGATGAACTTTCTTCATTATGTTTTCATTGACCATTTTTCATCCATTTTTACTACAATTGGTTCATTAAATATTTAAAAAGATGACATGGAAATTCCAAATGTCATATCCATAAAGGTGACAAAGTTGATTAGATATTAATTGTACTATACATGGTGTGGAATATTTGTTTGACTTGTAAATACTGAGCTATAATTTTACGTTATGTAAGGGTTTTGTAGGCCTTATTAACCACTGTCACACATGAGCATCACCACGTGGCATGCAATTATGTTTACAAAATGACTTTCAATTTAATAATGGATATTTGTGGGGACCCACTATATTTTGTGACATGTCATCACGTTTGTGTGACATGACTTTATGTCTATAAATGACTTTGGGTTATTCTTTGTATCTACCATATGTTATGACTATAATACAACTATTTATAACATAATAAGGATACATATTCATCAATTATTTATATTTTCATCATATGTGTTTCATTTTGAGCGATTTAAAATGTTATGGGAACACTACCTCAAGTTCTAGATCATCTTTGAAGTGCAAAGGAAAATGAGTAAGGAAAAAATAACAAGAAGATAAATAAACTTTCCAATTTATAAAACACGTTTTTAAAAAAAAAATCCTCTTTAGACCCCTCCTACTTTCAAACCTCATAACTTTCTTATTTCTTATTAATTATAAACGATTTAAAATGCTATGGGAATGCCACTTGAAGTTTTACAAATCATCTTTGAACTCTAATAACAACAAAGCAATATACAAGGTATTTTGTGGGTGTTTGGGAACCGGCCTTTGTAGCATTTGGTGGTTTGTTTTTTTTTTAGTTTTTGATGCCCTTTACTTTGAAGGGCCATAAATTTCTCAATTGCATTCCATTTTTTACATTTTTTATTGCATTAGATGA
>Ga0209208_10003622_pt1 | contig 22085 bp, 13 predicted proteins | sample S1TSphfallax_3_FD_187694 | JGI IMG/M metagenome (GOLD analysis project Ga0209208, IMG submission 187694) | Host-associated microbial communities from peat moss isolated from Minnesota, USA - S1T2_Fd - Sphagnum fallax MG (SPAdes) (version 2) | ecosystem: Host-associated > Plants > Peat moss >...
AAGTCTTAAATTATATTGTCTAAACCTTGACAAATATTTTGAGTTTCAATTCCTTATTAAGTTTAACAAAACCATTGTAGCCATACACATTATCAACCCATATTATTTGGAGTTTCATTATGTTGTTCATTTGAGATTGATGTGTTTTCTTTTCACAATAAATGTTGGTTGATGAAAATAATAAATTAAAATATGATGAATTTTTTTTTTAAAATTTTTGTGTTATAATGTGCCCACATTAACCAAACAATCATCACAAGTCAAATGGGAATATGTTTACAAGTTTGAAGATGCCTGGGAATGAATGTATCCAATACTTAGTTATATTTTAAATAGTTTTAGTATCCAAAAGAGGCAAAACAAATTGTCCATTATGATTTGTTTTAAAAATAAACATGAAAATTTATAAACATATAACGGGCCTATAAGATCATCCTCTTGTTGGAATTTGCCTTACATATCAACTAATTCTTGAGCTTCCACGTGATCACATAAAAGTCTTGGAAAAATTCATACACATTTATACCTTAAGATAGGTGTTTATTTAAAGCCTAAACCAAATAAAAACACATTACGGTTACCCCACTTTAAGCAAATGTATTCATGAAATGTTGAAAGTAACTATAATTATTTTTAGCAACATGCATTTTTATCCAAACATTTTAAATTATTTCATACCAATCTAATGGTGAAAATGTAAAATGATTTACAACCATTTTAATTTTGATCTAACAATCAAGATCTAAAATGTTTATATATACAATATATACCTTATATATCACATATAATTTTGAGTAGGTTTGTGACATGAACACACCCATATTTTTGATTCCATGTCAATTCATAAACAAAAAGTTAAATGGAAAAAACACATCACCCACTTCATAAATATGTTATTTTTTCATTTGAAGGTGTGTTTTTTAAAGAAAAATGAAATCATAATGTTTTTATGGCTTATAAATTTAAAAATCATATTTGAGGAATGACATACATTAAGTAAATTTGAAGAACTTGTCAATATCAATGGAATTTGGTAGTTTGTATCAATCTTATTCACCACCCAAAGTTTCATACAAAAATATTACTAACAACCCCACTTTTGCAATATATCTTTATTTTTCATACTTGTGACATGTAATTTTGTGATAGATGTTTAAATCTCTATCATTTGATTAAAACATAAGTGGTGAACACAAGTTCTAAGCTAATTAATTCTCTTCAAATTTCACAATCTACAATTGTGAAAGTGCACTTCAATTTTTTTTCAAATGTTGCAAAATAATTTTGTAAACACGATTTTTGAGGACCATGTTATGCCTTTTACCCAACCTTTAAACCCCTCACAAACCATGGACCCTTTATTATACTTTTGGTACCATTGAAAAACCCTTGACAAGGTAGTGTGCACATTTGTCATTTCACATTTTTCAAACCAAAAAAATAAAAATTATTGAATATAAAGTGATTTTTTAATTGAAAAGTATAAACATTGCAAGATATCATGATCTTTTTTATTAAAAAAATCAGCCGAAAAGACATTCCATGTGATCTTTTTGCCTTTTTTTCAATTTGACCAAAATGTCATTTTGGATAAGTTGATTTCAACATGTTCACTTTGATTAAGTTCTAATTAATTATTTTGACTAAGTTTTTTTATTAATTTTTGTGACTGCTATTTTTGGGGGCCTTAATGTGTTTTTACCCAAATCCCATTAGGTAATCATCTATTGAAAGTTGAAGAAATGCTTATAATAAAAACATTGTATTTCTTTTGAGAATCACAAAATTAACCTTTACAATAAGCTTTTATCATTCTTTTAGTTGAAACTCCAAGACCTTTACTCCCTTAGTTGTTACAATTGTTACAAGTGTTTAATTATAGTTACATTTTGCATGACAAAAGCAAGCACATTATTAACAGGTTGCGATTTAATGTGAATTTTCTAATATTTTTGCTAATTTTACTTCCACTAGTATTGATAATCATGTTGTTACCCTTGGATGGATACTTGACAATAGATGTGTTCCCTTTGATGTGGGGAACACCACCTACATTAGTTTCTATTTCCTAAGTACGGTTTGATCATAACCTTCCATATTGCTTAATTAGACACTCCTTGAAGCTTACTATTGTTAATGAGTGCTAATTAATAATATTCTTTCATTTTTGGAAAATTATTAATTTAATATTATACATTTTTCTTCCAAGAAGAATGATTGCCTTGATACCATGAAAACATAACCCATATGGCATAACAATGATTATTTTATTATAACAAATCATGTACATATACATGTATGTGAACCAAGTTTGTTCTATGTGATTACTATTAACTATGGTGAAACTCGTTGGTTAACTAGCAATGATCGATTAATCAACTATATATGACTCCATGCAATTCATGAGACCATTGCAACTAATTATGGGGCCATTATAACTTAATAATCTAGATGATTTGGTTTGTTTCTCTTTACAACTTCCACGTTTGGCATACATGTGAACAAAGATGTTACCCATAACAACTCATTTCATCATTATTAATACTAGTCTTTTCAATTGCCATGGATTTGGGAACAAAATTATAATTTGGGATGTGGTGATTTGATAATATGCATGCAACACAAACAAATATTGCAACCCTTCGTTCATGGAAAATATCCATATAACTAGTACATCAAATATGATACATAACTGAGTTAATGATTTCATTGGTACATGTGTATGGGCCATAGGAGGTTTTTCCCAAGTGATGGTAATTGCACAAGTTAAATAATAGTAAATAAACATGAATGGTAATGAAATCAACCATTGTGAAAAGATTTCTTGAAGATGTTAACTTAGCTTTAGTTCAAGGCACATGTTGTTTGAGATAAAGGTGATGGGCAAAAACCCCATGTCACAACATAAATATATTTATAATTTGTAAAATGTATTGTTAAAATTACCTTGATTTTATTTATTTTTCCTTTCTAGCACTGTAAATTAAATGTACGTGCTAAGGAGGTGAAAAAATGAAATACAAAAAATGAATGTTCGTAACTATTCACCCACTTCATTTTCAATAACAAAGTAGGTTTGTAAGCAAGAGGCAAGTCCTCACACAAATAAACAACAGTTCTTATATAGTATCAAATGGAAGATTTTGAATGTTTTATGGAATTTTCAATTTTGCCATCTTGTGATACAATTGTTAGATTAAGTGAAAAACAGTTTAATCATTCTATTCACACAATCCAATAATAATGAACAAGGGAAAATGACCTTAACAAATGTTATATCACATTAAAAAATAATTAATATCAACATAATTTGAGGGGAAAATGAATGTAGAGCTTGTTTATTTTGCTAATATTGCTATCAACAAATGATCAAGCTTACACATTTGATACAAAGTTAAAAAGATTCTCAATATATATGTATAGTTCCAATGTTTTTATGACAAAAATATTGAAAAGTTCCTCAAAAGAAACATTAATAATAGGCACACCAACAATAAGTTTCCTTCAATAGCCTACATGAAACTAGGAAGAAACTAACAACCTTAATGAGGTGAAATCCAAATTTGAAAATAAAAGTTTTGTGAACTACATTAGAGTGTGTAAAATCATGCGAAAAAATCACATTGCATTTCAAAAAAAATCAAACCTTATTGGAGGCCAAATGAAGTATCAAGGCTTCAAGCAATATCACATAGAAATGTATGTGGCAACATGATTGAATTCTAGTCCACCAAAGGAAATATTAAACAATTGATAAAAAAATTTTATTGTGAAATTTTTTAATAAAAAATGTTCTTGCAAAAAATTGTAATTATTTTCAATTTAAAAAGTTATGATATATCCATCTATTTGTCTATTTATGTATAATTTGGGCTTTGCATTGTTGTGCATTTACAATGATGATCAATTCATGGAAAAAATGAATTGATTTTGTGAAAATTAAGTTTCATTTGAATGAAAATATTGAATGCCATTACATGCAACTTGAATTACATTCAATTGGAATGGAATTGGAATTGAATCCAAAGTTAATTGGATTCAAATTCAACTGAAAATAAGTGGAATGCAAATTAATGCATAAGGTGTCAAAAATTTGCACATGACCATGGTGTCAAAAACATGAATATGAAAGGACATAGGTCTAAAAACACACATTTCCATTCTTTTTTACTTGGAAGTTAGCTAAGCATGAAATTTTGTTTTGGAACTATCATTCAAAATGGCGACTTATAAAATTTAAAGTTGCTAAATAGTTAAACCAAATTTGATGAATCATTGTCAATAAAAATTTTAAAAGTTGTATTTGTCTATGTTGTTTAACTCCAAACCTAGCTCATCCCAGCCTAAATACTTCATTCCTTTCCCCTACCCATTTACGTGGATGGGTCCAATAATAGTAATAAAGGTCACCTTGGTTGTAATCAATCATTTTTAATATGTTGACAAGTTTCATAAACTAATTTAATGTTTAAAATGTGTGTTGTACTTGTACAACATTCTATATAATATATTAATTTAGGATTTAAATAGGTTTGAAAATAATCCAATGAAAAAAAAATAGCTTTTAACACGTTTAAAAACTTGTAACTAATGTTTTCAACACAATGAAATAATGTAAAAACACTATTTATGCATTGTTGTTTAACATTGCCTTATGACTTTTCAACCAATCCCATGTTGTCACATCAATTTTTCACAACTAATCAAGCTAGATTCATGAGGCACCAATGGCTTTTATTAACATGATGGGACATGAATATGAAAAGGTTGATTAACATGTTGCATTTTCATGTCCATGTTATTGATGTTAAGGCAATATAATATAACATATTGAAGTTTCAAGCTTAACTACCAAACCCCTTTTCCCCCTACTTTAACTACATTGACATGAAAAGACACAATATAATTATGAGATCATGGATAAATAATGATGAACTATTGGGAGCCATATGGGAACATAAGTGAAAAAAGGGGTGGGGGGTGGGTGGAATTGGGATGTAGTTGACAACATAGATGAAACAAGATTTCAAATAAACATATTACATGGATGAGATTACATAAATATGAAGAGAAAAATATGTAATTTTTTTACTATTTCACAATTACCCATGAACTTATTTCTATGTAGAAGTTTGATTTAATGTACCCCAATAGAGTAAAAGTTGATTTGCTTTTGGATGATCAACCCAACTAGTTATTATGTTTGGCAAGTTATTTCCCCCCTTTTTTTTCCCATTTTTTTAACAAACTTGCTATTATGGTAACAAAAACACTTTGATCAATTACAACACTTGTGTGGCCACATGCATCCCAACTACCTATGTTAGAGGAATAAAAACATGGTTGATGTTGTAGTTAATTTCTTTAGAAACATTCACACATTATTTTATTTTAATTTAATCATAAAATCCAAATATTGCAAAAATATATAGATAGAATGTAGTACCAATTTTCAAAATGCAAGTTACATGTTAATTTCAATTAAATTAAGTTTTTTTTTGGGGTATTTTTCACTAAAATAATTGTAACATGTTGAAAATAACTAATTGTGACATGACACTCATGGTTAGGTATGACACCCATGGTGATATTGAATTCATATATGTCATCAATGACGTATACATGATTCCTTAACTCATTATTAATAGACAACTTCAATGTTTATTAGATTTTAATTGTATTGATGTTACCAAATTGCATTAGATCATATGCAAATTTTAGTTTTTTGTAATAATGTTGACATTCAAAATTTCCTGAATTAGTTTATTAGAATTAATTTTGATGCATGGAAGATTTTATGATTATGCAATGGATGACTTTGATAATTGAATTATTTTATGAAACTTGAAATTTTTGTTTAAAAACATGTTTGGTTAAAATGACATCATATATTGATGGATGAATTAACATTATTAACAACATTTGGTGAAAAGTGTCATGATGCATCGCCCACTTTCATAAGTGGGATATATTTAATGTGTCAAACAATATCAGACTATTATTATTTTCAAGATACCATTCATATGTATTGAAATCCAATTTTTACGTGCAAAATTAAGTTTGACAAAAAGTAGTTCTATGAATTATTTCCCTAATCTTGAAATGGGAACAAGATTATTATCTTTTGTTCCATGTGTCCAAATGATTTTGTTTATTCATTTTTTTTAATGAACAATTGACCTAAGTTCATTACATGTTTAAATGATTTTAATGTTGCTACTAAAACCTCATTTTGAATAAAGTTTCTTTGGTAGAAACATACATAGATCACAAGGTCAAGGAATGAAAGGATTCTTATGCCAACTCTTTTAGAATGGGAAGGATCTTATGCCTATAGTCCTATTCTTAATTATGTGTAAGATATCCCCACTTTTCAAAAGTAGATGTATGATCCTTGCTGTTTTTTAAGGATAAATCACAAATATAATCTCTTGTTTTAGCCCTTATGGCAAGTTTGAACCTAAGAGGCAAGTTGTTGCTTGAGCCTAAAGTTGGAACTTGGGATGGTAGAATGCATTTTCCCTTATGCAAGTAAAACCCAATAATGTAACCACAAAATGAATGTTATATAGGTAAACCTATAAACAAACACGGGGATGAATGTAAGCATTCATTTTCATTATGAATGAATAATTTTTTTCATTCATCTAATGTATGGATGGAAATTTTAATTGAATTTATATGTTTAATATATTTAAAACTTCCATCAAATTTATGGACGAGTGTTTTATTTTATCATTAAGTTCTTATCAATGAATTTTTCTTTCCCCTAGTTTTAATTAATTAAAGTTTCATGAAACACATTAATTCTATGTGATATAATGTTTGTTGAATAATATAATGTAAGTTCCATTATAAATATATTTCATGGCTATGGTTTAGAATGCCATTATTTTCAATATGTCTTAACTATATTACTTATTTCATGCTAACATCCACCCCATGGTCATTGTTTAAAAAAATAAATAAATAAAGTTTTCTTTTCCTTTTTTTTTAGGCAAATTAACCTAGTAATGTTTTTTTTTCCTTTTCAAAGGTGCCACAAACTTCCCTCAAACCTATTTATAAGCATTGTGAACAACAATGAGGGATTTATTTCCATACTTTTTCGATGTTGCCTATTAAAGGGGTAAGATGAATATGTGATTTTGGATGAACAAGGCAATTAGGATAGGGATTGATAAGGGAATTTTGTTAGTTTGAATTTTGAATCCTTGTTGTTTTGATCATGATAATTTGACGAGATAATTAAAGATTAGAGTTTTGAAGAACATGGGGGAGAGATGATGAGACATTATTTTTTTGGAGAAAAGTAAGAGGAGTTGTAGGTACTTGTAGTAAAAAACCATAGACTATGTTGGAGATAGCATACAGTTAAAGTGTTTTTTTGATTTTTTAACAAAACATGAAACTATGTTATAATTTTGAAGAAGGTTTTCAATAATACAAAAAAACACATACTTCTACATTGAATGTTATATTCATCTTTTGTGTGAATTTTTTGTAGTATCAAATTATGATGAAATGAATTGTAATCTTGTTTTTGGAATTTTTAAAATGTATTTTGAAATGCAAATTTTGGTTATATGCAATAACCATGAATTTGACGTTGGAATGAATGGTAATGTTAAGTTTGTTGAGACTTAAGATAGGAATAATGAACACATGCATGTGAAATGAAAATATGTTGTTACAGTAATGTGAAAATTATATAAGAATTTAAATTTCACTTATACAAGTGCCACAACTTTTGTTAAATTGAACTATTGTTGTTGACAATGATGGGTTTTGATCACTTTAAAAGATTTCAAACTATCTATTATCATTGATGACAATGGGTTTTTTAAATAAACTAAAATTCAATTTTAAACACCTCAATTAACTTCCTACAAACAACCTACTATCATAAATGACAATAGGATTTTTTTAATAATTTTTAAAACTTTCAAGGTGCTTTAATTTTTCACAAAATACATACATAAATGACAATAATGGGGGGGGGGGGGAAAACATTAATCCCATGAATGTTTTTCTTAATTGTTTAACATTGTTGATGAAAATGATTTTTTAAACAAAATTTTAAAAATTATTTTGGTCCCATCATTATATTTCCCCTTATAATCACATTATCCATCATTATTAAATGACATTCAAGTTCATAATATTAATACTTGAACAACAAATGAAGATGTATATAAATAATATTTTATTTATTTATCTTTTAATCATGGATGAATTTCATCCAATTATTTAATCCAACTCATAAATGAGATTCATCCATGCAAAAATGACATTCATCCATATGAAATCATTCATCTATGGACACATTCATCCATGTAGGTGGATTAAAATCACATTAAGTTACAAGCTTAAAACTATAAGTTCAAGTTTTACGCTCATGCACAAGCCATCTTCATTTGAACCAATGTTGGACATGTATTTGAATCTTTGTTAAGTATTAGTTGGTTATTAGACCAAATACATGCATATATGGGTGAAAATAGATTATGGGGAGGCTATGATTGTTGTCATGTTGTATTGCATTCAAGGATACCATATTTAAATTTCAATTATGTCATTGTTAAAAAGGATTTTCACAATTTTTTGCATATTTCATGGTAGGTCAAAACACAAGGAATCAAACAATAAAAAAATATAGTTTTTTGTTTCACATGAAATTTTGTTAAAGTGTATTTGCACAAAAAAAAAATGTTACAACATATAAAAAAATGCAAATACATTCAAAAAAATGATCGAAATGATTTGTAATATTTATGAAATTTGCATTATTTGCTAAATATTGTAATTCCATATGATTGGAATAGGTTTGTGAATTGTGTGAAGAGTTTGATAATTATTATATCACAAATGGGTTTTTTTTGGGGTCATGGCCATAAGTATGTGATAAATTAAAATTTTGACAGACAATCATTTTCAAACGAAAGATGACAAGAAATGTGAGGTGGGACCTTTTTAAATTCCATTTCAAACAATTTTGGTTAACTAATTCAAGCCAAACTAAACCCGCTTCCTACCCAATTATTTTTGAAAGTTGTTATTTACCCTCATAACCAAAACTTTTATGGAATTAAAATATTTGTAAATAGATTAATCCAAAGGGAAAGAAAAATACATGGTGTTTACCAAAAACCCTACAACATACACTTTGAATATTTGGTAAAGTCTAGAGTAGGGTTAAGTTTAGGTTGTGTTTTTTGTAGTTTTAGTATTTGCTTATAGTTGTTTGATGTTTTGTTGTTTCTAATCTTCTTCACTTTCTGTAGTTACCACTTTTTTGCCTTTGCAACATTCACAATGTGTTGTCAAAATGTACAATGATGTTACATGAATGCAACCTATTGGCTAGTGGAGACTATTGGAGATGAAGATCAAGCATTAGGGGAACATGGAGCATGAATCTATCAACATACTAAAAAAAAGTATGTCGCTTCAAGTTTTCGTTTTTCACATCTATTTTCATTCACATTTTGTTTAAGGTGCACAATCTTGTGGGGGAGGTCTTTCAATATTTTTCATTTATATTTTGTTGCTCATCATTTAACCTCTAGCTCTAGCTTTCAATTTCTTTCACGTGTTCTATTTGTTTTTTTCTTTTCGTTTATTGCAAAACAACAACAATTTCAAAAGTCAATTAGAGGGAGTTGGATGTGAAGTGAAATTGGAAAAATCTTTGGAAGTTTCAGTTGGAAAATCTAAGTAAAAACCAAACCTTAAAAACAATTGACTTAATTCAAATGTGAACACCAATATGTTGAAGAATATTATTTGGCCCATCATCACAAGGAATGTTGTTTCACCTTGGATTTACTGTTGCAAACTACCTATTGAGGACACAATATATTGTAAAGGGAATTGATTTGATTAAAAAAACTTTGACAACAAAAAAAAATCAAGAAATAGAAATTAATGCAAAGGTTTAACAACAAAAAACCTCATGATAAGAACTAGATGAAAGACCTATGATAGGGTTGAATGATGAAATAAGGAGGTAATATTTCAACAAGGATAATTTATGGGCAGAATTTGAGTAAATTTAATTATTAGCCAAAAATTCAAAATAAGTTATAAATCCCATTTATTGTATTTGCATTTCCAATCCCACATCATTGATTGTAATGGCGGAAATCATTAAAGTCTTATGAAACTTAATGTTGTATAAGATATTAAGGGTAGGATTATTGCAATAAACCTTGGTAAGCAAATTATAAACCAAAGGGTCCAAATGAAGTTGGGTGCAAAAGACCTATTATTTACAATAAAACATTAGAAAAAAAATGAAAGTTTAGGGAACACACTATGGGTGACTCACTTTTGTCCAAAAAAAATGATCTATAATTAATGTATATCATAGTACATAGTAAACAAAAATCTTAATGACATTATTTGGCAATCTTAATCACAAGCAACAACTTTAGAATGTGTAGGATAACATTTTGAAACCCAAAGTTTATTCTAATTTTAAGTTCATTTTGATCCAATAGTTAAATAAAGAGGATTGGATCAAATCAATGTACTCATAATATATAACATAAAAATTTCAATGACCATAATGTTTCATGTTTGTGATTTATGAAACATGACTAAACAAAAAAAATTTGAATAAATAATTCAATGCCCATTTATAAAATTTCCTCCTCTTTCATATGGCAATGGCTTTTTAAAAAAGAACATTATTACATTTGTATGATTCTACAAGTGTTAAAACAAAACACATTTTTTGAGAGGATTTTCAAACAACATTTTTGAATTTATAAATGGTATTAGATTCAATTAATGTATATCAATCATTCATCACAAAAAAAAGTTATTAAATAATTCCACCCATAATTTTAATTTTGAAATATATATGTATTTTTTCATATCATGTGACACATATTATTTTGAATATATTCCATATGTTCATTTTTAAAAATATTTAAATAATTGACTAGCTTACATTTAAAACTAGTAAAATTTATTTTAAACAAACAAAAATAATCCAAGATGTCTATACATTACCCCAAAAAAATTAATTTCTAACAACAATTTGGGTTACATGTAGTGTGCTTATGCCCTTTAGATCAAAGGAACTAAGGAAATGAAACCTTTTAATTAACATCCTTGGCAAAAGAACATTTGGGTACTCAACCAAAAAGGGTGGCAAACACCAAAATGTTAGGTCCAAAATCATTTGAATATTAAAGTCAAAGGCAAGCAATGAAACAAATCAATCATTTGTGTGATCAATTCCCCATTTTACAAACAAAAATTTGTGTCTTGCTAGAAGGAGGTTACATTATTAAAATTAATTGGTATTAAATAAAATTGTTCTTGTAAAAAATAAAAGTTTGACTCATAAGGCCTTTGGGAGGAAACATCACCTTTCAATTATATATTTTGTGATTAGTGGTAGGGGCTACATCCAAATGATTAAAATTTCAAATACAAAAATTGTTAGGTTATGAGTTTCATTATTTTATGATTTCATAACTCACACATACAAATTTTGATTGAAGAGTTTCAAAGGGCAAATTAGGAACCTTCAAAAAGATATTTCCAACGTCGTATTACATGATTCAATCAAAGTTCATTTGATATGTTTTTCCCTTGGTTTTAATGGTTACAAATCAAATTGTTAATTTTATTTTCAACTTTGCTTTTGACAATAACTTGAACTTCAAATCTCCAAATGGAAAATGCAAGCCCACTTTCAATATTTACACTTCAAAACTTTTCAATGATATAAAAAATTAATTTGAACAAGATTTTTCATTTGTATTTTTGTTCCAAAGATTCAAAACACTTTGAAACACCAATTCCAACTTTCAAAGGATTATCATTTAGGAATGCTAGGGATTCACTTTTTATGCAATTTCACACATTTGTAAGAATGCACTTAAATCTTGTGACATTTTTTCAACCTATATCCTTTTTTGTGGCCCCAACTTTCATCATGAACCCAAGGTAAAAAGTTATGATATATTTACCAAATACACTTACGAATATCTTTTCCAAACCACATGGCAAAAGAAATATCAATTGGTTTGAAAGAAAACTAACATGAATCTAGACTAAACCTAACTTTATTAAATTGGGAGATACCCCCAACCATATACTAAGTTACAAGATGTGTATTGCGAAAATGGGGTTTGTATGAAGGTTGAGTGGGACATCATAGTTCAATCTAGTGGGTGTGTATTGTTTGCAATTAGAAGTGTTGCCTAAGGTTCAATAATAGTAGCAAAAGGTGTGTATTGTTTGCAATTAGAAGTATTGCCTAAGGTTCAATAATAGTAGCAAAAGGTCCGCAAGAAGTGTGTACACCACAAACATTTTCAACCCTAACACCTTTTTTGATAAACAATTGAAGTCCTTCCACAGTAAAGGATTTCTTCATCCTATACACATAGTACAACTTATTTGGCCTACATGACTAAAAATTTGCAAGAATTGATTGATGAGAATGATTCCTTGATTGATTGCAGATTTATGCTCCTTTTCATATAACCCCATGAAATATGGACACTTCTATGTCATAAAGCCAAACCCTAGTTCATTCAACAAACCTAACGATGATTTTTTCCATATAACTCATTTGGCCAAAAACAAAAACACTGTTTGATGTGACCTCATTTTCCAACATGACCAAGCATGAAACTTTCATGTAGACCATGCCATTGGACATATATGAACTGGTTCATGTTTCATCATTGACCGACAAAATGGATGGTCATTTTCTACACGGTTAGAGTTCAATCCAGCAACATAAAGTATAAAATCCTCAAAATCTTCTCATCTGAAAATTTGGACATAACAACAAACAGCACTCATAAAAATTCCAAGGAACATGCATAAGAAAGAGTATTTTGGCTACTTTGTTGCAAAAGATTCCTCAACAATGTTATTTTCCTTTCTAATTTGAAAGAATTGTTTGTAGGATGATTGTCATCATCCCATTTAAGAGCAATGTGCTGCTATCACTGCATTCCTCAGCTTCCCAAAATCTTTTAGTAAATTGTGAGCAAAATATGCTGTGGGACATCTGATAAGGCAATGGAGTGCTATGCTAATGGAGCTCTATGCATTTGTTCACTTCCATTTGAAGACTTGATGCACAATGATATTAGTTGATTAGGGCAGACTTGGACATTGAAAGAGTCATGATTACCTGTCAAGTAGAAAATGAAACCCCTTTCCTTTTAGTAGGGGGAGGATATCAAATGACTTCTTGACAATAATGGCCATCCTGACATTTACGCCAAATGTGGGAGCATAATTGATGCACAAATATTGTTCAACATGATGCCCTACACACAAATCACAAAAGTCAGAACAAGAAAGAAGACACATGTGTAATTGAAGAGTAGAACTCTATACTAACACTTTGAAGGCAACCGTTATGTCAGTTCCAGCAAAATCAAAACAAAAACAACACAAGAATGAGTGTTCATAACCTTATAAGTACTCAAAAAGTTACCAGACTGACAAGAAAAGAAGATGAACAAATCACCACGCTCTTCAGGTATCAAAAAAACATGGCACATTCAAATAGCCCATTGAAAACTTTGCTTTGCAGGAAGCTGGCACTGTTTGTCTAATCCAACCCTTTCAGCCTACCAAGAATCTGTATTACTAGTCAGAGAAGATGGAAGGCCCAATTGAATGAGAAAATGAAAAGTTGAAATTATAGATACCAATGCAGAGAAATGGAGACACTCTGTTCATCTTGGTTTGATCTCAACTTGCCGTCTTAGCTCTAGTATAAGATTTAGATTGTGGAGTTTAGCAACTGTGACCTTACCAAACATACAACATGAAGCATTAGGCTGTAAACTTCCTTTTTTAATCCCTTCTCACTCAGAGATTTTGAGAAGAGATTGTGTTCACTCCACAACTCCAAAACAAGGGAAGTTATTGAAGACGAGCAATTCATCAAGTAAACTGTAAACCCAATCCAATAGGATCGCATATTATCTTGGCAAAATTCACACAAGAAAGAGTACCAGGTACTTACTGATCAAGGACTGATGAACCAGTTCAACACTGTGCAAGGATGACTGATCACTCACTGTTTACCACCTGAAACTAGTGAGTTCTTCTCAGTGTTGGCATGCCCAGGGTCAGCTGAATAGCTTGAGCTTTCAACTTTCTGTTGACTATTTGCATCCCCTATTTGCACAAAATGAACACTGGAAATAGTTAATATGTAGCATCAAGCAAACTGTCAAAACATTCCTGTTCCACAGAGATTCATAGCAAGACCTTTACTGTCATACCTGACTCCAACAATGTTTGTGTGCACTAGAGAGAAAATTTCAGTTTTGTCTTGACACAATAAGTGGAACATAATGCACCACCTCAAGCAAAAAAAACCTTCTTCCTTGAAAGTTTCTAACAGCAAGTGACAAAACATTGACACCCCTGAGAATCAAACAGTTTGCATGGTAAGACACAGAGAGAGAGAGAGAGAGAGAGGGAACAAGACAGATATATGTGTGTCAAACAATACCACTTCAAAAATGTGGTGAGAGACAGGATGAAACAATCACACCCACTTTTATAAACATAACTTGCATGTTCCACTGTGCAAACCATCCCCTCAAACATAAGCAACTGCATATATTCCATAAGAGACATGAGTAAATTTTAAAACTGTACTGTGAAGCCAGCAACAAGAAAGCAACCTAATTCAATGACATTTTCTTATTTGTATTACAACAGCTCAGGAATTTGCCATAGTTCCTGCTTACATTACAGCATACAATCTCAGTGGTTTTCTTCAGTGACTTCAGCACATCTGGATTCTGCAATGGATTGATAGAGAAAACAAAACCTCTTACATCACATATCTAGATTTTGCAATGAAGTTATAGTAGATAAAACCTCTGCCATCACAGTTACACATTGAAATTGTCCAGGTGGAGTTTTTCAGACAAACTCCACCTTGAAAAACCTAAAGCACAAAGACTTCAGTTTTCCAAAATCCCATCCCAACTTAAATGGAACTAGACCAAGACAAAGACAGGAATGTGGACCATCCAGTTGATCTAACTGCAGATCTGCACCACTTTTCAGACCTCACATTTGATCATTTCCAGGAGCTGGAAAGAGTACTTGAACCAACAGAAAGGAAAAATATTTTGGGCAAGCCTGCAAACCACAAGCACTTAAGTACTGTAGAAGCCTCATGCCAATGATTGTCAAAACTTGAAACTCATTCATTTAAGAATTGCAAGAGCTCAGGCTGATCCATTAGTTCATTCACCTTTTTCAGTTCCAGATTGTTGAAGGAAGTACAGGACATACACTGTCATACATCCGAAAAACTTGTGGACAGCTGCTTCAACTAGTTCGAGGACTTAAAATGCAAGGGAATAATTCCAAGGATCACAGTACAGTTGATCACTACATAATGAAATGTCCACTTGTCAACCCAGTGATGATCATGCTAATTCTAGACAAACTGGGATGGTGGAGGAGCAGCATAAACCTCAAGCCTAACCCATTGCTGCAAAACTGAGCTTCAATGGACCATGGGTCATCCGTCACACCCAATTCCAAGCTTGTCCACATATTTTCCACTGCTCCTCCGGTTTGCTGTCATTCCTTCAGCTATTGTACAGAAGTATGGATCTTGAGCATTCTCTAATGCCAAAGACATGGAAGCAAGCAGTGTAAGCCAGTACCAGCCTTTCTCAAAAGGCTCAGATCTGCAATCTCTGACTCCTCTTTCAGCCTTAGGGATGTATTGGATCATGTTGTACATGCAAGAGATGCAGAACTGCCACTAATAAGATGACAATGATTGAAGACAAGGACTGAGATTGACTGTCAATAACTAGCAATCTGCAGTCCCCAAGAAAGACAGTAGTTGTTTATACACTAAAAAACCTGCTTTGCAGGTGAGGAGCTTCTCAGGTTGGAGGTGAGATACATCACCATCCACTCTTGCACCATATCACCAACACCCAACTCAATAAATCAATTTACATATCTGATTAGGGTTGGGGGTGGGTTGCAGTGGTCAAGCTTAGAGGAATGCCATTGTGAAACCTAACCTTCAGCAGTTTCCAATTCTTAAGTTCTGTGTGCCTGGAAATTTCATGAGTGCACACTCAACTCTTTCTCTTTTGCAGCAGCTGCACATACTGACAATTGGGAATTCATGGAATTCCAGTTGCAAACCAGACCCAGGGTTCTTCACACTTTGTGGAATACATTCCCAAGAGACTCTGCATCATTCTTGGATTGAACATGATCAGCTTCTCTGCACCAATCTGGCATGCGATCCTCAAGAAACCTCAACAATGTGACTTTATCTGCAGCCAGCAGGCTTGCTTCACTAACAACAGCAGAAGACTCGTTTCCTCTGCCATGAAGCTGCAACTGACTCACAGCAGCTACCAGCTCTCCGCGCTGTCGTTGCGACAGCAAGCAACCAGGAGCTCGGCAGCAGCTCTTATACAGAGGGAGATAAACGATGGCTAGCTGAATCTCAACAGGCAATTCTCCCACACGAAGACAAGAGCGACCACGCTCTTTAATAAGCACCCAGTTCAAGAGATGAAGCTGCCCTGCTCGCATCCCAGCTTCAAAAGCTTGCTGTGACCATTCTTCCTTGAGCCGCTTCTTCACGGCACAATCGGTTTCTGGCAACTCGGCCAACGCCGTTGCTTCCGCAAGGGTCGCTTCAACATCATCGAGGAAGTTAGAATGCAAGACAAACAGTACTCCTTCCGGACCTCGAGGCGGACCCCGTGTATTGGAAGCCGCATCTCTCACGACTTGGGTGATCTCCGCCTTTGTGAGCACCCTCGGCGTGACTCCCAGAAGGTACCGTATCGCTGCCGTTTGCCCAAACGTCACCGCCATGTCCAAGTACGCAGAAGACGCATGCACACAATCTCCATGTTCCAGAAAGCATTGCACCACGGGAAGCAACACATTCAAGCGCGCTGCTTGGAAAACAGAAAGCACAATCACAGTCGAACTCAGATGTCGAATCCCGCATTCCACAAGCAAGTACTTCATCAGCTTCAAAGGCCACTGACAACTGCAGGAAGCGCAAATGCCGGCACCACCACTACTACCATAGCTGCTGCTTCCTCCTGCCTGCTTCTTCTTCTTACTGCAGTCTTGTTGTTGTTGGTGATGATGATGGCAAGGCGAGACTTGAAGCAAGGACTCGATATCATCGCTGCTGGAAGTCGCGAGATCCATCAACCGTGGGCTGATGAGCTCCGCTGCTCCACTTTTGCACACCACAGACAAGATCTTGAGCATATCTTGCACAATCTCTTCAGGAAACGAGGGTTGTGACTTTCTCAGAGAGGGGAGAGTCAAACGGAGATCAGAAGATGTTTGCTGCTGAATCTCTGAGCTGCTGCTGCTGCTCCAGTGAAGAAGATCTGTGGTAGTAGAAGAAGAAGAAGAAGAAGAAGGATTGGAAGATGTAGAAGAAAGAGATCTGCGGCTGCAGTTCCTCAGCAATTTGCACAAGAAAGTCACGCAGATGGTCAAGAGGATGCGACCGAAGTACTCTGCCGTCATGCGGCTAGAGCCCAGCATGATCAACCGTTGCAACACCTTGGCTTTGGACTCGAATAAGCTCCCGTTCCAGTACTCAATGACCGCATCGCAACAACTGATTTGCAACGCTCGCTGGAAGTTGCGAGCGCCGGCTGTTGCGACGCTTTCTAGGGCGTAGAGAAGGAAGTTCACTTCCTCTTCGCTTGTGCAGCTCCAAATGCGAGCAGCTCCCATTAGCAAGCATCTGTCCAGACCTTCTGCATCCGCGATTTGTACTACGTGATCCAGCATCTCTTTGCGGAGACCGACGAGTGCACCCACAAAAGCAGCGCCGAATGCAACGGATTCCGCTCGCTTCACAAGCACATCCACTACGTGTATGTGACCAGACCAGCCTGCACAAGTCATGGCGCCCACTAGGTTCGTTGCTCCTGCATCGATGAGCACATTCAGAAGCCGATCGCGTCCCTTGCTTGCAGCTCGTAGCAATGCACAGTTGAGCTCTTCCTCTGAAGTGCTGGGTGGAACACAGATTCTCTGTCGCATGTTCCCTACCGCTTCTGCTGCAATTGACGATAATCCCAGCTCCATGGTTTTGGTTTTGTCTACCGTGATCTGCATGTTTCTGCAAACAGCTGCTTACGTTCTTGTGGTGTTGCAATAGTTTCTGCTACTGCGGAGCCGAGGCCCATAAGAGAAGCTCGAGTACTGCTGCTGCACCTGGCACGGAGTCAGCGCTGTGAGCACTTGGCCATGGCGTTATTGCGGAACAGTACACGAAGGAAACCGAAAGGGAGGAGAGCTTTGCAAGTTTCAGAGGTCCCGGAATTAGCTCGCTGTCCGAAGAAGAAGAAGCTGGATATGCTCCTCAAGTGCGAATCTCTATTGCGATGAGTTCTGCGGAGACCGATGTTATGCATCCAAGGAACGGAGTCTGAAGACCAGAAGGTGTGAAGATTCTTACGGATTTGGGACGACCCACAACGCGGGCCTTGTTGCAAGAGCAGGAACAAGGGTGTGTTAGGGTCAATGTCTAAGGTATCCGGATCTCTGCGACGACGTCTCTAAATCCCGTCGCACCCGCTCTCGTCTTCAACAATCTGGGTCAGAGCCACCTTTCTCTAAGAGAGCTGAATCAGTGCAACGTAACCAGACTGCTGAAAACCCAACCCCAGAAACCCCCTCCAAAAACAAAAAACGCTGCAAAGAGAAGGGCAACCGGTTCAAACTTGCATCGAAAGCTTCATAAATCTTCTCCAACGCAGCATCGACACATCTGGATACCACCCACTGAAAGCTTTAATCCGAAAAGCATGGAACAAAACTCCATCATTCGCGATTAACAGGAACCTCTGTTTGCAGAATGCCCAGAAAGCAAACAAATCCCAACAACACCCACTGCTTGAGTGGAAAGCTAAAGCAAAAAAAACAGACACAAAATTAAAAAAAACCCCACCGTACTCGATCCTGTTCGTCTTCCTCGATCTTTCGCGATTGACAAGCGACTGTAAAAGGCTCAGAAGCACAAACCATCACACAATCACAAGTTCAGAAAAACCCCCAACCAAATCCACCCACAAGGACACGGATTGTGCAATCACAACAGCGCAAGAAAGGGGGAAAAGAAAGCTGCGACACCAAAGAAGCATTCGCAAGCGGCAGAGGACAAAACGCAACGACGACAACAACAACGACAACAGCAAAGAGCGCGGCGCGAAGGCTTGAGAGTGCTGGATTCCAGTCCGTAACCGTCCTGTGGTTTTTTGCAGCGCTCTGCTTACGTCGCGGGGTAACCAGACATTCCAAGCGATTCGTCAGTGCTGGATTCTGTTCCGTAATCGTCCTCTGGCATACGCAGGCAAGTGACGACTGTTTTGGGCGCGCTGTTACCGGACATTCCAGGTGACTACGTAGAGCTGGATTTTTATCCGTAATTGTCGTGTGATCTATGTGGTGGCTCATTTGGTGACTGTTTTGGGCAGGCGTTACCAGTCATTCCAGGTTACTCGGGAGTGCTGGATTCTGGTGCGTAATATCCCAGTGGTGTACACGCAGCGGCTGATTTGGTCGCGGGGTTACCAGACATTCCAGGCGATGCCATAATGGCTACTTCGAATGGTACCGTGGTAATTAAATTCTGCTATAATCAAAACGGTGACGGTGCTCGTGGGGAGTAAATGAGAAGGTACTCTGTGAAAGGGCAAAAGTAAAAGATAAGTGGGCAGTAAAAAAATGAAAACTGGTTTGTTCTTTATTAGCTGGAATTGGTAGGAGAACACTTTCTTCATTCATTCATTCATTTATTCATTCATTGACTCATTCATCTGGAGCCCAACATCCATCATCCAATTTTTCTTTCTTTTCTGTTTTAGCCCATTAAAATTTTAATTAACCCTTAAAATCATCCCCAGTTTGCACCTCTTTCTGGTCCTCTGTTTTTTTCCATCCCATGCCCAGTTTGCAGCTATCTCCAAAGTCAGCCAAATTGGGGATTGGAAAAAGAAAAAAAACAAAACTAGGGACCAAACACAAAACTATTATACAAAGGAAATCAGCACTTTGAAAATGGCCTATGTGCCCCCTTTTTTCCCCCAACCAAAGTATGTAAAAATTGGTAGTGATGGTTCACTTTGATGGGTATAATAAAGAGAATGCCATTTTGGACATTTGTTGCAATATGGACTAGATGGTTGGTGAGAGGTCTTTGGTTATTGGAAATAGTTGAGGTGTGATAGCACTGAAAGAATTTTCAATAATCAACGACCTTGAGCCGGTTGCCAAACATAACCTACCATGCGGAGGTTTGAGAGCAACAACATAACCCTCATGTCGATGGATGAAAAGTCATGTAACCTTCCTCTTAATGGATGAATACTCATGTCTACCGTCCTAATGGATGATGTTAGGGTTTTGATATAAAAAAAGAGTAAATAGATTTTGGTGGTAGACTAATCCTTTGCATTCTAAATACTCTACAACCCATCCTAAGACCCTTAGGTTAAGATGTTTTGGAAGACCGTTTTGGGGGGGGTGTTAGAACTTAGTATTTAGCGTTAGGAATTAAAACTTAATCCTTAGATGTTTACAGAATTTTTAGGTAATTAATTGGGGATCTGAATGCTATGATCTACTTTGGGACTGGAGCTTTGATCTATTCGTGCACTAAATAAACAATCATTAAAATATGATTAAAAAAGTGTCAACTAACTTAGGCGGTTTGAATCTAGTTATAACCCATATGGGGTAGAGGCCCTAGACTTGGTCACACAGTTCAAAGTTGGGCAAGCAATTAAGGTTAAGCAATTAAGGAGATTTCCAGTTTAATGTACACACAAATTTGTTGGAAGGATATGTCATGTCCCCAAGACATATTTGGAGGACATAAACAAGGGTATCAAAATGTAGGTTTGGTACTTGAAATATTTTCAACATAAATCCATTCAGGTGTGTCCTTATTATTTAGTAGATAGATGATGAGTCATGACTATAAAGATCTTTTACATATTGATGTTTTCCTTGGACTCACAATCAACAAAACCCTTATGGAGACCATGATAACAAAGGATTATAAGAGGATATCAATATGAGATGTGATAAGACCATGAAATATAAAATGAGGAAATTCATCCTCACATGAAGCTCTAGCAAGAGGTTTCAAAAGAAAGGATAAAAACTTGAGTTCAAAAGTAATCATCTCTGCCTAAAGGAAAAAAACCTAATAATCTTATTAAACTTCAGTTGAATTACAATCCTAAAGTTGTAATACTTTTCTTACTAGTGTTTGGCGGTTCTCACTTTCTTTAGGGAACCATTGAGGCTGGTCCTTTTGATAGGTTTAAGGGAATTAGACCAATTATTGAAAAAATCAAAATCAAAATTTCAATCACTAGACCATGGCATCAAAACTTCAAAATGAAAGTGATGGTGGTTTTCACATAACTAATTTTCACTTTTGCTCATGGTAGTCAAGTATCTACAACCGTTTCTCTAAAGCACAACTTTTTGATTAAAAGTCAATTAATTCATGTGTAAATTTTTAATTCGGGAAAATTCAGTAATTTGATAGAAAATTGCATTGATAAATAAAAAATTCAAATAGACACATTGCATAAATATACAAGAAAAATGAAATAAATCATTTATGTTCAAATGAACATTATTTTTCTTCTAATTCAAAATTGGTCTCAATTTGACTCCATTAGCTAATTTGAAAAGCAACTTATAACCAATTTTACAATCAATTGACCAGTTTTTACACATAAATATCAAGTTTTTAAAATTGTGGAGGTGACAAGAAAGTTAAAATTGCACTTGTCAACACAAATTGTCTTTTCTTTTCTTTTTTTTGGTTGGTTGCATCCTCTTGACGACAAGCTGTTTATTTCTTTTAAATTTTCTTTGCAATTAACCCATTGTTTATATCCACATGTTATTAAAAAGTTGTGTTATACCATTTGCTTTCAAATAAGGTTTAGCTTTTTATGCTAGCAAGAAGCCGTCCTCCTCTAAACATGTGGGTGGTGCAGATTAGCAGCCGCCTGCAAACCTTAACCCTA
>Ga0209208_10003624_pt1 | contig 22082 bp, 16 predicted proteins | sample S1TSphfallax_3_FD_187694 | JGI IMG/M metagenome (GOLD analysis project Ga0209208, IMG submission 187694) | Host-associated microbial communities from peat moss isolated from Minnesota, USA - S1T2_Fd - Sphagnum fallax MG (SPAdes) (version 2) | ecosystem: Host-associated > Plants > Peat moss >...
GGAGGCAGTCGACGGATCGGGCCGCGCAACCAACGATAGTGACCAACGCCGGGAACTGAAGACCATGCGAAGATAGAAGTATCTTCGGTTTCGTAACAACCTTCGCAAACGATCTCGGGTTCGTCACTAGAAGCAGGGTCGACTTGCAGCAGGATCACCAGGGTGCGGGAGTTCGGAGAAATATGGTAATACCAGGTTCGAGGGGGCTCGACTTCAAGACGAGCACGCACCTCGCGAGGTTCGGGTTCTTCATCACGAGGATGTTGTGTCAGAGTAAGATCTAGGGACGACTCCGGAGGCGGTTCTTCATTCGCTTGTGCGGCTTGCGGCCCGTAAGATGCAATCGTGTGCAACACCATAAATTCAAGGAAAAGAAAAGGTCAGATCTTCATTCAAAATCAAGTTGACAATGAAGATGTGAAAGACTTGTTACATGGAGATGCGCAATCATAATTTATAGATCGAAGAAGAGGAAAAAAAGGCGTGAGTGACGGCTTAGGACTTTGGTAAAGTAAAACCGTGGGGTCAAGGGGAAAAATTGAGGGCGTAAGTAAGGTTGTTAGAGGAAAATGGAAGAGGTGAAAGGGTGTTTTTTCCTTCACATTCCAATGGCCACCAAGCATGGAACATTCCAATGGCCACCAAGCATGGAACATTCCAATGTCCACCAAGCATGGAACATTCCAATGGCCACCAAGCATGGAACATTCCAATGGCCACTAAGCATGGGATCTTCCATTGACCACCAAGCCAAGAACCTTCTCCTTCTCCTTCCATTGACCACCAAGCCAAGAACCTTCTCCTTCTCCTTCCATTGGCCACCAAGCAAAGAAGCTTCACCCTCTCTTTAAAAGACGGACTTGGATCTTGGGAGGAGGTTCTTTTTTCCCCGAAAAACAATTTCAATTCAATCTTGAGAGTGTTTGTTGCGACAAGTTTCTTGAGGAGGGGAGGAAGGATCAGCTTTGGAGTTGGAAAGAGGAAGGAGAATAGAATGAGGATCTTGTAAGAGTTTTCAAGGGATGGAAGTGAAGAGTGGTAGGTTGGAAGGTTAGAACTTAGAAAAACTTCACAAAAAACCCTCTCGGGTTTGGTAGTGTAACTTCTTGCTGTTTTAGCTGCAGAGCCTAAAATTTGGTGGGTAGATGCGCCTTGTTGTTAGCTTTCCAGAGAGCTATAGCAAGCTGGATTTGGACAACGCATGTGGAAGAAACAATGTTTTAAGTGGCTAGGGGTTTGCAACCTTGTTGGGCGTGGTGTTGAATCTTTAAACATTGATTTAAATGAATGATAATTTGACATGAAGCCTAGAATGTGTAGTGTGTGAGCTTGGAATATATATATATATATATATATATATGTATCCATTAGTTCTAATCATAAATGTTGCATAGAAGGTGGTCTAATAAATTTCAACTACAAACGCAATCTAGCATTTAGAATTATACTTGTGTTCTTCCCTTCATTAGTAGCAAATGTGCTTTGGCATAACCACCTTGTAGAACCGGGAGTGGAGGGACGAAAAGTCACCTCACATAATGTGAAGATTGTCACGGACTTGCAATAATAAAATGAATAATATACTTTGGATCATAGATCATAACATGCATAACTATGTTAACTTTTGTAGGTGGTCATTTCAATTAAAATGTCTATCTGGACATGATAGAATCAATGTTAATGAACATAAAAACTTGTATTTGTTTCCTTCTGTTTAAAATTAAGGAAGGACCAAAAATGGATAAATAAGCTAGTTGCCAACTACAAATGCACAAAACATGATTAGATCTTGGACTTTTCACATGGCATGTGATTTGTTTTTGCCTTTGCATCTTTACCACTTGTGGTCTTTGACTTCAATTATTTTTTGTTGTCTTTGGTGTTTTCATGACGATCAATGTTTTTGTAGCTTCTACCTTTCCCAAGTGCATTAGAAGGAATAATTGTTGTACCACCACTATGTGTAGAGGTTTTCAAGTGAATAGGCTCAATTTGTTCCATAGTCTTACCCTTCTTTTTCACAACCTTGGTGTTTTTTTGAGGCCGCTTTACTTCTGGAGGAGGTGATTTAGCAACACTTTCCTTTGATCCAAAGTCCTCACTAACACCATTTTCAATTTCTTCAATCCCATCATCATCCTCCTCACCCTTTTCCTCCTTCTCATCCTCTTTGTCCTCCTCTTCATGTTCATGGTCTTCCTTTTCCTTTTCATTTTCCACAGACATGGCATCTTGCTCATTGTCATCACATTCTGCATTAATATGGGATTGTTGTTTTTTGGGTGAAGGTACATCGGGCATTCAAAAATCCAACACTAAAGTTTTTGGTTTTAATAAAATGTTTTCAAAGTATTTTTTCTCCAATATTGTTGTGTCAAATGGAGCTTTCCTCTTCCTGGATGATTTTAGCTAAAACAAATCTTCTTTATTTGGCACCCACAAATTAGATGTAGATTTTCCTTTAAACCCATTTTTTCCTCTTTTGAATTCTAAAGTAGCACTTATGTGTTCTTGGGAGATGTTTCTTGTACCTTCAAGCTCATCACATGTTATTTGCTCTTTTGTCAATTGTTTCAATGTCAAATTATGGCCATTTGTTGGTAATTCATTGGCAAGCAAAGCATTAGGTGGATCAAGTTGTAGCTTTTGTTGGCTTTGACTTGCATTTGTACATACAAGTCTAGAAACATGTGTTTTGTTTGGCATACAAACCACCTCCATGGTGGTTAGTGTTACCGCTTGTGTTCCACACTGGGTGGTTCCAAAATCAGAGTCCTCAATCCAAGAATGTTGGGAGACATGACTTGTGCATTGTGTAACCCCACCAACTTGAGTATTCACATTGGGTGCGGCAAAGTAGGAGGTAGAAGGTTTCAAATGCAAGCTCTCCAACTCATTTGCCCTTTTATTAAAATAGTTCGTTTTTGCTGCTCACTTTAGTGCTTTATTCATAACATTTGTCAAAGATTTTAGGTCTTCAACATTTGCCACATGCCAATGAAGTTTCAAAATGCTCAAGATCAAGTCAATATGCATGCATTGCAATTAAGTAATCATTGCTCGTCTATACAAGAAATATGAAAACAAGTATCACAAAGAAAACAACATTGATGCATCTCCATTGACAAAATATATGTTGTTGGAAGCTTGAAAAACTTTGTCATATGACATAAGTTCTACATATGTAGCACACATGATAGGAACTAGAAAGATATTGGTTCAATCATGTTCGCACAATTCAAGTTGTCAAGATTGGAGCATGTACAATAATGATAGAACTTAGATAATGCCTTATTCTTCTTAGCTTAAAACATACATACATTTGTTCCCTATAAGAATCATGTCAAAATGTACCTATTTTGATATCACCACCACATTGAGTGACCCATGTTAATGATAATCCTTTGGCAACATTGGTGATTGTAGGGACCTAACACTACATTCCATTAGGCAAAAGTTAGAATCCATTTGTGTCACAAACAGACGCAAAATTTCCATTAGTGGGCATGCATCATTCCACTTAATTTTTCTAGCTTTACATTAGCCTTAAGTCATACCCATATGTTCATAGCAATAATTCCAAATCAAATTAATTTAAAGATTGCCAACATAAATTCATGCATGCTTTGAATAAAACTCATTTGAACACTGATTGTTTGGACATATGGCAAAATTCCATTTAATTTTATCCTTTGTTCGATATATGTACAAGGATTTATGCTAATAGAAGGTGATTTATGTGCAAAGATTGGACTTGGGGTTGAACATGATTAAGCCAAAAATTGTCACAATTGGCTCAATTTTCCAGCTTAAGATAAACAAAATTTTTAAAAGGAAGCAATATTTGATGTAACCTTGCCAAAAAAAAAAACATTCTAGATATGGAATAACTCTATAAATATGGGTATTTCTATGTCTAATAAACACAAAATACTAGAAAAATACCTTAAACTTAATGCATTAGAATCGTTATATTTGCACATACAATAACAATATAAAGCCATAACTTGAATACTTAGTTATACAACCTAAATCTAAATATTATTAATATTCAAATATAATTAACCATTAGATACCTTTATTAACATAGTATTAGCAATACTAGAATACATTACAAGTGATAAATTAATACCAATATTGTATTAAGGTATTACTTGTAATGTATTTTAATATTATTAAATTGTACAATTATTAATTCTATAAGAATAATACTTTTAATATTACATGTGAAGAAGAATATCCTTACAATTGACTATAAATATATTTGACGCACCCCCAAACTCCTTGAAAGATTCAAATGCGAGTTTGAATGTGAAAACAATGGAAGAAGGAGTTGCGTTATTCTCCTTAACTTATAGCACTTCGGGGGTAACATGGGCATGTTGGAATTCTAGGATGGGGACTAAGACGAATGACAAGTGGGTCAATTATTCATATGGACCTACACAAATTAAACGACAAGTTAGTTAATGCATAGTTAGAGCACTTTTGATGCACGGACGAACCATGGGCATACATGGACTCACAACATCCACCACAACTCGAACTTGAGGGGAGCTACCACCTTCCCCCTTATAGTATTCTTTGTGACTAACCATAGGGGATGCACTCAAGTGTCATTTTTCTTAAGACTCCCAAGATGGGAGTCTTGAAATTCTTGAAATTAGGACTTTTGCCACTTTGGAGGCCCATAATTTCTTGTTCAGACCTTCGATTGAGGTGAAATTTAAAGCAAATTACAACCCTTGTTAAAAGCTTTTCAATAATATATGGCACGTCACTTGCACACACATAAATCAGGGAGATTCTTGACTTTTAATGGTCAGGAATCAAATTTACACTTCGACTCCCGACCTTTTTTTCAGCCATAACTTGTGTTGTAAGTACTCAAATGGACCATGCAAGCTCATTTTAGATATATATGTTTTAAGAGCTTTCTAATGGTATAAGACAATTTTCAGTCCAATGAGTTTTGGCCTTTAAAATTTCTCCTTGAGAATTCAAAACTCCATGGTGACTTAAATTCCCACAATGGGAGTTCACTTGGGGGTGTGTGGGTTCATTCCCTCACATTTTCTCGCATTCCAAGAATGTAAATGTGACTTTTGGGTTGCACTTTTGGCCCACAACTTTCTATGCCCTTGCCTTGGTCATAAGCCCAACACTAGGGTTGTGACAACATTAAAAAAAATTCTTTTAAACCATAATGCAATATTATATACCCAAAAACACTATAGACGTAAAGTACTTGCAACATGGCGATATTCACAAAAATGTTTTACATGTATTATAAGTTATTCCAAATAATATTTCAACAAATTGGTTTTGCCAACCTTAAACTTGCAAGAGATCCATTTTAGGTTATGATATAATAGAAACAAGATCATGACTAGAAACAAATGAAGTCCATCATGATCAAATTGATAAACTTTTACATTATCAAACTTGAAGGAAATAAGGCCAATATAAGGAGTAACATAGTAGAAAGTTTGACCATGTATGAAACTCACTAGCAAAAATGTGTAAGGTCCCATTGTATAATTCATGAAGATAGTTTGCTAATACGGTGACCACAAATTCAGAAAACATAGGACCAACAAACATAGGAACAAAAAACATAGCGTGACAAACCAAAAAGTAAAGCTTTATTACATAAATTCATCACCATAGTCATTCTACTTGGATATAATTACTGCACACAATTTGAAGGATATTAACAATCCTAATAAGCCAATTTCTTTGGATTTTACTCCTTTCAAGATATATGACTAACTTTGTCATTGGATCACCAATTCCCAAAATCCATTTACATCACAAATAGACCCAAAAACATACATTGAATTTGAAATATTGATGTGATTAATCATTACATTTTCAGGTAATGTTTTTGAATGTTGCTCTTCTCAAAGTATATGACCAATTCATTCATTGGTTTAACCAATTCTTATAACCCATCTATGTCACAAACAACCTTAGAATCTCCACTTCTAAGCATGTAAAGTAAGACCAAATGTCGAGAAATTCCAAGTACAACACTTTGACAAATGATCAAGTAACCCAAAAGTAGGGAAAAACCATTCATTACATACTCATAAGGTGGGGTTTACACATCATGGTGTTGCTTACAAAACGGCTTCCAAGATAATCATTTCATATTGTAACACAATGGACGAGGAACCCTAAAACATTAAACCCTAAACTTGTTAGGGTCAACTCAATTTCTTAACTAAAGACATTCAAATTTTTCAAAATTGATCCATCCTCACAACATTGCCATATTGAATGACTAATTGTTAACTAAATTTCAAGGACCTTCAACCACTATTGTTATGATGTACCAACCATATATTAAAAGTCAAGATGTCAAATCATGTTTACCATTTCAGTAAAATATCAAGGTAGGTTACACATTGTTATTGCATTGCTTATCAACTTCCAAAACATCTAATTCATGCTTTAACACAATGGAAAAACTTGATCATGATTGGACCACATTAGATCAAATTTGATCTGCATTTCCATATAATTGAATGGAATATTTAAGTTCATCCACAAACTATTTTAAATAGGGATATGCAGAACCAACACAACTGAAGCACATACACATGAAATCAATAGGATTGTACAAAAAAGGATCAAAATTGAACTTGGGTAGTGTATTAAGTAGGCTCACTTGGACGTATTGCAGTAGATCGACAATGCTCCAACCACATGTTCATTTCAACATCCAATCCCAATGCCACCTTTCTCTTTTCATACTCCTCCACACACTTAATGCCTTTGTTTTCAAACCAAAGTGGGTGTAAGAACTGCCCACATTTCTTGCAAGATGTTGATTCTTGCAAGTGTATGCGAAGATGATTAGGATGGTATAAATGGCCACAAGATGTTGTTTCAATGTCCATGTAAAGTACTAATTGCCACGAATAGCACATGGCTCCAATTCCAAACTAGCTAACTCTTAGGATTGGAAGGCCAGATGTACTTATTCCATTGTGAGAATGGCTTTCAAGGTCCCTTCTCCAAGGCTATTATTGTATTTTCTAAGTCTCATCTTGTTTGTTGCTTTTGTTACAACCTTTTCCTTAGCTTTTGTGGGACTGTAATCCTAATTTTTCCAAATTCCACCTTAACACCTTGAAGCTTCTCCCTCCCAACTTGTAATTGAACATGTAAAGCCTTTGCCATGCTCTTGTTCACCTATAAGCTTTGAAATTTGGCAATCACTTTAGTTTTTGTCAATTTAGTCTTCTCCTAAAAAAATTCAATGGGATTTTTCATCGTGGATGGTAATGGATTTTCAAACTACTTTGCTGTAGCTCTTGTCGATCTTCACCCACCATCTTTCATTTTTTAAAGTTATCTTGTAAAGCTATTGGTTTTGACTCCAAAGTAGTCATCTATCCTGCATAAAAGCTTCCTAATCGTGACCATATTTTATCAATCATTTTTTTTCAAGTTTTCAAAGCTCCAAACACAATTGAGTGGATGCATGATCTATTCATGATCAACATAATGGCAAAGTTGAAATTTCAAGGTCAAAATTCCCATTGTTGAAATAGAAGCAAGAAAGTTAAAACTTCAAGGTCAAAATTCCCCTAGCCAAAATAGAAGTAGCAAAGTTGAAACATTAAGGTCAAAAATTCCCACAATCAAAATAAAATCAATAAACACGAGCTACTTTGACAACCTTGCCTATTTTGACAAATTGAAAAAAATGCACATTTCAAGTCTTGTTAATTGCATCCCAAGCTCTTAACACACCTTCAATGCAATCGACGACCACCAAAGCAAAAAATGTGAACTTATGTAGTATTGCAAAAAATGAAACAAAGAATGAACAAGATCTTGAATTTTGTGACAAAATAAAAATTCAAAAGCTAGATTTCACAAAAACAACTTGTTGTTCATAAAATCAAATTTCAACTAATTCCAAATTTTTTGAACTTACGATTTGCTTTTTCTAACATACATTTTGCAACTATCACTTTGGATTGTGCAACTACAAGGTTTGCTTGGGCAGTCATCTTCTTTTCACTCAAGGCTAATACATCCACATTGGTAGCTTTGAGGTTTAGTAACTCCTTAAGGTTACACACACAAGCTATTTCTGCTTCCAAATTGGGTTTTGTGGAAACATCCATTGTGTCCTTCTTAGATCCACCAATCTCTCCATGCCCACTTGCTAAAGAACACTCCCCTTCCCTTGACATTGACACATAAGTTTGCAATGCCTTTGTGTGGGGAACAAAAATCCTTCTAAATGAGCTCATGATCAGTTTGTAATTTGTTGGTGAAAGCCACATGGCCAGCCTAGTCCACCTCCTTTTGGCGTTCGACTAAAATTCCTTTCCCAAAAACTAATGAAATTTTTGTAGATGGCATTTTATGTTGGTGCATTATGGGCCATAAATATTCAATGCGTGCTTTCATTTCAAGATTAAAACCTTACAAATACCTATAAAGGTTCTTACCCTTACACGCACCCCACTAAGAATCACCATCCATAGTTGCAATGTGCTGATTATCGTCTTCATTGCATTTGAAATTGATCCTAGTTCCTAGTAGGTCCAAAACATCACAGAAATATTCCTTTGTCAATGGTTCTTTTATCACTGGAGTTTTTGTTTCAAGTTTGTTAATATTTTTGGTATAAGCACCTTCAACCTTGATACACTCCATGTCCATAAGTATAATTACTACAAGCTACATGTGAATATTTAACCAAGTTTAATCACTATGCAAATTTTGGTAGCCTAACGACATTTCAAATGTTTTTTACAAATAATCAATGACAAATGGAACTCGTGCTGAACATCTACTGTAACCAAAAAGAGAGAGGGTGCGATCTACCAACAAACACCCCGACAACTTTTACAGACCCTCTATCAAACCAAGTCTCTGAGGTTCCCCAACTTTCGTGACCTCTGCATCTGCTCTCCCTCAGATCCTGCACGATTCGCAGCCTAAGTGCACACACAGGACCCCACATACACGCTGCTCACATCATAATCACTATCACCACTCAGGCCATAGCCACAGAACTTGCATTTCATTCATCAAAATTGTACATAGACATGCTACTCCTCCTCGAACGGATCTGTCAAGGAATCGAACAATCCATCAAAAACTCGACCTATCTGAACAGAAACTTTGAGTGTATACACACGTCTATAATAGCCCTGATTTGCTACCTCACCCAGTTTCGACAACTACATCTGCATTAGACTTTCCTCGGCTCAAGACTCAGATGCATTTCAGATCTGAATGTACAAGGATCAAAAGATCATATTGACCCACTCCATGGCTCACGGGTTCTAGCCTGTCCACTACACCTCCAACTAAACTCTCCTCTCCAGTGTCTCTCTCTTTCTGACTTCTCCTTCCAGATGCTAATTCACTTGCTTGGCTAGCTACTGGTGCAGCGGAAAAATTGCAGCTAACCAACAATGCTGATCACCCACACAACTGACTATTCTTCAATATGCATCTCTCCTACTCTTCTGTACCGATCAAGCTAAATCGTCTTCACGACTGTCTTCCAGAATCCTCCTCGAATTCCTCCATAGCTCCTTTCTTCAGACTCACTAAACTGCTTCATCCGCCGTCGTTCCAAACCGACATTTTCCATAATTGCAGCTCCATCCCTAGTCATAATTCGGCGCCGCCAATCGGCCTTCATGCCCATTTAGTAGCAGCCGTCACTCAAGCTTCCCTGCACAGCATCTCACACACACACCTAGCAGAGCTTCCCATGCAGTGGTAATGCAAGGGTAGCCGCACAGAAACAAACGGCCCAATAAAACAAACTTGATTTCCCTAATCAGTGAGCGTTCACAAAGTAAGGTGACCTATTTTCGCGTTACATTACTATCTTGTGGGATTGTGTGTGTGTGATGACACTCATTAGTGGAGATGTAACCAATCCATAATCCATGACTAAACTAACCTTTCACTAAATGCCATGTGTTGACCACTAGCCTGGCTTCAGGTTCCTTCACATGGGCGCCATGTTTAGTCTTTTAACTTTTAATTTTTTAATAAATCACATTAGCTTTTGTGAGGGTTTAATATGCCTTGGATTTTGTTGAGTTAATAGTTAATGTTTTTTTACTACATGCCAACTTTCAACATAAGTTTTGAAACCTGCTATTCCAAGTTTAGAAAGACATGTCTCTTCCACATGAAGGCATAAAAATATAATTTACCTATGGGTGAAAATCCTTTAAGGTTTACCACACAAGATGAAAAGGGCCTAGTCCTTACGATAATCCTTTTTACCTTATATTTTGATCCCCATAAAAAATAATGAATCAAAAGTTGTCAAAATTTTTAGAAGGACTATATTTTAGACTATTAAAATTTTAGATTCCATCATAATCATCCATAAATGTTTCTTTACATGGTAACATGGTAAAAAAAAACTAGGTAAAAAAGACAGAAAAGGGTCATGTTGTGGAGTGTAGATAGAATTAAACAAGCCAAAAAACACATCGAGCAACTACTTAAACTTTTCAAAAACTATAATTTTATTAACTATATTTTTTCAATGCCACTTTAATGCCATGTTAATCATGGAATGTATTTCTAAATGACTAATATGAATGTTGAAAAATTCAAAACAAGAATTCAAAAAAACAATCTGGGTTTTGGTTTTAATAAAAGACCTTTGAATTTGAACAATAGTTGCATCAAAAGCAGTCAATTTTGCAAATTAATAAGTTAAAGACTTTCTTTATAAATGAATTTTGATTAGAAGAAAATTGAAATGATGTTAATTGATTATCCACACTCAAAAACCACTCACACTTTGAAAGTTATAAAGTTTGAAAATTTTAAAAATTAAAAATCTATTTATCAAAATTTTTAATTTCAAGAGTCTTTTACCACATGTAAATGGGTGTAATGTACATGACATCTAAAACAAAGTTGTAGCTTATGAAACAATAAAATAAAGCATTAAATAATTAACATATTTTCATAAAATTTGAAATTAAGATAAATTTTCAAAATGAAATGCAAAATTTGGTAAAATCAGTACACTATTTAAAAATTCTTAATTATTCATGAAAATTTAATACAAAAAATGTGATGTGTTGAAAAAATTATATGTATTTTTAATAACATACTGTAAAAGATTTCATCCCAAAATTCCTTTCTATGAGAAAGTGAAAATGACCATAGAAAGTACTATAGTCCTTGACTCCTTCATCACCATTGGCTCATTTGAATGTGATTGCACCCTATGACAAGATTTTGGTACACCTTAAAGAGTTTGCACCCTGCTATCAAAGGTCATGTGTTATCGCCACCCCCTACACAAACTTTATTAGCCAACTATTATTATTTTTTCAATACAAGTTTGATTTATGATATTTCCTCCTATCTTAGTTAGTGGTGGTCATTAATAAGTGTCAAAATTGTGTAGGTTGATTTTTTTTGTCAAGGACCTCCTTTGAATTTTCCAAGATCCTTGTACTTGCAATTAATACTTGTTAATCAAATTTTAATTTTCACAATAGTACCACCAACAAAATTAGTCTTTAACATGGACTTTCTTAATACGAAAAGCACCCAATACCATACCAAAAGTTGGACACTCAAGCAAACCAAGGCCCCAATAAGTTAAGAAATGAAAATCAACATATGTTTTAGCAAGTCATAAAAAAGAAATCTATTCCTTTTTTATACTTGAACATATTTGACACCTACTTGAAACCATAAACCCACATTGAAAAGTGGATGTCAAAGCTATTTGTATTCTGAAAAACTTACTTTAAACCTACTTTTACAATTTGAAATATGAAAATTAATGCACATTAGTGTAAACATATATATATATTGATCATTGAAATGAAAACTTTCAATGTTTCACAACTCTATAATAAGTTGGTTTTGTTATTATTTTAAATCTATTTGTTCTAGTTTTGACAAGGTAATCAAATTGTTCACTTTATTTTGCTTACACCCCATTACATGTGTTTAATTCATTAAATCATTTCCCAAACCTTTTCAAAATGCAACATATGAATAAAAACTTCAAATTGAAATCTTTTGACCTATTTTCAATTTACTTTCTCACGATGTGAATAATCAACAAATTTTGCAAAGTAGATTGAAACTTGAAAATAGGTTTTTTAAAAAGTGGATGCAACTTTTGAAACTTTCAACATATCACATTTGATGTCGTCATGTAATTCAAAAGGATAATCTCGTAAGGCATTGAACTTATTTTCTAATGTACTTGTCACAATTTTTTTGTTTTTTACTCATGAAGAGGATCTTGTTTTTTGTATACTTTTTCATGGTTTCACCTTATACAAGCCTACAATTTCATCATCTGAGATCTCTAAACTACTTGCAACCAATTGATTTAACATTCCTTGAAATGATTCCAAAATTAAAGAATGTTATCATGAGGTTTTGTCCATTCATCTCCATTTCCATGAATTTTTTTTTGAGCATCAATTGTGAGGCTCTACCAATATGTTCACAAAGTCTCATGAAAATATTCCCAAATTTCATTGATCATTTCAAGATTTCTAACTATCATTATTTGAATGTCTCTAAAATCCAAAAGGATGTTACATTTTACTGTAATAGTTTTTTTTTAAATCTTCCATACTATGAAATTTGTGTTATTTAGTTTTCCAATCATTATAATATGATGTTTAGAGGCTATCAATGCCATGGTAATTGATTGTTAAATCAACTCACTACTACAAAATGTGGGTGTAGTTCACTAGTCCTGTTCACTAGACCAGTTAATTCATTACTTTTTCATTGGTCCTTGTTCATTACAACAAGTGAATTCCCCCAAAAAATCTAGTGAAATCACTTGGCATACAAGGACACCTTTTGTTATAGTGACTTATTATCACAACCATAGAAGATTGCTTACCCTTTTATGAATTTGTTAGAGAATGAATTACCATCTTATTCCTAGCATTTCTTTTTTTGCTCTACCATGAAAGAAATCATTTCAGATTAGGACAACCTCACAAGTAGAAGATAGTGGAGAAACATTTTAGAAGTCATTGTTGTCAGATTTTAATAATCATTTTAGATGTCATAAAGTCCTAAAAGAAGAAGATAACATAAAGCTGCAACTCTTTTGTTTCAACCGTATAACGAATAATTATTGTCTTTAAGTCCTAACACAGATCATGAACTCCAAATGTTGTCTCTTCATCACACAAATGAAATCATGAACTTATGGATGATGATTAGATGACATTCCAATAGAATTCCCCTCAATCTCATGACAATGTGGCGATCTCAAAAACTCACATTCATGTCAAGTTCACAGCTATCATCATATCAAATTAGTGTCTTAATCTGTCTCGCAATTCCCCCTGTCAAGCTACGCTGATGAACTGCTGCCAATCGCTTCACTCTGGTCATGACAAATGTGATAAGCTGCAACAAGTTGCTGATAATAATACCCTAAGGATCAGGCCGTGTGATTCATAAATATTGCCAACGTCGTCTATAGACAACAACTACCGCACCCTACGTTCAACACAAAAGACAGCTTAATGGGTTGCAACTTTAATATGCTTGGCCGTGCAATCATACTATCTAACGGTTGATTGTTCAGCTTCCTTGTGCATGAAGGGTGAACACTAGACACCTACCTTAGCGTGAGCCCTCCGTAGCAAAAGATGCGTTGGAGAATGTTTACAGGGAATCACATGGCGGCGACAACTGTTGAAGCGGCCGTCGGTGTTCTGCTAAATAACCCGATCAACAGCCCGTTAAATTATGACCTGAATCGTTAACAACTGTTATCTTTCTTTTATTGTTTGGATTGCAGCTCAAAAGGTGTTGCACTAATTCATTCTGCGCTGCGGCTCCATCGTCACGAAGACCAATCCTTCGAGCCTACTACGAAACTCAAGTAGATCAGTTCGAATCTCATCGGAATCGGTGCTGGTTTTGTATCCTGTGATTGAGGCACATGACCAGATCAGGAAGAAGTGAGCGTGCGACTTTCTTATTAGCAAAACCTCAGACACCGATAATTGCCGTTGGCCTGCTACAGGCTGATGACTGCATGAAGTGAGAGGTGAAAACTCCAGCTAAGGTTGGTTGTAGAAATGCAGCAGAAATTGAAACAACTCCATGATCTGACCCGCCGGCTAGTTGCAGGAAAGGTTCTCAGTTTCCTATCCGTGATATACAGTGCGGTAGCAGCTTCCTACTTTTCAGTATTTAGGCCCTTGATTGAATTCGAAAATTTCGAGAAATTAATTTGGGAATGGCTGCTGTCAAGACATGATCAGCTTGTCCATGGCCTGTAGAGCAGCCAAACAGAAAAAGACAAGAAATTGAAGTTCGAGGTAAACGTACTGGCAGCAACTGATTATGCGGCCAAATCAAACCCTTGCAGGAATGCTGGACAAACCGTTGATGATCATTGCTAATGAAAAGTCTGTTGAGAATCTTTCACATTCTTGTGCAGTCATTACCCATTCAACATGGATTTGTCTTCATAAGTTAAAGTTATCTGTAAGTTCACCTTGTCTTTGGGCCCTAGTTTCACCATCTAATCCCTGTTTCATCCCCAATTTGAGTGCACACGGAAACTGAGAGAAATTGGGTACTCCTTTCGATGAATTATGACACTGTGGATCAGTTCTTGGTTTGACCCTTTAATCCCTGTTTAATCCCCAATTTGAGTGTAACCAGAAACTGAGCAAAATTGGGTACCCTCTTTAATGAACTATGATACAAGGTATCAGTTCTTGGTTTGACCCTGTAATCCCTTTTTCGTCCAGTTTAGCCAGAAACTGAGAGAAATTCGGTATCCTTTTTAATGGAACTGGGTAGATCAGTTCCTAGTTTGACCCTCTAATCCCTCTTTCATCCCCAATTTTGAGCACAGACTCAAACTGAGTGAAATTGGTTACCCTCTAATGAAATTTTGAGGATTATCTTAGGACAAGAATTGATTTGAAGAAGAGTATCAGCAGCAGTGAAGGTGCTTGCAAGTAAAGCAAATCCAAAGCTGGGGATGAAACTCACATGAGGACCAGTTTAGGACCTAGGTTCAAGAAAGGCAGTTGGATCCACCTATTTGTTTCCTCCATACTGTTTTCGTCCTGACTTTTGATTTTATCAAAAGTTTGGGGTACTTTATGTAGAGAAGTCTATTGCATGTTACATTTTTTGTCTGATGGATTATGTTGTACTCCAATTTGGCAATTGTGATAATAGATTTCTTTTTCATTTGGCATTTCATACAAGTGAGTTGACAAGCAGATTGTAGAGATTAATACTCAGAACTTAGACTAGTCAATCATTTCACAAACGTCAATTGCAACAGCCTAACTATGTGCAGCTCATGCAAATAATTCTTCACTAATAACTTGTCACATACACTGGCACATGGGTTACATGCATATAAATCTATGGGTATGCTCTTTTTACATAGCCTTTTTATCATGATCAACTGTTGTGATTGAGAATCGAGTAATTTTTTGATTGTCTGAACAAATGACAGTATGAAAAGTTTATGATGATGCAACAGTGCATCAGAGACAGTCTGCCCAAAAGCATCTTGGTATTCATTCCTGAATCCTGACCCACTTTTAGTGTCGGATCGGGTTGTAGATTGAGGATTGACTTCTATTCAGACTTAGTTTAGGAGGCCTGGTCTTCATACTCAAATGTCTTTTAACCTTGGAGGGAAGTTGCACATACTTTTCATTTCCTCTTAAGAATTCAAAACCCTGTAAACTTTGGAGTTTGGCAACAATAGATTGGAGGGCAACTATGCATACGAAGAGATGATTACAGATGACTATGTGAAGTGTTTAATTAGTAAGAATTGGAATACCTACGCTAAAATAAACTTGCTGTACATGGAACCAAACTCTGACTTCACTTCCTATAATGCCACCCTCTGTGCAGCTGCACCGACACACAACCATCACACTTGGAGTGAATTGAATGCCTGATTTGGACCTTTTTGCATTCTTTCACATTTACATATCTCGTTGGAGTGTCCTATTTTTCCTAGTTCCTACTTCGACCTTTTGTGCTGTCCATTTCCGTTTGAACGGGAATGGACTTTGGATAAAGCAGGTGAAATCTGAATTGACGGTGGAGAAACCAGTTACAATTTGGAACAGACCCTGAAAAAACTTGTCGTGGGCTTGCTGCATTCATGGGTGGAATGGGCCCTACCATATTCTCATCCCCATTTTTCCCCGTCTTAGCCCTTAGTGTTATTTAATAGTGAATTCCTTTTTTGGTAGGAATTATTTGTGTTGGAGATCACTTTAGTTCTTTTTTTTGTGTGTTTGGTGGTTATTCCTCGCTATTGCCTCTAGAGTGAGTCTTTTGCAGTATGAGGTTTTGAAGCATTCAAATCTAACAGGACCTGTGATAATTAATTGAAGGTCATTGTTTGGTTTTCCATGTTTTTGTGTGATATTTTTGGGCTTGATTTCTTGTCTCATGAATGAGTTTGACTAATATGAACGTGTCTTTTTTTGGTGGGATTTTGTTAAGTTCCATAGTGTTCAGCATTGACCTAACAATTCCTGATAACCCTAGCCCAACATAAATCATGAAATGCATATTAAAGTTTTTTAAAGATAATTATAAATTATATAAGATATTCCATACAAAAGTTCGTGTACTTTAGTTTGTTGTTTGTGGATGAAATCCGTGCATGTACATATTCATTATTCATTGATAATGAATTAACATTGTTTTGTACAAAGATGATGTTTGAGCATTGACAAATATTGTCCTTACAAACCTTATTAAGATTTCTAGGGCACATTCCACTTGTGGAGGTGAAACATCATACATGACTCAAGCCAAGGAAAGACATATTGGCTCCACTGACGAAATTCATTTCTCTAGTTGATAGTGGTATTCGGCATAAATAAGTTGATTTTTGCATACTTGTGCCAACACAATTCAGGACTTCAAATGTTTAGAAGAGGTCCCCTTGGTTAGTTTTTACAACCTTCATTAGGCAGTTCATGATTCAATTCCATTCAGACAAATTTGAGCTTGGTCTATCAGAGCTTGAACAATGGCAGTTGGCTCAGTTTCAACTTATCTTCGTCTTCGGGCCCACCATCCCTACTCACCTACCTACCTACTTCTAAGTTGTTACTCTTATTGGTCACATTACTAGCCCTTATATCATTTATTTTGCATCAACTTTCTATCACAATATTATCTACTTTTATTGATTATTTGGATACTTTCATCATTAAAAGTTATAGCAATTTCAATGGAAACAAATTTTATTGATTGATTTCCAAAATAATGTCAGGCCTAGTTGTGAGGGGTATTGATACCGACATTCATCCAAAGGTATTCAATACCTACCTAACATTGATTGAAACTCATCCTTGGCATTACAAGTTTTGATACAAACTTGTTTATGACAAATGTGATGAAGTTGCTCGGTAAGTTGTTCATCATGACATAATGAAATATGAAAGACAAGGGACGATTGTAATTCTGAACGATCACCACTATAACTACGCATGGACACTAGAAACTTCAGAAAATGTATATGAATGGACATCAAAACCTTATCATCTTTGTAAATTTTTTGTGCTTTAAGATAATAATGTTTTTATTTACTATTTTGACCTTTATCTACTAGGTCAGAAATACATAATATCTTATGAGTCTAGCTGCTGAATGTTTGTCAATAATCCTTTTCCTTTGAAATTTCAAATATATTTTCAAGCTGAGGCAATACCAACCTTAAACCTATTCCAGCCTGGTATGGAGTAGGGACCTGAGGTAATCCCAGCCTTTGTATCAACTTTATACCAATCTCAATAGGTGTGTACCTGCTCCATACAAGCCAACAATCAGGCTTGGACCCAATACCAGGACCAGACTGGTACGAGAGTTTTTTAAGTACCCAATACCAGTACCAGCCTGGTATTTAAAATGACATAATAATCTAATACCTGGACCAGTCTAGTGTATTCAAAAGTCCATACCAAGCCAACACTGGTTTTTAGTTTTTACACTGGGAGGAATTCCCTGTAAGGACTCATGTGCATGTCCCTAAAGTCTATTTAGTTGCCATATTTGCACTCTTATTTTTGTGGGCAGCATCTGTCTTATCCAATTTCCAATTTCAAAGCTCAAAATGCTGTTTTTCTCATTTTGAAAAATCTGTTCTAGTAAAAAGTTTTCTCATTATTATGTCCTTGATTGAATAAAAATGGAAAGTGATGTACAGGATGCGCATGTTTTTCTAATGCCAAATCTGCAATGGACAGGACACTGACCAGTGGTCAGTCCCACCCTATTTCCTGCACTGAAATTCGTCATGTCAAACAACCCAGGCTTTATGGGACAAAAAGCCCAAAATGCAAGGAAATCCAAAATCCAATGAAGAAATTTGTTTGCAGCCCAAGAATTTCATCATTGGATCTCTGGTCCGCTTTAGATTTGCAGAGAATTGGATGGTAATTTTGTCTTGACTTATTTGTCGGGTTAGAAACTGCCCTGGCGTTTGACTAATTACCAGTCTGACCATTTAGTCCTCCCTGGGTCCCTGATGTGTGGAGAGTTGCTTGTAGCATTGTAGTTGAAGATTTGTACACCAAAAGTCAGAACAGCTTTAGTCCATTTAAGTCGGAGGTTTTGGCTTTTGGCCTGCTAGTACACACATGCAGTCTGGTCGAATATTTAGTCTACCTAGGTGAACGAGGGGCTTGTATTACTTCCTTTCTGAGTTGGTGTGATTGTCCCCAGTCTGACTTTAGTTTCGTGTTAGAAAGAAGTGGTTGTGTTTTGGGGTTGTTTCTTGGGCACTTAAACCCTTGCGTCATAAGGCATAGTTCCCCCTCCTCCAAAGTAGATATTATTCAGGAGGATAGTTCTGGACACAAGAAATGGACCATTCTCATATGGAGTCACAGAGCCACGAGCATTTCATGCCTTATGGAATAGCGAACCCAAATCACATAGCCTCAGTTACAAGCCAGGATCCATTATCATCTTGGATGAAGGAGGATAATTCGAATTTCCTTACGAAAAGGGAGCTTTTGCATTCCAAAAGAACAGGCAAAATTGGCGCAAGGTGAAACCAGACATTGAAGGCAGAAACGGCTTGTTAGCTTTTGTAAGACCAAATATTCTTTCCTTTTTTTTGCTTTTTGGGAGAGTTATTTATTCTAGCTCATAGCTGATTTGGCTGTTCACAGTCTTGGCTAACATATTACCTGGTTGGACCAGAAGTGACTTCTCTTGTCGTGTCCCTGCTAGCAGTAAAGTTTTTAAAAAATTTACCAAACCATTTTTTAAAAATCTGGGTGGAGGTTGGATTTCTCTCTTCAGGGTGCTCCAGCGTGTTTCCTAGTATTCCTATCACTCAACTAAAACTTAATTAATTAATTAATCTTTTAAAATAAATTACAATGTCCTTGACATGCTTCTGGGCATTATCATCATCCCTCAGCAGCCCCCAGTGCTTGGAAGATAAATAAATAAATAAAAATCTGGGCATCCTCAAAGCATGGTTCCTAACATTTCATTGTTCCTTGTGGACATTCCTGTCGTTTTCCCACCATCCTGACTGTTCCCCATCATTTTCATGTTGTTTTCACATCATTTTCATGTCATCCCTCAACAGGGTCCCATCGTTGCCAGCAATTTTTCTAGCATGGATGCTACATCCTCCAAATTAGAAAATTCTAGCTCAAACCTAAAATTTACCAAGGATTGCATATACGGTTAATATTCCTACAGCTTGGCAGGATGTCCCAGGAGAATCCCTCCAAAAAGTGATGCTGGCAACGCTACATTAACCAAACATAGGTTATGACCATCATGCAGCTTTTATGTACTATGAAAGTTGGGAACCTAGCAAACCTGGTAGGACAAGTTGCTATTCCATTAATTCGCAACTGGCTTCACCAAGGCCTGTTCCAGAGTGTAACTGGTTTCCCCGACCATCAATTCACATCGCAAGCCAGTTCTCCACTGTTCATTCACATTACAAGTGCTACTGACCAGACCAAAAGTAGAACCAGGACACCAAAACCAGTTACAAGCAAGCGTGATCTCAACCGTCCACACCCATTACAAGTGGGCTGGAGTGAATTAGCAGCCACCAATGCACCAGTTGCGGATGAGCCCGTTGAGGCCGTTTTCCGGATGAACGAAAATCCCATCCTCCCTGCCCAGATTTTTTTTTTTTTCCACCTCTTCTCTACCCCAAAATTTTCCCCCCTCCTACCTACCACCTACCAACCCCTCCCCCCTCACTCCATCGCCAGAGCTCCTGGCTCCAGAGACGTTGAGCGGGAGCGAGCTTGGAGCTTGGAGCCGGCTTGGAGCGGGAACGAGCTTGGAGCTTGGAGCGGTTGGAGCCGGACCCACGCAGGACCCATGTAAACATTTTTTTTAAATCACAATGTTCATTTTTTTTACCCAGGTAAGCGTTTTGCTGCAACGCAAGCTCCGGAGCTTCTTCAGAGCTTGCTTGCTGGGGTTTTCGTTGCTTGCAAAGAAGAAGGCCTTCTTCTTCTTTTTTTTGCAGTAGAAGAAAAAGAAGAAGAACTTGAGCTGCAACGCAGCAAAGAAGAAGGCCTTCTTCTTCTTTGTTTTGCAGTAGAAGAAAAAGAAGAAGAACCCTAAAACCCTAAACCTTTTGCCCCATCCTCAATATTTTTTTTTTTTGCTTATGGTTTAGCTCATTAGAATTAACATTTAACAATAACTAGTGGTCTTTTGTTTAGGGTTGGAGGTTGGAATGGGTAAGAGAAGAAGACTTAGGAAAAGCGGTGGTGGTGAACTAGAAGTCAATATGCAAGATGTTGTTGCATCAAATGAGGCGATTATTCTGCCATATGTTGCTGGAGGAGATGAGGGAGTTGTTGAGTCACATGTTGCTGCATTAGATGCAGCAATTGTGAAGCAAAATATTGCTGCATCAGATGTGGCAATTACTCAGCAAAATGTTGTTGCATCAGATGCGGGAATTGCTCAGCAAAATGTTGTTGCATCAGATATGGCAACTTCTGAGCATAATGTTGTTACATCAGATGCAGGAGGTGCTTAGCAAAATGTTGTTGCATCAGATGAAGCAACTAGTGACCAAGGTGTTGTTGTATCAGATCAGGAAATTGGTGAGCAAAATGGTGCTCTATCACAATTGAAACATAAGGATATCATTGGTATAAATTGTTTTAGAATTTGTGGACATTAGATTAAATACAAATTTAAAAAATTATACAAGTTTCTTGAAGTTTAATTATATCCGCACCTTCCATCATTTGTTGGAAGGTGCGGGATTTTTTTTGTCAATTTTTTTTTTATGCAACACTTGAAAACAATTCATGTTTATAGGAGTAGTATGTGATTGTGTGATTTTATGATTTGTAATACCTGCATTCTGTTTTTTGATCTTTCTTTTTTTGGCTTAGGTCCGGAAGTTGAATTAGACCAGGCAGCTCAGCCACTTGCACTTCTTTGTTCACCTAATTTAGCTCGGAAGGACAAGGAATGGACGCATGTTGGGTCCAAATGGAAGTGCAAAGTTGGCAATTGCACTGTTGCATATTGTGCGAAATGGCTGTTGACTAAGCACTTGAAGGAGGTGCATGGCTTGGTGGCAAAAAAGTCCAAACCTGGGAGGCCTTCAACTGCTGTAGGAGGTCCTTGACATCAAGACCATGCCAAGATGAATGCTCGCATCTTGGGAAATGCGATGGCTGTGCAAAGGCGAAACGATCAAAAGGTGGTTAGTCGCGCTCGTGCCAAAGCACAACGCAAGTGGGAAAACCTGGTAGCTGTTGCAAAACAGTGTCCACCATTCCCAAAACCAGGTTTGGTCAAATTAGCTTCAGAGCAACTGTTGAAAGTGTTGGGGCTTATTGCTTGGGGTGTGGGCAGTGTGCCTCGAGATGCAGCATCGCGAATGGAGAAAAATGAAAACTTGCAATGGATTATTCGATCCACCCGTTGCGCATATGCACAATAACTCAAGACGGCATGGGATGCCAAATATTGGGATCGAAAGTCCAATAAAACAAGTCAAACAAAACAGTTGGCAGTTGTTTTGGATTTTCATGAATCTAGAA
>Ga0209208_10003625_pt1 | contig 22081 bp, 17 predicted proteins | sample S1TSphfallax_3_FD_187694 | JGI IMG/M metagenome (GOLD analysis project Ga0209208, IMG submission 187694) | Host-associated microbial communities from peat moss isolated from Minnesota, USA - S1T2_Fd - Sphagnum fallax MG (SPAdes) (version 2) | ecosystem: Host-associated > Plants > Peat moss >...
GGAATAAGGCATAAAGCACTCAGAGAAAATTCCAAAATGTATTGAGAGGGGTGAAGGAGGTACATTATCTTTCTCAAAAGAATAGGAAAAATAAAATGCCTATGGTTTTTAGACTGCAACACAAAATTATGTCTACCTTAGGTGTAAGATGTTTAAGAACTCTTCATCAAAATCAGGTACACTAAGGGGGACGGCAGGGGACCCATTGGGAGGAGCATTGTTTGTTCCCGTTCATTTTCATGTTCTTTGTTTTACAACAACATTCCACCTAACTTATGTTTTCATTTTATTGGCGAATGATACATATATAGTAGGTCCTACATCAAATGTGGTTCCTGTTTTTTTACAATTGTAGTTGGAGTTTCCAGCATTGGGGCTTTCAGTACAGTTAGTGAAGTGTGTAACTTGGTATCCACAAAGGTTGAACCACTCTACATCATTTCCTCCTAACTTTCTTACTTCCAACTTGGGTTTTCATATTTTGGGCACACCAATGGGATCCACATCATTTGTTGAGTCATTTGTGACTAAGGTTCTCCATGAAGATCTTAGAACAATATTTAGTTTATCTATGCTTGTAGATCTTGAAGCAGTTTTTGGGATGCTTTTGTTGTGTTATGCTCAATGCCTTAGCTATTTGTTTCATATAATGTTTCCATCCTTTAGTATTTTGCAACATTACACTAAATTCAATATTCGTACCATAGCTACATTGGAAATGTTACTTGGTGTTGGATCTTTTAGTGGTTTTATCGATCACCTAGTTCATCGTCATGCCATTTTCCTTGTTTCTTCGAGTGGGCTCAACTTCCTTTTTGTAGTTTGGGCTATTACCCCCACATTCTTGGGATGTTGAACATTGATTGTCCTACACCTCTCATTCATTTTGAACAAGATGATCACACTATTCTTTTGGATGTAATGGCACATGTTGAGACTAACACTTCTTCATTCCAAATTGCACTACAAAACACCCACAACCTATTACCCCAAGTTGTCCACTTTCAAGTCACACCTTTTGAAAGCCTAATGGTTCAATCTTGTCCCTAGTTGCAAGCTTCTTTGGTGGATCGTTTACACAAGTAGGAATTTGCATCACTTTTATTAGATGTTCCTTTAGATATCATGCAACCACGTCTCCACTCATGTGTGGGTCCAAGGGTAAACACTTGGTTATTACCTTGTCCTACCACATTTGCATTTCATTTATCCCCAACCCACTTCCTTCCAACACTATTCACCAATCTTGACTTGTCATATCCTATGGTGGCCCATTTTTCACAATGTCAATGTTTTTTTACATTGACGAAATAGGTACCCATTTGCTTCGATGCCCCTATGAGAAATGAAAGTACAACAACCCACGACACATTTTGAAATACTATTGCAGTGTAGTTGGATATTGAAATATTCAAACTTAAACAAGTTTTTTGAAATAGTAATATATATATATATTATTTGAGGTTCTTCAAATATATGGGTTTTATGATACATTCAAAATTGTCATTATTTTTAAATTCAAAGAATTGCACAACACTAGCAAAAACCCTATGGGTATTTATATTTATTTATGGTCAAATGACCCATTCCATTACTTTTTTTTAAATAGGTGTAAAAACCAATTGTAATATTATTATTTTTCATAGCTAATAAAGCAAGGTCTTGTTGGGATTCTCACCACATAGGGTATCAATATCAACAAATTCAATAGTTTTAAGGTCACCCACATGTTATCAATTTTGTTATCAAAATAATTTATACCCTTAATTACCTATTAATTGCCCAATTGGTTTTTTTATATCCATATGTTATGCATAAGGACCAATTTTCAAATATTCACCTTTAAAATGCCTAATATGCATCCTATGTAGGTTTTAAGGTTGAAGTATTTTCATTTTTCTTAACCGCATATCAATTTTTTTTCTTTGGATTCTTCTAACCCATATGTGTGCATATTTGTCTTATAATATGTTTGAAATAATGGTTAAACGAAACATATGAATGTTATTTGTAAGATATAGTAAGATTCAAGAATAAATGGAACACAAAATTGCTATTGAGACCACCTTGTTGGAGCATTAAGGTGATGTGAAAGTTAGGCTGGAAATGGTTTTGCGAAGTTCAACTCCTGTATGAGTTGAAATACATTCAAACCTCGGGGTCTAGATGGGTTAAGGCAAGAATTCATGTTTTCGCCAACCAAGAAGAAAACCAAGGGTTGTCTTTAGGATTATAGTGCAAGGCATTATCCCCTTAAAACCCTCAACAAACGATTAAATGTTGTCTTGGGTCACCAAAGGGTGTTAGCTTGCTAAAGCATTTGGGACAATTATAAGTTGTCACTTTAAAGCTTTGAGGCTACCAAGAAAGGGTTAACTTCGAGACGACTCGAATCATGTCGACCTAAGTCTTTTGGACAAACTCTGGAAATTGGTCCCAAAAGGCCTTTGAATCAACCTAAGGTTGATTTTGCTTTAAGGCCATCTAGGCCGACTTTAGGAGCCAAGCCCTAGTTGGCTCCAATTATATTAAAACTTAGCCTCAACCACAATGCCTAATGATTTTAAATATCGAATATAAGTCCTTCCTAAGTGGTTGGGACTTTTGGACTAACCAAGTGTGCCATGGGGTGCACAAGTGGCTAGGAAGTAAAGGAGTCAATGTTATAGGGCTTGGCAAAGTGCGTGGAACACAAGGTGGCAAGCAAGAAAGGTGTGTGAAGAACCCTTCCATTAAAAACTTGTTATGATTTAGATGTGGATGAGTTCCAGTTCAATGGTAATTGATCAATTCCATTAGGGTAACATATACAACAAACAACTAATCACAAGATGGTTTGATTATGGCTATAATATAATAGATGAAATAGTGATGATATTTTTTATTAAGGGGAATATAAGGCACCCAAAGTCCAAATAAATAAGCATTAAATTTCAACTTTAAAAAATATTTGTGAAAACTAACTTTGGCCCATTGCACATTAAACTGAAAGTTTATTTTAGAAAAAACAATTTGTCCCAAAAAATGCTACCACCATTACATCTCTTCCATGAGGGTAGAGCCAATAAGAAATAGCTCCAATAGGTAAGTAGCATAATAGGTGGCTACAAATAAATATATGCATGTTAATGGTTGGTATATAGGTTATTAAAAAACTATTGAATATATAAATCAAATTAACCTTCATGATTAACTAAGGAACCAAAATTAATGTTGGGTTGTTCTCATTTTTTTATGAGAATCATTAGTTTTAATTTTCACATAACAGTTTTAAAATGAAATTGGTCCTATAAGAAAATTCTTTATGAAATAGAATTGGTTAAGGTATTAGATATTTGAAAAAATAAATTCAACCAAATTTTTTAATTGTGAATTGAAATTATAAACTAACATTTCACCAAATTGATTTGATTTGATTTTTTTTAGTGAATCAATTCAAAAGAAACAGTTAATTAATTTTCATAAAAAAAACACAACAAAAGAAGCTAATCAATAACAAGAAAAGCTAAGAAATAACACATGGAGGCAAATAACACAACATGAGGAGTCGAACAAAAGCAAAAAAAAAGGAGTAGAACAACAAGAAAAGAGTAAAACAACAACCAAAGGAGTTAAGCAACATCAAAAGGAACCAATCATCACAACAAGAGGAGCCAACCAACACAATATGAAGAACCAAAGGACAATAATAAAAAATTAAACGACAACAAGAGGAGTTGAAGAGTAACAAGAGAAATCGAACAACACAACAAAAGGTATTGAAGACCAAAAAGAAATTTCAAACAACACAATAAGAAGAATTGACCAAGAACAAAAAAAAAAACGCAACCAATGACAAGTGGAACCAAATAACAATAAAAGGAGTTGACCAATAACAAAAGAAGAATCAAATAATAACAAAAGGAATTGAGTAACAACCAAACAAGAATGCAAAAGGAATGAAAATAAATGACCTAAGTGATAATAAGAAAAACCAATCAATAGTTAAAGGCACCAACATTATGAGAAATTGTGTCCGCAAAGACTAGACTCGCATGTAATTAAATCGTCACAGAAACTATTATGCAACTAGGGTACAACTATAGTATGGAAATACGATGAATTAATAATTAAAATGCCCCGTTAGAATATTTCATAATTGTAATTTAGTTGCACATTAGTTGCAACTTGGACTTTATACAAGCATATGTACATAAAATATATACGGTGATAGTAGACCGTAATTTGACCATGATCACAAGTTGTAGCAAAATCGTTAATCTCAATTGTGTTACAATTGATGTAGTTTTAGTGTTGAGTGAACAACTATTTTGCAACTAGTATATGACTTTGATGCATACGATCATGCCACATATACGATTAGGTAAAGGTCCATAACATTTAGAACTTGCAACTTATTTACAACAAAGAGTCAACTAAATTGGCTAGTTTTACAACTAAGTTACAACAAAATGTGCCACTATGGTTTCACTAAATAATTACTACTTGTCCACTATTTTGGAAATAAAGTGTTCAACTCATCTAAATTTAGTTGTGAACTATGTGGTAGTTCATACTATTAAAAGATTTCCAAATTGTGCAATTCATTGAAAGTGTAAATGCAAGCCTTTAGTTGGATTACAATGGAGTATTAAAATATTTATGAATATTTACATATAGATATCATTGCTTATCCATTTCAAACTTTTATAGACTACATTATTAAATGCTTCATTAATACAAGCCGATTCTAAATAACTAAAATTTAAATAATGTAGTAAATATTATAGTCCTATTTTTTGTGATCGATGTTCAATTATTGTGTTAATAATATTTCAATACACTAGAATTCACAATATTATGTTAGTATACATACATATCGAATCATATAATTACATGAAAAGTGAAAGTCAATTTTTGAATTGAAATTAAAAGCAATGTGTATATTTTATTAAACATTCAATAAAGGTGTACATATGAATATGTCTTTATATACCTCAATGTCTTCCATTTAGATTCATGTTTATTATTTAATATTTCAAAATGAATTATTTGTTACTAATTTTTAATTAATAATTAATATGTAATATACCTAATTACCATGAATTAATTAAGTAAACTCAATAATAAACTATTCATATGAATTCATTAATCAAAATTCATTAACTGGTATTTAATTAATTCAGATAATAAATAAATAAATATCTAATAACTGATTACTTAAACTCAATAACTAATTATATCAATTTAATTAATTAATTAAAAAAAAGATAACAAACTTTGTTAATGTAGGTGAATAATTATTGAAATTTATTTGAACTCAAAACATCAATTATCAACATAATTAATTATTTGAAATATACTAATTAATTCATATGATCAATTTTTATAATTATTTATCATATATTTAATTCAAATAATTATGTCAGATGAATAATAATAAATTTTTAATTGATTACAAAATTAAAATCAAATAGAAAACATGCAGGAAATGTTTTTGGCAGTTATAATTCAATTACAACTAGGGTGCCACTAAAAGATTTAACCCATATGTTTTGTCTTCAAGATCTCATTTCACAAAACTATATAAAGGAGGTGTTTTTTCTTACATTTTCACATTAAAATACATGTGCCATGTTGGGATGAGCTCATAAATGTTTAACCCTAAAGGCAAAACACATAACAAATTTAAAAACTTATGTGGTTACTCTTTAGTTCACCTATTCTTTTAATATTCTACCTTCCTACCTACCTACTTGCCTACCTATGGTTATGTACCAACCTACCCAAGTACATATATATATATATATAAATTTCTAAAATTCAATTAATATGTCACATGGCAATTTTTGATTGTGCCACATGTCATAATCCAAGGCCATATAAAATGAATAATCATAATGGACAATGGATATCAATATTTCAAAAAAATCACGAAAAATCTTCATAGTGCCACGTGTTAAATTTTGATGGATGGATGAATAATAATGTCAGCATGACATTATGATTGTAGTCATAGGGGAATTGCATAGTAGTTGAAAAAAAATTGTTGTAATTAAATTGTAATGAATTGCACTGTACGTATAGTGAGTTGCAACTTGTCCAATAGCACTCACAACATATAAATACGATGAGTTGCAAATGTCCGATGCAATTCAAAAATTGCAAAAATTGAGTTACAAGGGCAATTGCAAAACACTTGTTTTCTCATAGTGCAATCAACACAACAAGAAAAACCAAACAACAACAAGAAGAGCCACAAGAGGAGTTGACGAACAATTAAAAAAACCAAGCAACACAACAATAGAGCCAATTAGCAAATAAAAAGAATTGATCAACAACAAAAAAAAGTTAATTAACAACAAGAGGAGCTTATCAACAACAAAATAAGAGTTGACCTGACTAGTACCAAGAATAATCAAATAACAATGCAAAAGAAGTGAACAATAATGCACTATTGTTAAAGCATCATTTTACATTAATCAACCTTTATGTTGGATTTACACCAAGGTGGTAAAAAGGATAAAATTAACCATAATGTTATCCCATTCACACAAAAAATTAACTTGGCAAATCACATGGCATTAGGGTTTTAAAAGGGATAAATTCTTGGGATATGTTCACCTTAGGAATCATTTTTTTCAGTTTTTCTAGATTTGGGATCAAGTTAAGGTGGAACAAGGAGGTTAGTGTGACCCCTTGATTTCAAACTAATAAATTGCGCCCTTCATGTTCCCAAGATCTTATAATGTTGTTCTCACCAACATACATTTTTTCACGTGAAGCACATAGAATAACATGCAACAAAATTTGATATCAACCTTTATAATTTGCCCAAAATATTGGGCTGAATGAGAATTTTCAAACTTATTAGAAAAATCTTCAAGTATAGGATTTTTCTAAAGTGGCCAAATTATTTAGGCATAAACGAAAACATTTTTTTAACCTTTCAAGGTGCCCAAAATTACTAGGCATCAAAAATTACCAAATACCATCATCTTCAATTTTTTTACATAGTGCTTAAATTTTGTGGGTAGCAATGAAATTTATTAACATTTATATTATTCTCAAATAAATCAAAATTTACAAAACCAACCAAATTTTACATCTTGGAAATAATTTCCCTTGAATCTTTTCAAGCATTAAGATTTTTCAAATTACAAAATCTCTTACCATAAATGATTTTTTAAAACCTATATATCTAGTCAAATATTATATTGGGTAGTTTGGACCCTTGCATGTGATCGTTTGATAGAGGGTTAAATTAACCATGCACACTATTTTATATATCTTTTTTATGTGAACATCATAAGGGTTTGTTTACTTTCAATGAAACCCCAAAAGTCCATCCAAAAAAAATAGAGCTCGGGGCCCACTACTTTGTTCGAAACCTTGTCCATGAATGATAATTGGTATGGGTCCTTCTTGGTGGCAACATTGAATTTTTAGAATTAATGAATATTTGCAATTTTCATTAAAAGAAAAATTGTTGTTTACAACTATTTTTTGCAACCAAAACATGTTGTTTACAATTATTTTCAATTGCAAATGATAGGTCATACATGTTCTAAGTATTATAGGTTATTATACCTTAGGCTATGCCATAGACTATTCTAGGCTATAACCTAGTATATTAATGTTGTTATTTTGTCCTACACTATTATAGGCTATTTTACCTTAAGGTATAATAGCTTATAATTTTTGTTTAAAATAACTTAAGGTGGAATAAATTTAATTAAAAAATAATCATTAGACCAACATGTGTCCCAATTGACTATGTATTTCATAATATTTTTGAATGAACTAAAACAAATTTACAATGACAAAAGTGACCAACCCTTTAGTGAATGGGGACCAATTATTATGGATAAATGAATTCACTATTAGTGAATTAAATTCATTAGTAAATAAATCACCACACCAACCTCTTAGTTCATCATTAGGCTAGGCTTTAAACTTAGGCCAAGTTAGGCACCTATCAAAATTGTGAAGTTTTTGTTTGAAATCTTTTTCATTTTTCTAGGATCTTATTGATAACAATATCTTTTATCGATGTGTTGAGGTGAGTCACCTTCCACCTTTGGTGGTGTTTCATCATTGAGGTCACTGTAAGACCTTTGTTCTTCTACGAATATTGTTAGGTTTTCCTTGTTAATGTCCTTATAAGACCTTGGTGGAGATGGTGGTGTCAATTCATGAGCATGTTGATGTCCCTAAAATACCATTATACACATGGCAATGTGTTTTGCTTGTTCACCTTGTTGCTTGTTATTAAATCTTGCATTAGTGTGTTTATATTTCTATTATATACAAGCACATGTGCTTCTTATGTGTCATTCTTTGGGGCCAAATTGTTTTCCAGCCACTTCTTTCGAATTATATTATTAAACGATTAATTTTTTTGCTATGAAATTCCAATAGATAGTCCCAAAAAAATTGAATTTGAGTTTTGTAGTTTCAACTAATTAGATGTTTTGCCCATAAATTGTCTCCAAGAGGATGTTGCAAGTTATTCAAAACAATTAGAACAATGGTGCAACCATGCTTCTAGGAGTCACACCCACCCCCTTAAACCTATGCTTTTCCACAAATTTTTCAAGATTTTTTTAATATTTAATATTTAAAAATACATCATTTAAAAAAAAATGGATATGTATACCAATATATTGAAAATAACGTTGTATAAAAAAAAGTCCACTATAGTTCTTCTCTTTTTTTCCAATCCAAAATACACAAAATTAAATAATGATTATGACTTCTAATGATATGTGTTAATGCAATTGCACCCTAAACCTAGGGCCCATAAATCATGTAGTCTTTTAAACATGTATGTAATCCATAGATCTTATAGTCTTGTATTTGATTTTCTAATGCATAATATCCCATTTGTGTTTTCAACTTTACATTTATTTTCAATAGTTTGTTTTGCTCCACAAGCGAGTACAAGTATAGAAGTTTATAGGAATTTGACAAGACTATGATGCATTCCCTTTAAACACTTTTGGAAATGAATGAAGTAGCTTGTAACAAGATATTCAAATTACTCCCTTAAATATTCACAATAATCAAATTGAAGTGGTGAATAGTATTAGAAGTTTCATTAGCCAATTATACACTTCCACCTCTCACAACTATTAGAACTACCAAAATGTCATTCCTCATGACATCTCCAATAAATAGTTTGATCCAAATTCAATTCCAATAATGTCATCTTGTTAAAAAGAAATTTGGACTCATTACCATTTCATTTATTGGAACATCAAAACCTTGTTGAATGTTGGAACTATATGTGTTCAAATAATATCTCATAATGTTTAACCACAATATTATGGTGGATTTATTGAACGTTGGAATCTAGTGGATTTTTTGTGGACAACCAATGTTTGGATAGTGTCATTTCTAGGAAGTTCATCTAGTAATTTTATTTGTTTATTATATTTCATTTAATGAAAAAGACACATTTTTTTTGAATGGTGTTATAATGGTCATAAATCACTCCATTATAAGGTCCTTTAAATTACAAAATTTTGTTGTTAATCTAAATAATCCTTTAACAATTTAATATGTGTAAAATTTTCTTTTTGTTATTTGGGATTCTGATAGATTTTATCATAACAACTTTTAACCAATAGATTTCTTGACTTTATTCATGCCACACTTTATTCAATGCAAGATCTTACATGTGATGACATGTGTTAAATTTTACAAATGAAATTTATATGTTGTTTAGATTTATTTTTCAATAAATTACTAAAGTATTTTTTCACAACAATTCCATTAAAACATAATTGCTTAATGTTCTTCATGGCTTCTATTGTAAGAATAAATTCTTTTTGTGTGTTGTCCTTTTGTCATTCAAATGAGTTTGTTGATTGATAAAAGCTTGCGGAGGAAAGGTTTTGGCAATTCAATAGTTTATAGAACAAGCTAGACGAGATCAAAACATCATTAGTTCATTAAGATTAGGTCATGGATGCCCAATTGCAAAAAATTCTAGAGTTAATTGGGGAGGTAGACATCATTATGAATAGTTTGGAATTTGAACGAGACACCAAAGAAAAGTTGTTGGGGGCACCTTGCAGGAACTAGTGATGAAATAATTATCGTTAGGCATGATGTGGACATGGTGGTAGTACTACACAAAAAGGATATTTAAAAAATATGATAAATCTTGATACTTGCTTGGATAAAATAAAGAACAAAGTGGTATAATTGTACAACAAGTATGGTAACCATTCAAGGATGGTAATTATTGATTTTCAAGCCTAGGTGGCGAAGTGAAAAAAATGGGTTCAACATGTGACTGTGACAAATAGTAAATTGGCAAGGTATAGCCTTGGTGAAAAAACATGTTCTCCTTCAAGAAAAAATGGTAACCTAGTAGTGGAAAAAAACACCACCTAGGAACAACCTTGGCAAAAACTCAAGATTAATATGTAAAGCATGTTGGTTACCACCATGGCACTTTGCAAAGCAAATGAAGCAATCTACATGTGGCAACTTACCTATCAATAATACTTCCCCAATTTTAATGTAAATAAAGTGCCATTGAAAAATAGTCCCAAGTAATGAAGTTTTGATGATAGTAACAATAATATGATTTCTCTTGACTAGGCAATACATTACCATACCCTTACATTTGAATTGCCTACTACTATTGAGTTTAGAATGCCAATGGGAGAATTTGGCACTCTCTTTTAGGCATGCATTTAGTACTTCATCTTTTCTAGCATTGTGGTAGATTACTTGACTTGGATTTCAAAGGTGAAAACCAAAGTAGACGGGGGATAATGTTAATGGGCAAGTTAACATAGGATTAATTGATCTAAATGATATCTTAATAAATTCTAATTATTGGTGGTAGTTGAACGTATTTATCATTATTTAGTTAATTAGATCGAATGAAACCACTAGATTTAATTAGTACTAGAAGGTGGAAATGGCACTACCTTGCCATTTCACTTGAGTTACCTTAGGAAAAGATTAGGAGAAATACAAAAAATAGGAAGGGATATAGTTGGGGAGTGGGTGAAATCCGTGTGAAGATTTTCCCTCCCCTATCATTATGTGTTGTTGGATGTGTGTGAGTTTGGAGGAGATGTTAGAGGAGCTTGGAGAAAAGAAGAGGAACCTTTTTTTATTTGGATTTTGTGAAAAAAAAACTATGGAGATTCATGGAGATTATTGCTTACATACTTTCTAAGTTTATTTTTTATTTTTTCTAGACTTATGGAGTTGTGTACATCAGTTTTAGCTCCTTGGAAATTTGTTACATGAAGGTAGATTGGGCATGATGTTGCAAAGGCCACAATGTTTGAGAGTAATTTATGGGTGGTACACATGGCTACAATAGTGGCACTTACAACACTAATTTTTTTTGTTTTCTTTTACATCTTTGATGTTTTTGTCTTAAGCATTATTCCTTTTCTAGAATTTTAATGAGGTAAAATATTGTTTTGATTTATATGTTTATCATGTCAAGATTTTTGATCCATTTATTTTCCTTTGTGATTTCCTTTTTTCAAGATTGAAGTTCTTATTCTAGATGTAGGTACTTGTCGGGCCTTAGAAGGTGGTATTGATAGGTAGGTTGGTATTTATGTAAGAGGTAGTAGGTAAGGTAGGAAGTAAGTAGGTAACATGAGGTAAATAGGTAGGTGGGTAATTATATAGGCCTAGGCTACCTACTTATTTAGGTCTGCTTACTTAGCCCAAAAAATACATATGTCATTCAAGCCATGCCCTTTAGTCAAAATGGACATGTTCATTACTCAAGGTGGATAAAACAATCAACTTGGACAATTGAACCTTATGGCGGGACCTCAAGGAGGTCCCATCCAGACTTGGCTGTCGCATAAAGTCCATAGCAACATCAATACAAGTCTGATTCAGTTGAGGAAGGCAGCAATTTATTGCACTCACCGAGATCTACACGACTAGTTAATCATTTTGAAATTGTAAGGTATTTTATATTGTGGGTCAGCCTTGCGAATTAGTTATGGTTTGGGGGAGAAGTAGCCTAGGATGGACTTCTAAGATGACCCGACCTCCACTGTCTTGACCTTCTTCAAGCGACCCAGCCTTGCCTTCACCACCATTGGCGTCGATTTACCCGTTGCATCGACTATTAAACGTTGGCACTTGTTTTGGTGTGTCATCGGGGCCTGCTTTTGGTTTTGTTCCATTTGATTGAGTTGCGCACGCAGAATTAATGGAATTTCAGGATAGTACGGTAGGTCCTGTGGTGGAATACAGAAGTACTTCTTCCCCATTGAAATCAACTTTTTATTAGATAGGGTTAATGGATGTGCAATTGTATGGGAATTCGTGTTACCTATTCAACTGTAATGATACTGGCGCTGAATAAATTAGACAAAATCGATCCTTTAATCAAGTCTAGACTTGATGCCTTGATCAGTGGGACGTACATAACCGAATTGTCTAGCGCCGAACTCAACAATTTCATGTTCATGAGGCCCACCGAATTTGAAAAAGTAGTTGAATGTATATCGAGTTAGAAACTGATTGAAATGTTTTTTCAGGACTTGATCCCAATCGACATAATAGGGGTGTTGAGAGTCACGATGGACAATAAACTTCACGTTGACTCCTTTGACCTGGTTGACGGCCTTGACGATAACCATTGGAGTGTAAAAGTTTTTGCCCTTCATCGATCGCATTGCGACACCACGTGACGATCTGATCGGCAGTGTTGTGGGAATGTCGTAGGATCAAATAAATCAACATAACCTGAATGTAGAACGTGATGGAGACCAGGGCGAAGAATTGCATGACAAATTGTGACTTGTTCTACTCGACGCAATTGTCGAGGATGACCACCAGGATCTTGGGCATCACCTGCTTGCGTTCAAGCATCGTCTTGAACTTATTGGAGTGGTACGTAGATTGCAAGTTGCACAACGCATCCGCATCTTGCCTTACGCTCGTTCATCATAAAACAACACGTCAGCGTTGTCACTGGTAAGTTCAACAACAACAAAGTTCAAAACCATCAAATTAGAGTTAAAATAATCGGCCAATGGCCGCGAATGCCCATAATGAGGCATGGTGAAGCTGCCATCGAAATCCTTGTTCTGAATTTGAATTGTGGGTGCTGCAGTCGTGGATTTCATGTCAATGTCACAAACATCATGAGCAAAGTCGTCGTCATAACTATCGGGGATGATAGTACAGGGAACATGCTGATCAGGAATGTGCTACTTGACAAACTACTTGACAAAAGTTCACACTGTACGGCATTGACTAATGGCGGCATCCATATGAGTCTGCTTTTCTAGGAGTAGGCGATTGCATTTGTCAAAGGGAAGGTCGTCTCGCTATAGCTAGATATCAATATGAATGCAATAATTGCATATGTCCTCAACAGTTTGAGCTAAGCGAAGGCCAGGAAAGAATAGGTGGATGTATTGAATCCAACGTAAATACGATTCGACACGACAACCATCATTGGTGAATTCGATCTCGTCCTTGTACCTCTAATACAACTTTGTGAACGTGAGCTTCAGATCTAGAAAATATTGCTTCGGGCGCCTATGAGCGCAGGGGAACCGTCTTCGACCTCCCAAGACTTCGCATCTGCCTTGACCATGTCCATGTCGTTATCATGAAGTGCATGAATAGGAACACGTGGTCGATGGCGGGTGTGAAGCGTGTTGATACCATCTTATAGAACCTTGCGTAATCAACTGATCTTTGAACCGCCGACGGGTAAGATGACTTGAATCTCACGTTCCGAGAATCTGCTCTAGATCAGATTCATGATGATCCCTTCTGGCTGTTGCCATTCGGCACTAGCTCGATCCGTTTCCATAGACGCCCAATTGACACAGATTTTGTTGATCACATTTTGGCCGATTTTGGTAATGACCCGTTCCAATGCGTTTGCCTGTCGATTCACCGATGGTCGATGTTGCTGTAGAATCACGGTCTCATGGGAACCCCCAACTCCACCCGATCAATGTGATACCTACTCGGCTCGCAATGTTGACAATTCCGATGCGATGGACTTGGCGGACGTTGATAATGAAGTCATGGTGGTCGATGATGAAGACATCATGGCGGCCAATGATGAAGAGGTGTTTTGCGTTTCCAGTAGCTGGTCTCATTCGGGTGTCGATTCATTAATGGTAAGGTAGCGAATGATATTTTGCTCCCATCTTCGTGCAAGAAAAAATTCAAGGAAGGTGACCATGAATGTTTCAACATGTTGAAGGGCCATCTACATTTTGCTTATTGGTGTCATTCTCCACGTGTCGATATCATCATAGTATCTCACACGCTCCCAAGTTCCGTGTCGATATCATCATAGTGTCTCACACACTCCCAAGTTCTAGTTAGACCCAAAACGGGTCTAAGTTACTTAAACAATAGAATTGTGAGGAACTCGGGGCACACTCCCAACTCTTAGCAGTAAAAGGGGGTAGAGGGGCGTGCTGAGGCTCCGAGATAGGACTAAGAAAAGTGACAAGCTTTAGTTATTTACTCGAATCCGCACCAAACCAACTAACAAGTTGGTTAATACCATTTTTGGAGCACCTTTAGTGCTAGGACAAGCCACGAGCTACTTTATACTCATAAGATTCACCACGGCCCGAATTCGGGAAAAGCCACCACCTTCCCCCATATAGTATTTTTTGTGCCTCCCTATGGCACCCACATCCAAATGACTTTTTGTTTTGGGACTCCCAAGGAGGAGTCCTAAAACTGCCACGATTTGGACTTCCACAACTTTGTGGGACTATAACTCTTTGTTCAAACCTCTGATTGGGACGAGGTCTAAAGCAAAGTTGTAGCTCTCATCAAGAGCTTTCCAATGGTGTGTCTTACTCCCCCTGCACGCATTAGGGTTGGGTTGATTCCCGATTTTTTGTGGTCGGGAATCAAATTGCCAGTTTGACTCTCGACCTTTCTTTTTGCCATAACTTGTGTTGTAGATGTCTAAATGGCTAATGAGAGCCCATTTTCGACATCTAAATTTTGATAGCTTTCCAATGATATAACGAACGCCCCAATGCCAGGTGTTTTGACCTCTGTAATCGAACTCTAAAATTTTGGAAGTCCCGGAAGATTCCCAAGTCCCCAAATCGGGAGTTTTGAGTCTCATCCTCACACTTTCTCAAAGTAGGGTTGCGACAGTATCCAATTAAAGTACGCAAATGTGCATTCAACTTTTCATAGTAGTCCTCAACGCAACGTTTAGACATGATTGCAATCATGTTTGGGTTGTTTGGGCAACGAGGTGACCACCACCAACACAAAAATTAATTTATTGCCTTCGACGTTTTAACTTTATTTGGGACCCCGATGTCCCGCCATATGGTTCAACTTTTTAAAAACATGAATTGTGATAATCTTGGCATCTCTTTTGGAATTATTGTTTTGATGACAAGCTTAATAGATCTGGTTATCACCTACCACTAGAAAGTTGTATTTTTAACTTTCAACCCAAGAATTGGGACTTGAGTTGCTTAGTGTGTAGGCCATGGAAGTTTTGTTGTATGTAGATAATATGTGGAACTCTCCCAACATCAAAATTACCCCAATTATAGGTGAAGGTGGGGAACAAATGTTAGGTACATCTATTCCCCAATGTGAGACCCTAATAGATTTCTTAAAATTGTTTTGGCCCACTAATATCTTGAGAAGATTGTGTCATGACCAACATTTATGTCACCAAAGAGGTGGAAAAAGGAGGCCTAAAAGGAAGGGGTGAAATGAATTAAGTTTATTATGGGTGAATTCAAGGTTTTCATTGGGGTTTTGATTTTTGTGGCTATCAAGAAGGTACCACACATGAATGTGCATTGGTCAAAGTCTAGTGATCTTTTCTAGATTCCAATCATTATAAACTATATCACTAAAAAGAGGATGGGAGACATTTTTAAATGCATTCATCTAGTTGACAACAATTCAATTGTCATAGATAAGATTGATCTTACTTATGACAAATTTACAAAGATTAGTTGGTTAGTTGAAACATGCAATGAACTATGGGCAATTTTGGAATGTGGAATAAAATTTATGTGCGGATGAAATGATGGTCAAGTGCATTAGGAAAGATTCATCAATATGGTAATACATCAAAGATAAACTTTGCAAATATGGAATGAAGATTTGGTGTTTGGCTAATGCCAAATTTAAATATGTGCAAAAAATAGAAGTGTATTATGGTGCAGGTCATGAGGATATTGAATGTGCAATAGATACAAGATTATCCATGGGTTGATAGACAATACACAAACAACAATCACATTGTCACATGTGATAACTTTTTTTTTAGCCTTACATTATTTAAAAATAGTTTGAAGGTTGGGGTGCATGCCATAAGGACTCGCACAACTAATTGGAAGGGGTGGCCTAGTGTTTTGATTATTGATCCAAATAAAAGATCTTTTTATTACCACAACATGTTTTAGATAAGCTTGTTGTAGTTTCTTGGTTTGACAACAAATTAATTTCCATTGTTTTTAGTCCCATTGATCTTGCAAGTGGCACATTTGCTACTCAATGGGATTTAACTAATTCATTTGAAATCCCAACTAGCCTAATGTTAGTGCATTACCCAGAGCACATGTGAAGTTGATGTTATTATATGTTACTTGGTAATTATATGTTACAAATGTGGGATCACAAATGGTGGCATTGGATCATGATAATGTTATAGATACCACCATAATGAACTCCTATATTATGTACAAGGCACATGTGATCCATGTTAGCAAGTTTGTGGAAGGTTGGGAATAATGTCACACTTGAAATTCAATTTGATTTTGGCAAGGGTTTTCATCATGCCAAACACTCCAATTCTACAAAAATCATGATGGTAGAAGTTTCTATACCCAATCCCATGAGGTTTCATTATTCCATGTAGTGAACTTGACCTTTTAAAATGATAAGATTATGTGTGGTGCATAAAAAGAAGACATCATGTGAAGATGCTACAATATGTTTTGGTGCTTATTATGTGAATTCATTAATTAACACATTTACATAGATTGTATCACTAGAAGAAAAATTATTGTTTGTAATCAATTTTTGTAATTTAAAAATGTTGTTTCACATTGTTTTTCAGTTGCAAACAACATTTAAAAATTATAAACATTGTTTGCAAATGACATGTTTTCTTCAAGTGTATGTTGGTTTAAAATTTGCATAAATTGTACATTACTTGCGGTGGGGGGGGGGGGGGGGGGCAATGCCATTTTCACTTGACCTCTTTAGTTCAACTCTTAAGGTTGGTGGTATTTGGTTTATACAGTTTTTATTTAGATAGGTCATGTTTGTTCTATGAAAATTATTTCAATCATCCATAAAATACATGATATGATGTGTACAACTAAGGTTTCCTAGCTTTATACGACATTTTGTGATCAATTTTCAGAGTTGTATAACTTTATTTTATTTTATTAGTTCTTTAAATCATATGGGTCTAAATATGTCATGTGTGGTTAAATAGTCATTTAAATATAATAAAATCAAAAAAATTGTTATTGTTCATCTAGGAGTTTTCTCATTTTTTTTTGACATTTTGTGAACAATTTTCAAAGTTGCATAACTTTTGATATTTTAGACTTTTTGATAAGAGGGGCCCATCCTTCCCCCCACTCCAATGCTTCAATGCAGGCACCCTTGATTGGCGGCATGGGGGAATGATGGCTGATAACAGTAAAAACAAAAAAGTTTCTGAAAAGAAAAAAAAAAGTTTTCTTTCACTGACATTGTGTGGATGCACATTGGATGTGCATCTTTGACCACAGTTTCTTTCTCATCCAATGCCATTTTGTGCAGTTTTTTTTTCCACCCACTTCAAATGGATGTCTTCTATCCATCCTAATTTTTTTGCAAATCATTGAAGAATGATAGCTAACTCAAAATCCCTAAAAACTTAAAATTTTGAGGGCTACCCAAAACCAAAAAGATTTCACTTTCCATGGTGGGGATTTTCTCGATCTCAACCAAATTCCCCATTTTAAAAAATTCAACTCAGTAAAGTTGTAGATGACTTCGAGCTTTTCTAGGGGCTGGTTCCTCTTTCAAAGTGGGATTATTTTGGTCAAAGGTTGTTTAAAGGTTAAGGAACATAGTTTATATAGTAAACCATAAAATTCCCGAGGGGAGCAATCTTTTTTGAACAATGTACCTTGGTTGTGAAATCCTTGGTTTGCAAATTGTACTCATCACATTGGAAGTGAAAGAGAACTTGCTACCAGATTTAGATTGCAAACAAGTAGAATCAAGAATTTTGAGTTTGGCATTTTTAAATCTCCAGATGCCCTGAGAATAATAGGTAAGTCACTTCATTGTGTTGTCAAATGAAAATTTGTGGTTCCTTCAGACTCCTAAGAGCATCCCCAGCCATGCTGAGTATGCTACCCTTGCAAAAGTATTTCTCACATCCAAGTTTAGTTATTTACTTTTTTTGCAACCCCACCCACGATACTCAAACTGAGATTGCAAATAGGTGGAAGACTACTAATAGCAAAACATCTGGACGAATCATTATGATTGGCCAATCAAAAACAGAGACCAGAAGTCGGATCATATTCATTACAACTGTTCTCTTCTCTAGCAAGTGCACAGTTTTACTGACACTGCATTTCACCAGCCTCAGCAGCAAACTGTAGAACGTATGCTACTAATAGCAAAACATCTGGACGAATCATTATGATTGGCCAATCAAAAACAGAGACCTGCAGTCGGATCATATTTAGTACACTGTTCTCTCTCGCAAGTGCACAGTTTTACTGACTGCATTTCACCAGCGTCACAGCAAACTGTAGAACGTATGCAAGAGCAAAAACTATTTTGCAGAGCCCCAAACGGGCATGTTCTGACTTTCTTCGTCCAATTTTTTTAATGTGCATGGTCACGTACATAGCAGGTCCTGGGGATGCTGCTGCTGCTTAGAGGGAGAAAAACCTTCCATCATTAGGAAACAATCAGCACTGCCTTTGCTACCGAGCAGAGTATATTAGCACAGACAATCAAGTACTGATCATTACTAATTTCTGACATGGATTCTCAAGCTTTAAAACAGTAACTGACGACCACTTTTGATTACATGCAATGCTTTTTCCTTTTTCAACTTTGTAATGTAGCTAAGGCGGCGATGATCTGGCTATGGTCTGATGATCATCCGCAAGAGGACTTAGCAAAAATTTGGCTATATTTCATATAGTATTATAAGTCGGAGAGGAATATAGAAAACTTTAGGAATCCTGCTATATTTTGATGACATGCTAAAACCTTCTATTTGGATGCAGAAATTTGCAAAATAAACAACTCTGCTAGCTACTGGAGCTTGATCTAAAAATCTGGAAATTTTCTTTAAAATTCTGAAATCCGGAGACTTTTTTTTTAAAAAATCCCTACTTTCAAAAAAACTTTGTCACTGGGGCAAAGTTTCTCCTTAATGTATAACCCCTGGTTACAAAATTTTAGCTGCCCACTTGACGCAGATGCCAGCACCCCACCAATGCACCATTTCAAAAAAATTTCAAGTGAATTTGGATGAAATTCATAGGATGAAATTTATGGGATGAAATTAAAGTCAGTTAAGGTCAGAGTGAACCAGCATGCATGGGCAGGGTGGATGGTGTGTGGATGGGAAACAGTTTTTCATTCTATTCTGGTTAATCAGAATGGTAGCTATGTAACAACAATCTGTTTGTATCTACCTCCCTGGTAGGCACCAAGTTCATTACCTGCTAACCTGCCTACATAGTAACCCCTTACGTTCCCCACCTATTTATGTGTGATACTTACCTACTTATATAGGTAGTTCCCAATGTTCTCAATGTTCCCAATGTTGGGTGGTTCTTTCTTTTTATGAAGAACCTTTGATGAAAAAATAATAATTAGAAAGATTCTGGTTCCATTTCCACACATAAATGAAACCAGGAATCTGAATCCCCAATTCAATTTGAATCAAACCACCCTACTTGATGTGAAAATATAGTAGGATGCATTTTATTTACCCCATACTTGACTTTAAACATTGCATAAACATAAACATCAACGGTCATATTTCATATCTTATTTGATATTTGTCCAAATAGAAATATTAAAAATTTATTCTTAAAGTACTTTCAATTATGTACACAATTAAATTGAATTTTTTTTTCCAAAAATGTAAATTAATTTGAATATATATATTTGAAAATTTGAAAATTTTAATTACATGTCAATGATGATTCATTGGAAAAAAAATTCAAGCACATGATTTATTTTTTTGAAAATATTTGACAGATAATTTTAAATAATATATAAATAATTTATCTCCACATTTTAATCCTTTGTTTCATTGATTTTTTTTTATACAATGTGATTATAATATATCATATTTTAATTAAATCACACATAGCTTTTATAAATGGATAAGATATCAATAAAATTTCAGATATATATATATCAGTTATATTATTTATGATGTATATATTTTTCTATATTTTATTTGTAAATATAAAACATATTTAGTAATTCTAAATAATTTATGAGTTTGATAGAATTTTAAGTTTTATAATTTTTACAAATATAGTATATAAAATATATTAAACTCTTATAAAAGTCTTATGATAAAATAAATGATGTAATACTTAGACATTTGAAACTTCTATTTGATTAAAAAAATATCATGCTTGATTATGATCATAATATGTTGTAATTTTACAAATAAAATAAATTTCAGATGTATAATATATATATAGTATATATATATTTGAAAAATATTCAAATATATCTAATAGAAATATAATAATTTGTATTGTTAAAGTCAATCAACAATACAAAATACCAATAAATAATTAGTCACAAGTTGATTATCAAACAAATATTGTAATTCCAAGGATGCCACATATGTTTTAATCATCAAGGTATTGTAAATGGAAAAAAATATTGGGCCTTAGTTGCAAAAACAATTATGACCGATTACAAAAGTAATTAGGTTTTCATGTATCTAAGGTTGCATTCAATATTGGATGAAAAAATGCACTTTCGTTTGACTTTTCCATTCAAACATGTAATATGCACAAATTATAGTTGCATTTATGACTTCATTTGGTTACATCAACATTCTAGTCACATATGTGACTACAATAGTTGCATATATGACTACACACATTTATGATTAAAATGAAAGTAGGACTAACCTAAATATAGTCGTAAAAGTAGTTGATTTGGACACTAATTGCATCTATAATTATAACCATTATATGGTTGGAATGGACAATATTTCTTCTAGTGAATTTTTGCTCAAGTTTAAGGTTGTTAATATTTTTGAATCATGTAAACAATTTGGGAGCTTGCATTTATTTTTATTTTTAATGAATTTCCCTTATGTCAAGTTGGTCATTTATGCACTTAGGTTGAAAATGTGAAATTGGAAGTTCAAACATGTTTAGCTATCGAGGCTCAACTTGAATCCAAAGCCCCAATTGAGCAAGCAATTTGCATTTATAGGAAAAACTAGACAAACATGTTGTCTTACAAGGACATGTGGATTATATAAAAAATGTTGCATTAAAAGGGGTATGAAAGAAAGTTGTTCAAGGTGAAGTCACATTTGCAAACATAGAAGTGGATTACATGAGGATGGAAAATTCAATCGTTGTAGCCAAATGAGAATTTTAAACATTGGAGCTTGAAGAAAAAACTATCAAAAGACAACTAAAAGGTATGCAAAATTTGGGTGGTTGTTCACTTTGGCCCAAGCCTATCATTCATCCTCCAAGTGTGTAGGTTGGTTTTGAAACCCCAACCTACATACTAGTGAAAGCTTATGGGTTTTGTGGTTGCAGTTATCATTGTGATGGCATAGTAGTATAATCTTGTAAGCACACCTTCTACCCATTCTATTTATTTAAAGTTTTAAGGGACAAAAAATGTTATACTTCTAGTTTCGTGTGTTGCATTTTGATAGGTGGTGTAACTTTGACTTTTGTGATGAGGATAATGATACCAAAAACTTGGTAGTTACTATGGGGCTTGAAAGTCAATAAAAAAAAACAATGAATAATTTTCTTTTGGAAGTAACATCTTGTTGATTAGCTTTAGGTACTTAATCAATTCTCTTTTACATTTTCGC
>Ga0209208_10003626_pt1 | contig 22080 bp, 18 predicted proteins | sample S1TSphfallax_3_FD_187694 | JGI IMG/M metagenome (GOLD analysis project Ga0209208, IMG submission 187694) | Host-associated microbial communities from peat moss isolated from Minnesota, USA - S1T2_Fd - Sphagnum fallax MG (SPAdes) (version 2) | ecosystem: Host-associated > Plants > Peat moss >...
CAAACCCCCGGTCTTTCTTTAGGAGGCGTTCTCCAACTCGCGCGTGAGCCTTGCAATTTCTGCCTGCATGCGCGCAAGCGACGCGGCCAAACGTCGATCAGCCCATCCGAAAAGGGGGTACATCCCCAATAGGGTGTCACCTCCCATGTGGTTCCTCCGACCAACAATAGAGAGTGGGCGGATCGCAGCTCGCGTTACCCGGTACGCCTTAGGACGGCGCAGCAGAGTATCCGGGACCTCCCGCACTCAACTCCTTTACGCCTGGCCTTGATACCAGAGATCAAGATGGCGAATGGATTGGGGAGTCTCCGGTCCAGGGCAATCGCATGAATTTCATTTGAGTCCGAGGAGTTGTTCTCTGTAGTTTTCTGAGGTAGCTGCGATGAATCTTCGTGCTTTGATTCCTCCCTGTCGTTTGATTGGGTCGAGGCGGATGATGTTGAGGGTGATGTGTTTGAGGACGGCCATGTTGTGGGCGGCGTTTTTGGTTCTGGCGTGCATTTGGTTGTCCTGGAAGGCGACATCCATAACCCAGTGCAGTTTGTTTTCGACCGACCAATGGGAGCGAACGGCTTGCGCGATGCGTTGTGCGTCGGGTGCCAGGCTTGTGAGGTAGGCCCTTCGTTCCACGGTCGTTCTGTCGCCGAGATCGCGCTCCGATTCGATCATCGCGAAGGAGCGCAAGTCCTTCCACTGCTTGGAGTTGTCGAGGCACTCGATTTGGCCGAAGACGAAGCAGTGGCGGGTTTCGATGCGGCCATGATCCTTCCCGACCGACTCGGCGAAGGCGTGCGGCGTGTGCCCGGCGGGGTGGGCGCGGAAGCAGCGCCAGAAGTCTTCGATCTACTCGGCCAGCCGGGGCTGGTTGTCCTTGACCGCGAGCACATAGTCGGCGCCGCGCTCGCGGATGGCTTCGGCGATGGCGGTTTGCGTACCCATCGCGTCGATCGTGACGATGCAGCCTTCCAGAGCCAGGGTGGAGAGCAGCTCGGGAATGGCCGTGATTTCGTTGGACTTTTGCTTCGTGGCCCGCTGTCCGAGCACCAGCCCAGCCCCAGCGGCGAAGGCCGAGACCAGGTGCAGCGCGGTGGCGTCCACCCCGTCCGAGCGGCGGCTGGTCTTCCCGTCGATGGCTACGATCTCCTCGCCCAGAGCGGGTAAAACTCCCTGCACCCAGGCGCGGAAAGCAGCTTCGAACTGCGACGGATCGATCAGCCCGAAGAGCCGCCCGAAGGTGTCGTGCGACGGAATGCCATGCCTCAGCTTGAGAAACCCGCGCAGCCACTTCAACTGCGCCCGCCCCCAAAGTTGGACCTCGACGAAGTTGTCGGCTCCCACCAAAACCGCTGCGACGGCGACCACCAGAAGCTCGACCAGGTCGTGCTTTACCTTGACCGCCTGCCGGGGATCGTCGATCGAAACAAAAACATCGCACAAACGAAAACCGCGCCCTGTCTCCATGAACCATTCTGGAAACAGGCAAAACAAAATCCATCCACCCAACCAGTACCCAATCAGAGACGGAACCTACTCCGACACCAAAAATCCTTCATGCGATTGCCCTGGCGCAACAGACACGCACTCACCGGGAGCTTTACGGACACACGCTAGACTGGATAACCAATGATTACAAAGCGAAAGGCTAGTGTCCCGAGTCTAAGATACTTTGCATAATGTGAACAGGCATGCTGATCGAAGCGATTGATGAGGAGTTTGTTATGCCTGTCGGACGTTCCTTATCCCGGTTGACTGTGAGCGCAGAACAGCGTGAGCAGTTGCAGTCTTGGTCGCGTCGCGCTAAGACGGCACAGGCTTTGGCTTTGCGGTCGCGGATCGTTCTGTTGGCTGGCGACGGCGTGGCCAACAAAGAGATTGCCCGCAGGCAGGGCTGTTCGCAGCCGACGGCGGGCAAGTGGCGTCAGCGATTCATCGACTTCGGCGTCGATGGACTGCTCGACGAGCCACGCCCGGGCACGCCGCGCAAGCTGAGCGACAAGCAGGTCGAGCAGGTTCTGACGCGCACGCTGGAGAGCCAACCCGAGGCCGCCACGCATTGGTCCACGCGCGATATGGCCAAGGCCTGCGGGCTGAGCCAGTCGACCGTAAGCCGCATCTGGCGCGCTTTTTCCCTCGCTCCCCATCGTTCCGAGACCTTCAAGCTCAGCCGCGATCCGCTCTTCATCGAGAAGGTGCGCGACATCGTCGGCCTCTATCTCGCGCCGCCGGACCATGCGCTCGTGCTTTGCGTCGATGAAAAGAGCCAGATCCAGGCGCTCGACCGCACCGCGCCGCTGCTGCCGATGCGGCCCGGCCAGATAGAGCGGCGCACCCACGATGATGAACGCCACGGCACCACCAGCCTGTTTGCCGCCCTCGACGCCAAGACCGGCAGGATCATCGGTCAAAACCAGCAGCGGCACCGCTCCGAGGAGTTCCGCGCCGGAGTGGCCGGCCGTGCGGGCGATTCTTGAACTGAAGCTTTCAAGGTAACTTCACCCAGTAGCATCCTGATTCCTTTTCCTCATTTGGGACGGCTTTCGTTGGCACAAGCAACTCGACGTAAGACTGCCGTTTTCGTATCAATCCCCAGAGGGCTTTCAGCCTCCCATTTGCCCCAGAGGGTGGTATCGACGATCGGGAACGGCCATGGAGTGTGCGGGCATTCCGCAGCGTTATCATTGACATTGGATCAACCGGTCGCGACGGGGCTACGGCTTGGGCGTGGTCAGTTGCGAGGCAACGCCTGCCTGTTTCAGAAGCGAGACGAACTCGGGGTCATTGCGGATAACGTTGAAGAAGGGCGTGGTCGCTTCTTCAAGGAAGGACGGATCGTGGGCGTTGGCTCGCTGCCGCAATGCTTCTAGGGCACGTTTGGTGTCTCCGGCCGCCATATACCACTCTTCGGGATCGAAGTCGTTGGGATGGAGCTTGATCTCATCGGTATTGGCGAACTCCGCGAGCCGGACCTTCGCGTAACCGGGGACACCGTCCCGACGGTAGGCCTCAAGTCCGCGATCTTCCATGGCCACGCGCTCGGAGTCGTGTTCCAGCAAGGCCATACGGCGCCATTCGGCGATGCCCTGGATCTGGTGGCCGCTGTACCAGAGCGAATTCGCCATGGTGTCGTAGGCGATGGGCGAGTCGGGAAGGAGTTCCTTGAGTTTACGCGCCGCTCCGATCATGCGGGCCGTATCCTGAGCGTTGGAGGCGACGTAGGCGTCGGTCACGTAGAGCGAGGGCCAGTAGGGGTCATCGGCCTCGGCCAACGCAATTTCGTTCAACGCCTCGGAGAACCGTCTTTCATCACAGAGGAGAACCGCAAGCCATTGACGATAGACCGGCTGATGGGGCTCCAGGCGAATCGCCTGCTGCTCCTCGTCGATGCCGGCCGCAAGATCCCAGTCGCGGTAGAAGCGAATGTAGCCGAGGATTGAGTGTACCTCCGCAGAGGAGTTGCCAAGCCTTTGCGCCTGGCTTACGGCGTCTCCGGCCTTTGCGAAGGCTTCGTTCGGTGGGATCAGACTGTGCAAAAACAGAATGAGGTAGGTCTGGGCAAGTCCGACGTAGGCCTGGGCGAAGCGATGGTCGCGTTCGATGGCGAGGTTGTATTGTTTGACAGCAAGCCGGAGCGAGTCGCCGGATTGCTGGGAGAATTGGTAGCGTGCCTCAAGATACGCCTGGTAGGCCAGGGGATCGGACGTGCCGCCGGCGGGCGGTCGGTCGCCGTTGCCGCTCAGCCGCAATTTGGCGAAAGTGTCGCGCTGGATTTTGTCGCGGATATTGCCGAGTTGATCGATCGTCCCCGTGTAGTGGAAGGTCGCGAGGTGGACAGAGTCGCGGACGCGGACCAACTCCAATTCCAAATCGCATCCGTGCGGACTCCGCTTAAAGGTACCGAAGAGGATCACGTCCAGGCCTAGCTTGGAGGAGTAGGCTGGGAGCGAGGCGTCGGTCAGCCGCAGTTGGTTTACTGAGTGGGCAGAGCGCACCTGCACCTGCGGCAGTTGGGCGAGGGCGTCGGTCAGATCGAGCCGGAAGCTTTCGGCCAATTCGACGGCACCCGGTCCGGAGGCGTCGAGCGGCGCGACCGCGAGCGAAATGGTTTGAGGCGGCGCAGCCGGCGGTGCCTGTGGCACGGCGGTTGAACGCGACCGCGACAGCAAAAAGCCGGTGCTGAGCGCGGCGAGTACGACCGCGGCGGCGGCAGCGAAGCGAAGGCGATACCTCTGCTTGGTACGACCGTTCTCAGGGGAATCCCAGACAGGCGCTTCGACCGGAAGAATAGCAGTTTCAAACGCCGGCATTTCGTTCTGCTGGTCGCGTTCCGCGAGGATTGCTGGCGGAGTGGGCGGTGACGGAACGTCCCGCTCGATGCGTTCGACGGGCATGATCCAGCGATATCCGCGCTTGGGGACGCGTTCGATGAAGGTTGGCGCCAGCGGGTCGTCATGGAAGATATAGCGCAGACGGCTGATGCCGTTGTTGATGATTTTTTCGTGGTTGACCAGTTCACCTGCTGGCCACAGGAGTTCGCGGAGCCTTTGCCGCGTGACCAGCGACCCGGCGTTCAGGAGGAGTACCGCGAGGATATCAGCGGTCTGCTTCCCCAGCCGGACGCGGACCCCATTCTGGGCGAGCTCTCCCGATTCGGGATCGAAAATGAATCCCGAAAAGGAGAAGACGCACCCAGAATTGAACCCCATACTCCATGATGACAGATCATCGGAACAAGATAAACCGCATTTCAATATGCGAAAACCGAAGTACCGATCCCCCCTCTTTGAGACCAAGTTCTGTAAATAAAACAAAATAAGCGGTTTGCGCGATGACCTTAATCTGACCTAAATGTGTCGGATTGATGGTTTGCGCGATTTGGGGTCTATGCCCTTGAATGAAGTTCATCCGCAGGTAATCTTCAATAGATTTTTCACCGCGTCTTCGCCATGGAGAAATGGATTTCGTCATGACCCTCAAGAAACTGATTTTCTTCGCCCTTCCATGTATGTTTGCCGGCGGCCTTTGCGCCGGTCAAACCGCAGTGCGTTCCTCGGCACCGGCCGTAAATGGCGACTCGCCCCTGGTGCAACTGACCGGGCATGTCGCACCGATCGTTCCCCGCTCGGAGGATCTTGGCCGCGTCTCGCCCAACTTGCCGTTCGAACATGTCCTTCTGCAATTGAAGAGGACTCCGGAACAAGAGGCCGCGCTTGATCAGACCATCGCCGACCTGCACGATCCGAAATCCGCGAGCTTTCACCAGTGGATGACGGCAGAGGAGTTCGGCGCGAAGTTCGGCGCGACAGACGCGCAGATCCAACAGGTGAGCGATTTTCTTACTGCCAACGGGCTTCAGATGGAGGGCACGAACGAAGGACGGACGATGATTTCGTTCTCCGGAGTTGCCGGGAGCTTGGAGCAGGCATTTCATACGGAGATTCACAACCTGAGCGTTCACGGCGTTACGCACGTTTCGAACATTTCGGAGCCGAGCATTCCGTCTTCGCTGTCGGGTTTGATCGCCGGGGTATCGATGTCGGATTTCAAACCGCACCCTCTGGTGAGCGGGGCGCGTTCGGTGCAGCGGAATGTGGCGGAGAAGAAGCTCGTTCAGGTAGGGAAGGCAAGTCCGGATTTCACGATTCCCTACGAGGGCGGCTTCTTAGAGGTCGTTGCCCCGGGAGACTTTGCGACCATCTACAATCTGACTCCCGTGTGGAATCAGGGGTACCGCGGCGCTGGGCAGACGGTGGCGGTGGTTGAAGACAGCCTCATGAAGGCCGCGGACGTGACGACCTTCCGCAACGCCTTCGGGCTCTCGCAATATAAGGGTACGTTTACCGAGGAGATGCCGGCGGGCGCGCTGCCCTGCGGCAATCCGGGCGCTAATGGCGCCGAGTTGGAGGCCGCTCTCGATGCGCAGTGGGCTGGTTCGACTGCACCGGACGCGGCGGTGGTGCTGGCAGCCTGCGCCGATACGCGCACGGAGTTCGGCGGGCTTATCGCGACGATGAATCTGCTCAGCCAGAAGACGCCTCCCAACACCATCAGCATGAGCTACGGCGAATGCGAGGCCGACATGGGAGCCATCCAAATCAACCAGTTCAATACCATCTTCCAGCAGGCCGTCGCTGAAGGCGTCACGGTCTTCGTGTCGTCGGGCGATGAAGGCAGCGCAAGTTGCGACGCCAACGAGTCCTATGCGGTCGACGGCCTCAAAGTTAGCGGGTTTACCTCCACTCCGTACAACGTCTCCGTCGGCGGAACCGATTTTTACGATACCGCGCAGGGCACCAACAGCCAGTATTGGAGCGCCAACAACTCGGTGACCTTTAGCAGCGCTCTTTCGTATGTTCCGGAGAAGACCTGGAACGATTCCTGCGCCGATAGCACGGTGCTCGCTCTCGAAGGGTTCACCGCCGCCTATGGCGCGAACGGGTTATGCAACAACTATCCGGGATACGAGTGGGTGACGACCGCGAGCGGAAGCGGCGGAGTGAGTTCCATCTTCGTCAAGCCTTCATGGCAGACGGTGGCGGGCATTCCGGCCGATAGCGCGCGCGACGTTCCCGACGTCTCGCTCTTCTCGGCGAATGGGTTTTACGGCCATGCGCTGGTCTTCTGCGACTCCGATCCGAAGTCCGACGGCGTGCCGTGCAACTTCGCCAACGCGACCGATGCTTCGATGGACATTGCCGGTGGCACGTCGTTCGCGTCGCCCGCGATGGCTGGCATCTTCGCTCTGATCACGCAGAAGTACGGACGTCAGGGCAATGCGGACATCGGCTTCTATTCGCTGGCGGCGGCGGAGTACGGGACTCAGACCAAACCCATTAGCGCTACAGCTTGCAACTCGACGCTCGGGAATAAGGCTGGTTCCACCTGCACTTTTTACGACGTGACCGAGGGCAATATCGACCTGCCATGCCTGGAGGCAAACTGCTACGGTTCGGTGTACGCGGAGGGGCTCTACGGCGCGCTGAGCGTCGACGGCAGCATCTTTACTCCGGCATATCCGACAACCGCGGGTTGGGACTTCGCGACCGGCCTGGGTACGATCAACACCGCGAACCTGTTCACCAACTGGGCAAAAGTTGTTTCTACCACGGCAACCACCATCTCTGGCGGACGTTCAGGCGGGTCGCCTACGCCGCCGAGCGAACCGATCCGGCCGGTTGCACCGATCCTGAATCCGGTCGCGCCGATCGGATCGTCTCATCTGGTGCTTTAGGCGCTCGCCCGAATCGTTGTCAGCCATCGCTGAGAAATCTGTCCCGCCTGGGATGCTGTTCCGTATCCCAGGCGCCCCTGAACCACCCAAGCGCCGAAAGGATATTGCCTTGAAACTCTCTCTCAAGCACATGCTTCAAGCGGCGACTACCGGCGGCTTCGGCCTTCTGGTCTCGCTCGGGGCGCAAGCTCAAACCGTCATCAAATCCCCGCCAGTCCACAACACCGCGGCGTCGAAGAAGTTCGTGCGGCCGGCCGACCCGAAGACCTTGCTTCCGGTGTTGGCCAGGGTTCCGTCGTTGAACCCACAACTCTACTCGCACCTTACCCCTCAACAGCAGCAGGCCGCCATGCCGGGGGGCACTGGCAACGCAACGAAGCCGAAGTTCGGTACCACCCCCTATGAGCGCGTCCTCCAGCCGATGGCAGTGAACCTGCTGAGCAAGGTTCACCCGTCGCAGATTCCGACCGGAATCGGAATGAAGTCCGCTGCAAAGGCGGCGTCAGCCAACCCAAGCCTTCCCGTCAACTTTCCAGGTTTTGCCGGGACGCCCTCGGTTGGGGCAACGCTCGCGGGCGACGCCAGCCCGGTGGTCGCTTCACTCTCCATGGACGTAGATCAGGATGGCAAAACCGACCTGGTGACGGTGCAGAACGACGGCACGGTCAACGTCCTGCTGGGCTCGGGCACCTTCTCGAACCTGAAGGTGACCTCCAGCAATCAGCCCTACTTGCTCAACGATGACTACTTCATCTTCGCCACGGAAGCCGACATGAACAAGGACGGCTATCCCGACCTTGTGGTGACGGATGAGTACAACACCGCGGCGTTCGTCTTTATCAACGCCAAGAACGGGACCTTCCTTCCGCCGGTCGAGTACGACTTCAACTTCTCGAGCGGTGCAGGATTTCAGACCGCCGGCGGCGGCATCGCCGTTGGAGACATCAATGGGGACGGCTATCCGGACCTCGTTGGGGTAGCGTTCGATCCCGGCTTCGATCAGAACTACAACCCTTCGACCACCATTTCGATCGTGGGCATGCTCAACACCGGAACCGGCGCACTCGGCGCTGCGCTCCCCGAGCAGACGACAACGGGCTTCCCGGGATACATCAACAGCGGCATCGGCCAGGTTCTGCTCACCGACATGAACAAGGACGGCAAGCTGGACCTGATCGTGCCGGCGAGCGGTTTCGACGTGAATTACAACCAGTTGCTCGGCATCCCTATCATGCTCGGCAACGGCAACGGAACGTTTGCCGCTTTTCCCAGCACGTTTCCGGCACCGCCTGCCTCTCTGACCTACCATTATGACGACAGCACCGCTTCCTTCGCGACAGCGGATGTGAATGGCGACGGCAACCCCGATCTGCTCTTTAGCCTGAATTACGACACGGTGTATGTTGCCCTGGGCAATGGCGACGGCACGATTCAGGCACCCACCGTCGTCGTCTCCAACGACGGCACATACAACAACGGCGGAGCGTCGCTGGTCCAGTACGCCGACGTCAACGGCGACGGCAACATCGACATCATCGGCTACGACGGCGGGTTTTTCGCGGTCTATCTCGGTCAGGGCGGCGGCGCGTTCGCCCAGACGCCGCTGGTGCAGTTGATCTCAGGGGGCGCCGGACTCGTTGAGCCTCTTCCGGCCGACTTCAATGGCGACGGTAAGGCGGATATCGTTGAGGTGGAAGAGACAACCGGTGCCGCCGGTCTATTTCCGCAGAGTGCCGGCACCTTCCTCGGCGTACCCGCTGTCGCTCCACCCACCGAGACCGCCCAGGGCTTCCAGACGGTGGCGGTGGGAGACGTCAACGGAGATGGAATCCCGGACATCGTCGCCGAGGACGTCAGCACTGAGAGCGAAACAAGCTACGATCCGAGCATCGTCGCCGGCATCAACGACGGCAAGGGCAACTTCACCTACTCCACCCTGTTCACAGGAACGACTCTCGGCAACGACCAAATCAGCGGCATCGAACCTTTCGCAGTGGACCTAAACGGCGACGGAAAAGCCGATCTGATCCTTACCTCCTACACCGGCCTGTTCGTCTCGCTGAACAATGGAGACGGAACGTATGCAGCGCCGGCTGCTCTTTCGTTCGGCAACGGCGCGGCCTGCGCGGCCAACTACATCGACGTGGGCGACGTCAATGGCGACGGCTATCCCGATATCGTCGCCGCGTATGGTGGCGACGCATCCTGCTATCCCTATACGGGCAACGTTCCGTCGGGATTCTTCGTCATGCTCAACAACGGCAAGGGCAGCTTTACCTCCAGCTTCACGCCGTTTGGCCTCTCCGCCTACCTCATCAAGCTGGCCGACCTGAACGGCGACGGTAAGTTGGATATCGCCATCACCGACGATAATGGCTCCGATGGTTTTTACTACCTCTACGATATTCCCGGCAATGGCGATGGCACCTTCAACACCGGCGGCTCTCAGTACGTGATGGAGAACACCGTCGTCTCCTCGATCATTCCGGGCGACTTCGACGGCGACGGGAAGACAGACCTCGTCGTCGGCGTGGTCACCCAAGTCGACGGCAACGGCGATGTGGTCTACGACACGACGGGAACTTATGCGCTGAAAGGCAATGGAGACTTCACGTTCCAATTGCCTATTCAATACACCTCCGGTCTTTACCCAATCTCCGGTGCCTACGCGGACTTCAACGGCGACGGCCGCCCGGATCTAGCTCTGCTGTTGAATTCCTACGACTACTACACCCAGATCCTCAGCGGAAACGCAGCAACCCTGATCAACCTAGGTGGCGGAGCGTTTGCCAACGGCCCTGCCATGTTCACCATGCCGAACCGCAATGCGGGGTTCCTCTTCACCGCCGACATGAACGGCGACGGAGCGGTGGATGCATTGTTCTCTCCGCAGGTCCAAGTCGGATACGGCGCAACGGGGCTCTCGGAGCTCTTCCTCAACGACGGCGGAATCTCCATCGCGTTGGCCAGCAGCTCCGCGACGGTCGTGCAGGACTCGAACGTGACCCTGACAGCAACGCTCGCTCCAACCGTCAGCAGTCAGACGCCTACCGGCACTGTCACCTTCTACGACAATGGAACGTCGCTGGGAGCGGTGCAGGTTTCTGGCGGAACGGCTTCGGTTACGCTCAGCACCCTTCCTGTCGGCAACGATGCGATCACCGCGTCGTACTCGGGCGACGCCAACTTCAACGCCGCAACGGCTAGCACGGCGGTCAAGGTAACGGTCTCTGCGTTGCCACCTGCATTCATCCTCACTGCGCCGGCACCGTCTACGCTCACCGTCATTCAGGGCCAATCGGGAGTCGCGACGTTCACCATCTCCAGCAACGCAACCTTCAGCGGAAACGTGACTTTCACCTGCACGGGCGCGCCGGTCGAGAGTTCGTGCACGATCAGCCCGAACAACGTGACGCTTGGCGGAGGCCAGACGGCGACGGTCACAGCGGTCGTCGCCACAACGACCCCGAACAACTCCTATGAGGCGGCCAACCGGCCGGCGGATTGGAGGAAGACGGTTGGCGGCATCAGCTGCGCGAGTCTGCTCCTCTTCCTTCTGCCCGGCAGGCGCCGCAAACTGCGCGGAGTCTGGACGATGCTCCTGATCGTTGGGCTCGGACTCACTGCCATGACCTCCATCACCGGCTGTGGCGGCGGAGATAAGTACCCAGGCACGCCCGTGGCGACCTCGACCCTGACCATTAACGCAACCTCGGGGAGCATCACCGAGTCCACCACGGTGGTACTGACCGTAACAGACTAACCTGCTTTACTCTCGACAAGGCGGCGACGCGGAGGTTATGCGTCGCCGCTTTCCCTTGTGCAACCGTGCTTACGATGACCAGCTGCAAACTGGCCCTATTTGTGCAGAGCCCCTGAGTAATGCCGTATTCGACAGGGAACCACTAACATTACGCGATGGGAAGGACATGAGGCGGAGGTGGCAACGGTCCGAGCACATTTTCAACAGCAATCCCGAGCCCGAGAACCTCGGCATCCTTTCCCGGCAAACCATCGAATTCCAGTCCAACCGGAAGCCCCCTCGCCATCCCCATGGGAACACTGAGACCGGGTGTCCCGTGGCGCGGAGCAACCAGGGTGTGGGTTATCACTACCCAGCCTCGGTCAAGCACCTTTCCCTTGATGTGGATCGTTTCGAAATCAGTCGACCCGCCGGGGCTGAAGATCTGGGGCAACACCGGTACGGTAGGGGCGGCAATCGCAATAACTTTGTTTACGCGAAATACTTCCTGATATCTATATGCGCTTTCTTCAAGCAGCCGGATCTGTTCTTCGATCGGCAGGCCATGAGCTGGACCTGGACGCAGCACTGGACCCGGCGGCTCGACCTGCGGCGGAAAAAAAGTCGCTCCACGCCGCCGAACAAGAGACTCCCGCCAATCGCGAACGAAGGGCCGAGTTCCACCGGACCATCCTGACGATCGCCCCGGAACGGCTGGTGTTTCTCGACGAAAGCGGCGTGACGGTGGGCATGACACGGCGCTTCGCCCGCTGCGTCGGCGGACGCCGAGTGCGTGAGGGTACGCCCGAGAGCAACTGGAAAGTGGTGACGATCCTGGCCGCCATGAGCCTGCGTGGCATGATCGCTCCCATGACCATCGAGGCCGCCACCGATACCGACATATTCCTGGCCTATCTCGATCACGTCCTCTGCCCCGTGCTTCGTCCGGGCGACGTGGTGGTGATGGACAACCTCAGCTCGCACAAGGTCGAAGGAGTCCGCTCCCGCATCCAGGCAGTCGGCGCGGACGTGCTCTACCTGCCGCCTTATTCGCCCGATCGGAACCCCATCGAAAAGGCCTGGTCCAAGCTCAAACAGATCCTTCGCTCCGCCAAAGCCCGAACCGCCGAAGCCTTGTACCAGGCCATCCGAAATGCCATTTCTGAAATCACGCCAGACAACGCCACAGCATGGTTCAGAACATGCCTCAATTGGGTACAGCTCTCCTGATATTGCTCTAAGAGCTTGTTGAAGAACTCTGAGTCTGTGCGCCGTTGCTGGATTTTTGGGTGATTTACGAGTGGATTTTCGCTCAAATCGATCAGTGGGTGGGTGTTTACGGAACTTGGATAGCTGGTAGCAGAGGCCGGTTCGGGTCTATTTCCTCGTTCAGGCGCACTGCTGCCCGAGACCTTCCGTTCGTTGCTTCTCGATCAGCCTTGGCAGCCGCAGCAGGTTGTGCGCCGCGCAACTGAAGACGAAGACCCAGTCCACCTTGTGCAGTCCGCGCACCTTCACCTGTCGCACCGGTCCGGTTTCCTTCAGCCATCCGAAGCTCTTCTCCACCAGCCAGCGGCAGCTCAGGCTGATTGCGTAGCCTTCGTGCCGCGTCGTCCTGCCGTCCATGTTCGAGCCGCGGCCCTTGTCGTTCTTGCTGATGTGCGGCGTGACGTTCAGCTTGCGCACAGCCTCCACGAACTGCCGGTCGTCGTAGGCCTTGTCCGCGCCCACGGTGATGCGCCTTTTCCGGTCCTTCTGCTTTTCGGCCAGCATCAGCAGGGCGGCCTCGCGCTCGGCATAGCCGTCGGCCTGGGTGACCATCGCGGCGGCGATCAGGCCGTTGCGGTTCTCCACCAGCGCATGGCCCAGATAGGCCAGATGCGACTCCTTGCCGTAACTTTTCTTGTAGAGCTGCGCGTCCGGGTCGGTGGTTGACGCATGGGTCTCGTTCGAGCGCTTCTGGCCGTGGAAGTTGGTGCCGTCGCTGTTTCCCTTATCCCCGTCGCTTCCATCCTTCTTGCGGAAGCTCTTCTGCGAGGCCCAGGCTTGGATCAGCGTGCCATCGACGGTGAAATGCTCGTCCGACATAAAGCGCTTCGCCTGTTGGTTCACGGCGGCGAAGAACTGCTGCGCCACATCGCTCGTCAGCAGACGCTCGCGGTTCTTGGAGAACACCGCATGGTTCCACACCGCGTCGTCCATGCCCAGGCCCACGAACCAGCGGAACAGCAGGTTATAGTCCAACTGCTCGATCAGTTGCCGCTCCGAACGGACCGAGTAGAACGCCTGCAACAACAGCGCCCGAAGCACATACTCGGGAGCGATCGAAGGCCGTCCCGAGGCCGAGTACAGGCTGTCGAACTCACCGCTCAACGAGCGCAGAACCACATCCGTCAGCCGCCGAATCTCACGCAGCGGATGGTCCTGAGGAACCCGCTGCTCCAACGTCACATAGCTGAACATCCCGTCCTGTAACCGCTCGTCTCCACGCATGCTCCATAGACGCGCAACCACAGTCGGAAGTCTTAAAAATGCGGAAACACTGGAACCTTTTTCAACAAGCTCCTAGGTATCACGCTTCGGATTTCTCCAATGGTAAAGGAGAATTCACGGGTTGGACGAGAGAAGAACTGATAGACCTAGCCAAACAACTAATGAACGTTCTCAAGGTGCACAACACGAGGACTTTCTCGTACACCATTGACCTCGTCGCCCTTGCGGAAGCCTTCCCGCATTGGAAAAGCGATCATCTTAGCGGTGGGTACGACTTTCTTCCCGCATTCTTAGTTCGCGAAATTGGCGAGTGGCTTGGCAAACGCAATAATCCAAATGCGAGAGTCAAGCTGATTTACGATCGCTGCCAATACCACCAGATTATTAAAGAATCATTTCAGGGGCTCATGTCTCATCCAAAGTTCACCCACCGACTCTACTTTGAGACAATTGAGCCAAGTTCATGGCAGGAATGCAAGCTGCTCCAGGCTGCGGATTTGGTCGCTTACGAAAGCATGAAGAACGCAGAAAGGATGGTTCGCCGAATCTCTCTTAATCTACTTCTCGATATGGAATCCTTCGGAATGACCGCGAAATATATTGGATCGGATGAGGTCAATGGAATCGCCAAAGCATTGGAATCACACATGGAAAGCCTATCGTCCTAATGCGTAGCTATGGCGTATCCGCACCGCCGCCGTCATAAGGCGATCCATATCGCTTTGCGGCGAGTCGCAGGTTAATCCGCGCAGTTTCATCACCCCTCGCTACGGCATTTCGGAGCAATCTTGCAGCTTCGGCATGGTCCTGCGTCACTCCTGCGCCGCGCTGGTACATGTCTACGATCATGCAAACCGCCTCTTCGTTGCCTTGTTCTGCCGCAGCTCGGTACCACTTGGCTGCCTCCTTTTCATCCTTTGGAAGGCATGTGAATCCGCATTGGGCGTGGGCATCGCCGATGGCCGTCTGAGCCCCTGCATGTCCCATATCCGCCGCGCGTTGATAGAGGGCTATAGCATTCTCTTCATTCTTCAAAACCCCGTGGCCCTGATAGTAGGAATCAGCAAGCCAATACATCAGCTCCGGATTGACTGGATCAAGCTCATGTCCACTTTCAAAAAATCGAAACGCTTCTCTCAGGTTATCTTCCCGTCTTTTCAATTGCTCCTGATCCATCTCCCGATTGCTTCGCCGAAGCTCTTCCGTCAGAAGAGGCGGTGGGGCGGTGTACGGATTGAGCGGACCTTGTTCCCGAGGATCGGCGGGTGCGGCGTTTTGCAGTTCTAGTCCTTTCCGAAGCCACTCCACAGCCTCTTCCTTCTCTTTCTCTTCCCTGATTCGCAGATCAGCTTGTCCACGGGCAACGAGTGGCTTTGCCCCTGCTTTGGTCAGAGCCGTGGTCTTAATCGGAACCAACGCGGCTAGTTTCTCTTCTCCAGCGCTCATTGCGGCCTCGTTTCGGAGGAACGCGCTTCAAACTCTTTCCGGGCTAGGTCGATTCGGTGCTGAACGTCCTTCTTCATTTCAGCAAGTAGGTTGCGGCCTTTCGCTGTTGCGCTTACAACCTTCGCCATTAGCCTCGCAATCTCGGATGAGGTGAGTTCCGCGACCTCGGATTCTATCTGGGCAAGTCTCTTGACTATCCTCTCGATCTGGCGCAGGACGCGCTCTAGATCCGCCGCTGCGTCCTCGCCTTCCACCGATTCCGGGCTGCTCTTGTACTCTTCTAGGATTTTCCTAAGAGCATCCGCATCTTGCCGCCTATAGGCAAGATTGGCCTCTGCCATCAGCCGGTTGCGCAGAGCGCGGTCGATTTCGTTCGCCGCACGGTCGGGATGTATCTGGTTCACTACGTCTTTGAATAGCTTCCTCAACTCTGGCGACGGTGAAAACTCCGTTGCCTTGGCAGCCTCGCCATGTGCGGCGGCGTAGGATTCATCTGCCTGCGCCCTTGCCTCTGACGCAGCGGCGCGGGCCTGCTCGGTTCCCGCAACCTGCGCCGCGAATTCGGCGATCTTCGCATTCCAGTCGTCGAGTTCGGCATAAAGTATGCCGACTTCCCGCAGGTAGCGCCCCTCAAATGCGGCGAATTCGGCGCGCAGGTTGGCCAGCGACAATTCGCGGTCGGTGAGTTCGGCTTGCAGGATGGCGAGTTCCTGCCGCGTCCTGGCAAGTTCCTGCTCCTCCGGCGATAGATGTTGGACAATTTCTGTAGGCATAGGCTCGCAGACAGTCTACCGCCGAACTGCCGGATGGCTCCCATCTCCGCGTAGCTTCTCTGAACTGATTGTGTTCCGGTAGCTATATGCGCACAGGGATCGCCGCACGCTTAGCCAACAGCCACCAAAACAGCCACTCGACCAAAACGAAGAAAGCCACCCCTCGGGTGGCCTCTGTAAATTTATGATTCTTATGGTGTTTATGGCTCCTGAGGTAGGACTCGAACCTACAACCCTTCGGTTAACAGCCGAATGCTCTGCCATTGAGCTACTCAGGAACGCCGTTGCGCGCGCATGGCCATGCGCTGCACCTCTCTTGTTATAGCAAAGCCGCGCAGGAACAACAAGCTCGTGGAGACACCCAGCGCCGCTGAGCCGTGAACCGGAAGTTGCAATCGCGCGGCCGTTCGTGGCAGCGCTGCGGACGCCGCCGTTCGGCGACGACTACGGGTACAGCAGAATCGCCAGAGAATAGCTGGTAAAGGGAGTCTCCCGCTCCGGGCTGCAGGCTCCGACCGCCGCTTCGTGGTACCTGCCGCTGGCGATCCGGCTGGAGAGTTCCTCGGGCAGGCGGCTGATATCCGACGACGTATACCGCATCACGAACCAGGGACGGCGTTGGCCGGCATACCCGGTGGACAATTGGCACGTCTGGCGAGCCTCTGCGCTGGGTGGGTCGAGTTGCAGCCCGGAGCGCGCGAGGATAGCCGAAACCGCAGCCTCCTGCTGACCGAGCGAAAGCCTTTCCACCGTATGGGCAAAGTCCTCCACCGCGAAGAACTCGCCATTAGACCAAACCACCGCAATGCCGACTGCGTCCACGTGGGGATCGACAAGGTTTGCGCGATGCCCTTCCGAGTGCATCCAGAGGTCGTGGATCTCCGAGGAGTCTGGTGCCTCCGCCACATTTTCCGTCACCAGGGAGAAATGCGCGCCGGCCTGTCCGGCTCGCGCGGCAAGGTCCGGCTCGCCACGGAACTGGTGGGAGATGGTGTGGTGCCGGGCCATCTCGTAGGCGTGCAGACGCGCGCACTGGATCAGATGCTCATCGAGATGCAGCGCCGGCAGCTGTCGAGCCATACGGTCTTGGTTGGCTGCTGCCAGCAGGAAGCGTTCGGCCACAGTGGGTGCCGGCGTCTGACTCACCGCCGCGCATGGGGTCAGCAACCATCCCAACAGCAACCATCCGGGGAGAAAGGGAAAAAGACGCACATCCTCTTGGACCCCGAAAACCCACGGAGGTTTCGTGTCCGACGTGCATCCGTGCGTGGCTCAGGGACGCCGGCGATCGACGAGAGGCGGCAGTTCGTCGCGATAACGGATCATGAGTCGCAGCAAGCGGCGTGCGCCCCAGTAACGCGGGACATACCGTTGCGGCTCCGAAACGCTGCGAAAGAGCCAGCCGATGCAGAGTTTATCCGCCCATTCCGGAATCCGAACCTGGTCTCCGGAAAGAAAGGCGATAGCGGCCCCCACGCAGTGAATGGCCGGCCGGTAGGTGAGGTTTCGCTTCAGATAGAGGCCAAGCTTCTCCTGCACACCTCCGCCAACCGTAATGATGACGTGCTGCGGCTGCAGGCGATCAATCCGCTCGATCAGCTCCGGATCGCGGATGATTCCCGGATAGAGAGGCGCAAGATAGACATTCTCTGCCGGAACCCGAACCCCCTGCCGCAGCAGCCAGTCCAGATTGCACCGTGCGCTTTGCTCGCTGGCCATCACCCAGAGCGTGTTTCCAGGTCGCCGGACGTCCGCGTCGAACAGCAGCTGCCGCAGGTAGACCAGGCCCGAGAGCCGGTCGATGTGATCTCGTTGCATGAGGTTCCAGGTGAGCACCATGAAGGATGAGTCGGTGAGCGCCAGATCCGCTTGCAGCAAAGCTTCCCGGTAGAGCGGGTTGTAGGAGATATCCAGCAGCGCCGGCGCCGCCGGAACCACCAGCAACCCTCCACGCCGCATTCTGTCGACCGCTTCTTCCGCGCTGCCGCAGAAAAAGTCGATTCCCAGGATGCGACGGTATGGGCTTGCGGGAAGTTCCGACGATGCCCGTGCAATCTCCATAGTTATGTTGCGCTGACGAGCATCTCGCTTTCTATCCAGGCGTAAGTCTTTTCCAGGCCTTCCCGGAGTCGAGTCGATGGTTCCCAGCCCAGTTGCTGCAGAATCTTTGTGTTGTCGCTGTTGCGACCGTTTACGCCCTTGGGCGCGTTCAGGTTGTACTTGCGGTGCAGTTTGACCCCGGCGATCTCTTCCGCGATATCAACCAGCTGGTTGATGGTGACCAGCTCATCGGAGCCCAGATTCAACGGTTCGGTGATGTCGCTCTCCAGGAACATCTGTGTTCCCTTCGTGCAGTCATCGATGTACATGAAGGAGCGCGTTTGCTTGCCGTCGCCCCAGATCTCGATCTCGTTGGTGCCGTCCAGCTTAGCTTGAATGACCTTGCGGCAGATCGCAGCCGGAGCTTTTTCCCGCCCGCCTGTCCAGGTTCCCAGAGGCCCATAGACGTTGTGGTACCGCGCAACCCGCGTCTCCAACCCAAAATCCTCGCGGAAGTGACGGCACATGCGCTCGGAGAAGAGCTTTTCCCAACCATACCCGTCCTCAGGCATGGCAGGATAGGCGTCCTCTTCCTTCAACGCGACAACATCTGGATTCTTTTGTTTGTCCGCATTGTAAACGCATGCCGACGACGAGAAGAAAAAACGTTCCACTCCCTTGTCGCGCGCGGCCATCAGCATGTGCGTATTCGTCAGAACGGAAAGCATGCAGAGGGCCTTATTGTTCTCGATAAAGCCCATGCCTCCCATGTCCGCTGCCAGTTGGAAGACCCCTTTGACGCCATCGGCAGCTTTCAGGCAATTGTCTTTGTCCTTCAGGTCGAGCGAAAGATTCTCCACCCCGCGCGTAACCTGATACCACTCATCGAGCGGCTTGATGTCCACCGCACGGACCACATCAACGCCCTGATTCAGAAGGTGCTTCACCAGATGTCCGCCGATAAATCCGCCGGCACCACAAACGACCACTCTCTCACCCTTAAGGCTCATGGAACAGGCTCCCAGTCTTACTTTGCAGCAACCAGCTGCGTGGAATTTCGACGGAACTCTTCCGGAGGGAGGAGTTGTCTTGAAGGATCGGCAGGGGTTGTCCGGGACAGCCACCAGTTTAGACTGCCACTCGCCGTTGTCAACGGAACAACGCGACGTTCGTGGCGGAAAACGGTGTAGGAGCCCAATACGGGCTTGCTTGCTGGCATTCGCAGCTCAGAGACTCGCGCACCTGGTGCCGCCCCGACTCAGCCATGCTGATCTATCATGCAAAGTAAGATGGCAAGAACTGCCCTGGAGTTTGCGCAGCGCCAACCACTTGCACTCGCCGGCTTCGTGCTCCTGGTGCTCTTCGTCCTCGGCGGGACGCTGGCACCGGAAATCACCCGCCAAAACCCTGCGGCGCTCCACCTGCACGAACGCCTCGAACTGCCGACGCGCGCTCATCCACTCGGCACCGATGCGCTGGGGCGCGATATCGCAGCCCGCATCCTGTACGGCGCCCGCATCTCGCTCACCGTCGCGGTCAGCGTGGTGGGACTCTCGCTCGCTGCCGGACTCCTGGCTGGCGGCATCTCCGGTTTCTACGGCGGAGTTCCCGACGTGATCCTGAACGTCTATCTCAGCAACGCCTTCCTCGCCCTTCCCGGCATTCTGCTCGCCATCGCCTTTGTGGCGTTCCTCGGCCCCGGCCTGCTGAACCTGATCTTCGCCTTGTCCATCTCTGGCTGGGTGGGCTACGCCCGGCTCGTGCGAGCTCAGGTGATGGCGGTGAAAGAACGCGAATTTGTCGAAGCCGCGCGCGCTGTCGGTGCCTCCGATCTGCGGCTGATGCTGCGGCACATCCTGCCGAACATCGTGCAACCGCTGATCGTCCAGGCGGCCGTCGGCATGGCCGGAGCCGTGCTCGCCGAAGCGACCCTAAGCTTTCTCGGGCTCGGCGTCCCACCGCCCGCCGCAAGCTGGGGCTCAATGCTGAACGAGGCGCGCTCGCACCTGTTCGACGCACCGTTTCTGGTGCTGTTCCCTGCTCTTGCCGTGATGCTGGCGGTGCTGTCGTTCAACTTCATCGGGGACGCGCTGCGCGACTACCTGGACCCGAAGACCAAGCTGTCGATGCACGTCTAACAATCGTTGATTGGCGAAGGAGAACCATGCAAGTCGGCGTCATTTCGGATACCCATGGTCTCCTTCGCCCGGAAGCTCTCGCGGCGCTCGAAGGCGTCGACCACATCCTGCACGCGGGCGATGTGGGGAATGCCGGCATCCTCGCCACGCTCGCCCAGATCGCGCCGGTCACGGCCATCCGCGGCAATATCGATGTCAGCGGACCCTGCGCTGAACTGCCGCCGACCGAATTCGTCGAACTTGGCGGCAAGCTGTTTTACCTGGTCCATTCCGTCCACGATCTCGACATCCACCCGCAGACCGCCGGCGTGGCCGCTGTCGTAAGCGGGCACTCTCACAGGGCGGATAGCCGGATCGAGAACGGCGTGCTCTACCTGAATCCCGGCAGTGCCGGACCGCGCCGCTTCAAGCTGCCGGTGACGCTGGCCCTGCTGGAGATCGGCCCCGGCATCGACGCGCGCATCGTCGAACTGGCGATCACTTCGTAAAGTGGACCGAGTTGAGAATGGTTTGAAGCCGGTTATACAGCGCGCCGAGCTGCCCTTCGGTCAGGTCCTGCGCGCCGGAGACATCCCCGCCGCAGAAGCTGTTAATCGCCAGATCGAAGCGCAGGCAGGAGCCATGGCGCAGCGCCGTGTACGCCACATCGCGCGCCTCGGTGCAGATGTTCCCGTGCTCGTCCTTGCCGCGGGTGAACGGCTCGCCGTCGATCGTCGCAGGGGCTAGCGGGGTGAAGGGTTTCTCCGTGGTCTGCATGGCGCAGGCGGCGGATGACGTGTTCGGCGTCGCCGAGACGTAAAACAGCGCACCTGCAAACGTCGACTGCGGGTACGGATTGAAGGCGAGGCTGGCGACCATCCGCAACTGCGCCCGCTGCGGTGCGGTGCGCGCGTCCAGGTGAAAGGTGCTGATCTCGCCATCGCGACGCGAGAGATTCCAGCCGGCAGGCAGATGAAAGACCAGATGATCGCGCGTATCGCTCACGTCCTGCGCGGGCGGATCGGTGGGTTCCTTCGCCGGCGCGGGGGGATGTAGCGGTGGAACGGGTACGACCTTGGGAACCTGCGGGGTCTGCGCGCGCAGCAAAGAGGCGGCAAGGCTGAAGGCGACCAAGAGGGTGAAGCGGAAGCTGGGGAGAAAGGCCATGCGGTTCGCGTCTCTCTTCATGCTCTCATGCACGATCACTTGCCGCTGGCCGCTCCGAAAACCAAGTCGCACGTGACCGTGGTGTCCACCTCGACCGGATGCCCGTTCAGAAGATACGGCCTATAAGTCCACTGCTTGACTGCATCGACCACAGGCTGTCGCATCGCGGGCGCCCCGGAGATAACGCTTACCGTCTCCACGTTGCCGTCTTTGCCAATGATCACGTGCATCACGACGACGCCGGACACCCGCGCATGCAAAACCTCCCGAGGGATGACCGGCGTCACCTTGTTGAGCAGGTGGCCTGCAATCACTCCGCCCGAGACGCGCACTGTGCCATCGGGCATGGTCAACGTGGGAGGCGGCGCATCCTGTGCCTGGCGCACACCGCAAAGGGCGAGCGGCAGCAGAAGATTCCGCGGAGCGAACCCTAAACTCTTCAACTCTCAACTCCAAACTCGCGAAGTCGCCTTCGACCGAATCTTACCGGATGCAGAGTCGCTAGCCACCTTGAGCCGAGCCCAAGACGCAGATTCCTTCGCTTCGCTGCGGAATGACAAAGGGAGGGACGTCGCCGCGGAATGACAAAAGAAGAGGATCGGTCAAAGTCTAATCCACTGTTATCCCGCTCTTGATCCGTTCCATCCGTATTACGCCTCAGGCTCTCATGCGCGGATTCGCAACTGTATACGCCAAATCCGTCAGCAGATTCACCACCACATACGTCAGCCCGATCGCCAGAATGCATCCCTGCACCAGCGCGTAGTCGCGGTTCGAGATGGCCGAAAGCGTCAGGCGACCGATCCCCGGCAGCGAAAAGATCGTCTCGGTCACGATCGCCCCCGCGAGCAGGCTGCCGAACTGCAACCCGATCACCGTCAGCACCGGAACCAGTGCGTTGCGCAGGGCGTGCCGGTACACGATCGTCCGCTCCGGCAGTCCCTTGGCACGGGCGGTGCGGATGTAGTCCTGGCTCAATTCTTCGAGCATCGCGGTGCGCACCATGCGGGTCAGCAGCGCGGCCAGCCCGCTGCCCAGCGTCACCGCGGGAAGAATCAAGTGGGTGAAGAAGGC
>Ga0209208_10003627_pt1 | contig 22077 bp, 22 predicted proteins | sample S1TSphfallax_3_FD_187694 | JGI IMG/M metagenome (GOLD analysis project Ga0209208, IMG submission 187694) | Host-associated microbial communities from peat moss isolated from Minnesota, USA - S1T2_Fd - Sphagnum fallax MG (SPAdes) (version 2) | ecosystem: Host-associated > Plants > Peat moss >...
AATATTGTTTTTTGAATTGAAATACTGATTTTTAGATTTGAAAATAATAATGTAGAAATCAAATATTAATTTTAAAATCAAATAAGTTTTTTGAATTTAAATAAAAATTTCCAAAATTGAACTGTCAATTTTCAGAGTCAAATAAAAATATTCAAAATTGAAATGTCCATTTTTAAACTCAATTAATAATTTTCAGACTGGAAATATTAATTCTGAGAATCCAAAATAATAATTTGGAATTAAAATTTCAGGTTCAAATCAAATGATTATTTAAAATTTTAAATTAAAAAATTTCAAAGTTGAAATATAAATTAAAATATTTAAATTAAAATATTCAAAATTAAAATGTCCATTTTTACAATCAATTATAATTTTCTGAATTGAAATACTAATTTTTGGATTTGAAAATATTAGTGTAGAATTCAAATATCAAAATTTAGATCAAATAAGCCTTTTAAAATTTAAATTGAAAATATCATGTTGAAATCCAAAATCTAAAATTCAAATAATGTTTTAAACAATTGAAATAACAATTTTCGAATTTGAATAAAAAATTCAAAGGTCAAATATTAATTTTGAAATTCATTATATGAATAGTATACATACGTATGCATATTATATATAATTTCAGTACATACATTAAAATACACCCCTATGTCATTATAAAATACCTGTAAGATGTAACTAATTTGGTGACTATTATGACTAATGGGACATATCAACCAATGAATGGATGAAAATAAATGTAAAATCAATCCAACCAATAGGATGAAATTTTTAATAGTTGCATCATAGTTGTGGGAATGACCAAAATAGTTGAAATTTGATATTGTAGTTGCAATATTCTCAAATTTAGTCGCAAATGACTACAAGTCGCATGTAGTCGTAAATGGACTGGTTACATTTTGGCTGATTTCTACTAGTGTGACTATAGTTCATATCCCCGAGGATGTGATTCCTCGAGGAGATGTGGGTGTCTCCCCAAGGAGGATCCAACATCTCCTTAGGGGAGATACAGACATCTCCTTGGGGAGTTATCCTTATAAACATTATTTTCGAGGAGATGAAGTCATGGAGCTCTCAACTTGGGGCCTGCTCCTTTTTTAAGTAACTCCCAAGGAAATTGACTTATGGATTTTTCTCTTATTGAATCACTTTGATGTGAAAACATGTTTCATTGTAGAGGGGTTTTGCAATGACCTACTATGGCAAAGAGGTCATTGCAATCTATCAAGTGCAAGACACATGGTGTATTTCTATGGGTTTTCAAGAGGAAATGGACGTATGCCTTGCGTACCTCAAAAACAATTAGGTTGACATTTGCTTGAATGGGGCATTCGCTTTTCTACTTGGTGGCCTTCCACCTCCCAAGTTGAAAATGTGTGGAATGGCATTCCATAATATGTGAAAAAAGGAAAACGACTAGGTGAATCCACTTTTGGCGATGGGAAGGCAATTTTGGGAAATAAAAGAAGTGAACCAGTATATGACACCAGAGTCAACATACAAGTGCTTATAGGAAAACTTTGTTGCAACGCCACCTCTAGACAACCGTCCTATATTGGCATGCATTTTGAAACAACTAAGGCCAAAATTGTCGACCGATCCTTGGGATGGGCTAGTTAGTCTTGGCATTAAGTAATTTGGGGCCATCAAGCGTAACACGATTCAATTATTGTGTGCTAAATTCCCTACATTTTTGGTGGCTAGAAGGTCTTCACAACATTCCAAAAAAAGTGAATGGTTCACCCATAACATTAAAACAAACACATATTTGCACAAGGACCTTAACATGACAACCATCTTTGTTGAGTCAATGTAACTTTGAGCACTGTGGGAGTGGGCTAGAGATAATGAACAAATGTGGCACATATTATGGTTAGGAAGCCCATTTGGGGATCAAATTTTAGCCGAAAATTTGTTGAAGTAGACAATGATGGTTCGGGAAAACCTTGATTTGCGGCATGTGTTTACAATATCATGTAAGTCTCTAGTATTTCCTTCTCTTGTTCATGGCTCTTTGTATTTGGCTTGTCCTCCTTGGGGAGACATTGTCCCTTGGGAAACAACATCCTTGGGGAAACATCATTCCCGGGGATAGATATCCATCCTCCCTAGGGGAGAAAGATTCCCTCCCCAATGGGACAATGGCCATGGTGAAATGTCATCCCTATGGAAAGAAGCTTCTTGCCCAAGGATTAAAATATGTCCTTCCTAAGGGAGAGATAACCTATTCAAGGAGAGGTCCTCTTTAGGGACATGTTTATATTGTGAGCGAATTCGTTATCCCCACGAACATCTCATGCCCATGTATATGTTTAAAGTCGTAGAGAGTCTTTGAATGGGTTAATGAATTAAACTAGGTGCTTGGAATGCATAGATTTCGACACAACTTGTGACCTTATATTATGGGAATGCATGAATGTTGTTATGGCAACCATGATAACATTATTGGATCGTCAATTGAAAATGGCTTTTAGTCCCCCTCCAAACACAACATCCATGCTTACAAAACGACTTGGGCAACAACCAATGACATGTAGGCCCAAAAGTCTTGATGCGTACAGTTTGTTAAAAATAGACCTCAAGGAGTTGGATGGGTGGGGAATCCTAAATCAGCACAAAAGCCCAGGAGCCATAAACTTTCAACATGACTCAGATAGAATGCAGGTTGATCCAAGTGAGGAGGGTAGTGGATCTTGTCCAACTTCATATACCATAATTGTGTGATATCATGAAATTGACACCATCATGATAGAAATTGATTAGGAATTGGGTGCAAAGGTGCCATTGAGCAAGGATATGGATCATCGGCCCAACATGATGGAAATAATCGATAAGGCCAAGTCAAATTTTTGTAGGCAAGATGATGCCCTTGACGTTGAAATGGGCTACACCAACCATGAAGATGTCATTCAAACAATTTTCATCAAAGATGACATTGCTTCTATTGTTGAAGTTGAGAGGAGTGTAACAATTGAAGCTATTAATAAATGTCCATCCTTGAGCCCAAATGAGGAGGCCGAAATTTTCCATGTCACTATGTTAGCCCTCCGCATTCACCCCAAAACAATTCCCAAGGAAGAAGAGATCTACCCGAGGAAATTAACAAGGCCTTGCAAATGCCCGGGGAAACGAAAAGGGTTGGCAAGCCAAAGGTGCCTAGGGAACCAGATTGGGCTAAAGAAAAGCCATAGAGCATTAGAAGGTCAAGGAGATGATGGTTTTTAAGGACACTAATCGAACTAAAGAGGCTAGTAGGGCCAAGGAGACAGTGGCACCCACAAACACAGGTCAAGCTGAAAAGAAGGTCAAGGAGGTTGAAAGAACCAAGGAGAATGTCAAATGGCAAAGCAGAAGGGGTAGATTGTTGGCAAAAACATCATTGAACAAAAGACCCACAAGGCCCTAGGTGGGGAAAAAATGTTTGGTATTGAGGCTTCTTTTGGTACAGTTAGGGGAGTAAGGGATCTTCAACATTATGCATAGATGATGCGCTCCCAACTCCTTGAGGGACTCAAAGGTGAGTCCCAAGTAGAAAACAACGAAAGAGCAAGGAGTGGAGGCACACTCCTTGGCTCACAGCACTTTGGAGGGGTAGAAGGGCGTGTTGGAGCTTCGGGATGGGACTAGGAAGTTGATGTTAGGATTGTGACACAAATTGTGCATGAACACATTCTTCAACATAGTCAACCATGTTTGGAGGTTCGTGTTCTTGTTCCAAGTTGACACAATCCAAGCCATAGGAATTCCATTTTTTCCATTTGTTGAATACTATTAGTGTAAATAATAGGAATTGCAAAAAACAAAACATTTGTTATTTTGATGGACTATAAAAACATTGCATGTTTGAGGTGGAAGAATAGGATAAAGATTTCACAATACCTTCTTGTCATTTGTCTCAAATGTTGGATCACATGCAATGGCCCTTTGATGGCCAATATCTACCATTAGTTTTCTTTAGGAAATAATTTAAACTCCAAGAGAAAATTTCAGCTCGTTTAACATCAAGTTATTGCTTCATATTGAAAGAAAAACACTTTGTTAGGATTTGCATCAGCCCATAGTCTAACATTGGTTACCACATCGTAATGGCGTCTGTATTCCAATCTAACATAATTATCCATGGCATTGTGTATGTCATGGGGGAGGACAAAATGATTATGTCTCCATAATTCTTCAAAGGGATCCTGTTCATAACAATGTTGCTCATGTTTTGCCATGATTTACATGGTCGATAGCCTAAGCTTAATGTTGTTCATAATCTAATGTTTCACTACTTTACCCAAATGTTGTGCAAATTGCAAACGTGTGCCTTTAAACTAGGTTGAGCATTGCCCATGACAAGGATGTCCTTGGTTGTCCACATGTTCCATATAATAATAATGGATTAATGCAAGATCAGGTGTGACATAGCTTTCACCAACTCTAAACCCACATTGACATCTTGTTTTGATGGAATCGTTATGAAATTGCTTCATTTTCCTAAGGCCTAATCACCCAAGTCCTTCACTGCCTTGTAGCTTGTTTACTATAGGATCCTCCAACCTCTCATCCTTGGATATAAACGCACAATGATATGTTGACATGGTAAGGCAAATATTAATTTGAGATGTTTCAAATGAATTGGATGGAACTAACATACATATCTTTTGCACAAAGTGCGATTCTTCATTAGGTCGCTAACATTTGGCATTTAAAAAATTGAATAATCTAAACCACAACGAAAACCTTATGAAAACCATGACCAATTGTTAACCCATTGAAAATCGCAACCGTTGAAACTACCTTCTAAGGGTTGTTATAGTTCAAAGTATAAACATGCATAAATGCCTTTTAATGTATCAATTAAACTAACAGACATTGTTAGACATGCTAGGTCAATTTTGTAGTCCACCATTGTTTGAGACACACTAAATGCAAGATGCATGAAAGGTAGGACTATGCACAAAATGTAAGAATGTAGGATACAAAAAAAAAAAAAAAAATTGGCAAAATTTGCAACATGATTGAATTGTGATCAATTGAATGTTCCCACTTAAATATGGTCGTGGAGAAGGTGATTTGATGGTGCTATCAAAATTTGGAACGTCATGATAATGACAATATTGCACCACTAGTATAATTTCAATTCTTACGAAACTTATGGATGGATGCATCCTTAGGGGAGGTTTGTCAAAGATACATCCATGGTAGACATTGAACATGATGGGGAAATTTGGGATGAAAACAATTTGGAGTGATCTTGACAGTTCAAATAGTTCCACTTCATCCTTGGAAATAGTGCTTATTCAGATAATTATTTTTTCAAAAGATCTTGATGTCTCTCCCTAGGGAAAGGCTCCCCTAGGGGGCGAAAAGAACTTCCATGTGGGGAAAATGGGTGTTCCCCAAGAAGGGCTCCCCCAAGCAACAAAAGGAATTTTTTGGCAGGGAGAATGGGCGTTCCTTAGGGAATGGCTCTTTCAGGGAGTGGTAAGAACTTCCTAATGGGGAAAAATGGCGTTCCCCAAGGAGGTGTTCCTCTAAGGAGCGGAAGGAACTTCTCGGCGGGGAGGATGGATGTTCCCTTAAGAGTGGAAAGAACTTCTTGGTGGGGAGAAAGGGCACTCCTTGGGAAAGGGAATCTCCCCCAAGGAGATATGTCCCTAAAGGAAAGGGTGAAGCTATGGCTAAGGATGTGTTGCGTTCCCAAAAAAAAGTCCCTAGGGATTGGATGCAACATCGCGGGGAGAGGAAAATGGGGGTTCTTTAGGTAGTAGAAGGGTAACCCGTGAGGGCAGGGGGATGAGGGACAAGGGACAAGGCGTGGGGAAGGGCTTGTTTTTGGGTTCGACCCATAAGTTGTCAAGAGATGGAGGTGGTGGGGGGCAAGGTAAAAAAAAAAGATGGGGGTAGGGATTTTGGCTTGAGGGTTGGGTTGCGGGGGTGGCTTGGTTGGGTGATTGAGTGGGTTTAGTTAATTAAATGGTGGTGGTTAACAAGGGGTAACGACTCCAAGTAGGGGTGTTGAAATCCGGAATCCCAATGGTCAAAATGCGTCAAAGACCACATCACATTTAATTTGTTATGCATGTTTAATGCTTGCCCAAACAACAAGCCAAGGATGCTCAAAGTTGGCCCCAAGTTTTTTCAACCTTGACTCTTAGTGTAAAATAGGCCTTAGTGTCGCCCAAAGTGTGTGTAATAAGACCCAAAATTTTTGTTTGGACATCATCCATCTTTTTATAAAAAATATGAATTGCACTAACAATAAACAACAACAAAAAAAAAACAGATATTACTTTTGTATTATTTACAATAAGGATTTTCTTTGTTTCACTCTTGACCCACACAAGTCCTCCTACCTAGGAAACTACTAATGTTGGAAGGGCATATTGATTTTAATATATTAGATGAGTAAAGATGAATGTAAAGTTTCAATAAGATATGAACTAAGTAAAGGTATATAGGCTTTGCACATTGCCAATTTGGGTATGGGTGCGGATAAATATGTCATCATTTATCTTATGCATACAATGTGAGTATTAGTGGGTGAACCATAAACATAGGATAAATACAAATATTTAGATGAGTATGGTAGACTTTCAAGTGGAGGAAAAAAGTTACTTGTGCAATTGGCATTGCCAACATGAAGATGTGAAATTTTGAACATCCTATCAAAAAAATATAAAAAATATAACAAAACCAAATCACTTAGCTTGAAAAATACTTTCAAAAGTAATGGCAAATTGTTGTAAAATCTAAAGGTGCTCCAAGAGCATATGATAAGAATTTTGTTGAAAGTTGATGTAATGAATTAAATTTAAATGCTAAAAGTAGATGTATTCAATAGTTAGTGAACATAATTCAAACAAATCCATCATAATCACGTGCATTGCAAAACACGAAAATACATATATGTTATGTAATTATTTTTGCCTATGTTTTTTTTTTACCCATTTCAAAACAATTGCCCTCCCCTTGGTAATAGTAAACTTCAAATGTATACTAGCCAAGTAGAGCAAAGATAAGGTAATTTAGAAAAATTTAGCATTCGAGTATAATAAGAAAAAGGGTAAAAAAATTAAGAATTAATTTATATATGCATTTATCATGTGATCACATGTGGGTATATAATGATAAAAGACTTACCCACCAACACTAGTCACTACTTGTATCAATGATAAGTACTAAATACCATATGTAAAGTAGGTACGAAATGTGAATGGTTACTATGTATGTAAACACCAATGTTGGGTAGTTATTGAAAAACAATTCAAGTATCAACTAGGGTTGGGGTCCAGGTTTTGATATCGTGTAGCATACCTTCCATTTCCAAGAATAACCATACCAAAAACCTATTTTGGCCTAGTATAATTTTTTAAAATTCCCTATAAATACCATATTGGTAGGGTATTAATTTAAAAAAAAATCAATATCCTATTGATATCTTGATGGGGAATTGTCATTCTTACTTAGGTTGGTTATTTTTTAATCTAGATTTTTTCTCCATTTTTTTTTCATCTAAACACCTTCATCCATTTTGGGTTTCATTTTTGTTGTATATCAAAAACCCTAAACCACAACTCCTTTCATTTGCCACTTTTAACTTTGCATTTGGCAATGTTTTTTAAATTTCTTGTTGGGTTGGATTGTTGTGTTTGGCTACAATTGTTGCGAAACATGACAATTAATCCCAATAGTTGTAATGGTTATTTGTGAAATCCTTGAATGTTATTGCAAACATTGAAGACAAATATTGAAGTCTTGTTAGGGGTTTGTGACGGCAGATTTTTCTTTCAACTTGCAACAATCAAACTAATGCACGCATAAGTAAGTACTTCTCCCCCTTCTATTGTGTTTCATTTGTGTTATTGTTGTTGTTTTTGTCTTTGTTTTGTTTTGCATAATCCTTCATGTGTATGGGACTAGATGTGTAACATTGAAATTGTGTTGCAAAAATAGACTCACATGAATTGTTTCAAGGTTTTGATTCCCAGTTGTGAATTCCGAAGTTCATTAAAGGAATACTTTTATAATTCAATAATGTCAGTTTATAAAACAAATTTAGTGTTTATTTATTTATTCCATTGTAAATCAAAATCCAAATGGTAGTTTAGATTGAAACATTTGGTTTGAATGTGCATATGCACGAGGGTTTGATTGTGATGATGTTCATTTGGAATTAGGTAATTTAGTTGAGGATTTTGGGCTAGTAGTTGGTTCAATTTCGATGCCAAATGGACCATTTTGCATTTGAAAGCATTGCAATGTCTAATGATTTGGATGAAAAAACAAAAATTGCATGGGAGGTTTTGAAAGTTTAATTCATCCTAAATTAAAAAGAACCTTCACTGCATAATGTCTCTCCCTTGACATTTTTTTGTGGTGAATGGTGGCATTGAGACAGATCCTATTCTGTTTCAAATTATGTGTTGTGTGATTTGCCATTTGGTTTGCCAAAGTTATAATGTTGGTAGTACCACCAAAAGGAAGAAAGGTATGATTTACTACAAATAACAACATGGGATTACTTGTATGAATAAGCATATTTTGGGTGAGCATCTAGCCACTTGGCATAGATGGAAAAATGTTAATGTGGCTTTTGATGTAGAAAAGTTGTAGTGGGAAAAGTCCAAAAAGACATATTTCATTGTTTATGGGGCCATCACAAATCATTTTGGGAATGGTAATTCTTATAAAAATTATAAGAAGGATGATGCATGACAACAAAAATTTATGGAGGACCTACTATTCTTTGTTGCCAAAGCCTACACTTTTATTTTTGTTGTAGAAAGTTAGTGGTCGAAACATTTGGTGATGTGTTAAAATCCTTGAATTGTGTTTTCAAACCACAAGCAAATGGTTTAACATACCATCCTTTCATTGATGGCTAAAACCATGGAATAATATGTAATTTTGGCTTTGGATTCATGTGTTATAGCAACAACATCTTTTGATTTATGGATGTTCTTGTGATTCATTTCATGAATTCATTGTGGGCGCCTTGCCATGTGACAATGGGACTTTTTGAAACCATTTATATGTTCGAAATTGCAATGGCAGTGCAAGTCAAGGATTTTGTATCATTGTACAATTTATTGAACAAATTAATTACCTATGTGAAGGATGAGGGTGGCAATTTCTCCACCCTTGCACAAGCTCTTACTTCAGTTGTCAATTGTGGTCTTTTAGGACTTTTAGGTCCTTGGCAAGGGTTTTGTTTTAGCCATGTTTTCAACTAAACATGCCAATATGCTTGTAATGATACTAAAGTTTCAGTTGGTTTCAAGGAGGTTAGCTTGAATGCCATTCAATCTATGTTGTAGAAAATATCAATGAAAACTATGTTTGCTAGCAAGGTGATTATGTTTTAAGAAACCTTGGAGTATCATAATGCCATCAATCTATGTTATGGGAGGCAAGACATTCAAAAATTACAAGGTCGTGTGCCAAATGCACACACGAGTAGTTTTTAAAATGGTTGTTGAAATTATGTTTCTTGTTGTTAAACAATGTATCTTCAATCAAACTCAAGGATATTGGTTACTTTCTAATGCCCTAAATGTTGCCATTTCAATTGGTGTTTGTATACAAAATTAAAATTCAACAATATAAGATTACCCCCTTCAATTTTGTGAGGGGGGATTTTGAATATGAATTAGGGGCATTGTAAGTGCATATGATGGCAAAAGTTCAAGTTGTATTGGTTCCATTTTTGGGATTTAAATCTTCTTACAATGCTAGTAAGGTTCACAACATGTTGGCATTAGTGTTGGATTCACATTTTAAATTCGTTGATGTGGTGAAGGCATTTGTTAGATGGGCAGAAATGATACAAATTATTGTTGAATATGATAGCAAGACTTTGTTGCCATTATTGGTGGCTTTTTTTCATTTCTTAAACCCCACCACTAATGGCCTTATTCAAGTATCACCTTTTGATGATGATTTCATCTTTGGGGCGATGACTTCAAATGCAACCATTTTGCACAAGTTGTTGAAGAATGAATTGGGCTTATTCTGCCATTTGCATGTGAAGCCAAAAGATTTTGTAATACATTTGATTCAATGGAAGTCCCATGAAGCATAGTTTCCAAATGTTTCTTCTGTGGCTCGACACATTTTAAGGATTCTTAGGTCCTAGATTGAAATTGAAAAAAAAATTCAACATAGATGGAATTTTGACAAGCCTTCAACATTGTAGGTTGGGAGTTTATAATCTGGACAAACTGGTGATGATAATGAAAAATTGGTCAGCTAATGCAAAACAAGATTGCCCACAAGAACGATAGTCCATTGATGAATTCCTTATGGAATAAACAAATATCATTGATGAAAATGATACATTCTTGAATGCAACTAGTTATTTCAATGTCAATCATGGGCACAAGTGATGGACATGAACATTGATGAACATTTTGCTTTATTTTTTGTGGACTTGCTTTGCCATTAGGTGGATTTTTGAGGTGTTAGCCCAAATGGTTGATTGTATTGGTTAATTAAGTTAACTACTTTTAATTGTGCATGAGATCAACTTCTTGTTTTCAATTCTTTAGGAGTTGGTAAAATGTCCAATGTCCTAGACACATTTGTTTTGAAACTTACTATACTAATTGCCATATTTGTTCCATTTTTTTTTGTCTAACTACTTGCATGCAAATGTGGATTTTACAATGATTAGTAAGTGGGGCTCTTTTGCCAACTTTGCCTCTACCCCTACATTTAAATGGTGGTATACTATTGTATCAATAAATTTCCACTTCCCCTAATCTATGGTTTAGTAATAATTATAAAAGTTGAAGTGATTATGCTATTTTGGCAAGTTTGCAAGGTGGCTATTTTCAAGAATCTATCATGGTTTTTGATATGTTTGGGATGAAATTTCAATCTTCCTTCAATTTTACTATCCATATCTCACACTACACGTCATTGTGGGATCGAGGAATGTCCAAATTAGCTATGTAGAAATGTTGGACTTTCATGACTTGCTTTTCTAGGATCTCACAAAATTGTACCATTTTTCTTTTTAAATCAAAAGTTCATGATAAAAAACTAGAATCCTTTCCTTTTCAAGACGCTTGGATTTGAAAACCATTGTTCAAACTCTTTGGTGTTACATTCATATTCTTCCTTTGCTTGAGCTCTTTGACATTAATTTATGATATAAAACAAGCATAACATTCCAAGATCTCACACAATTGGTACCATTTTTCTTTTCAAATCAAAAGATCCATATAAAGAACTAGAATCTTGAAATGTGAAATACGAGATTTAGAAATGTGAAAAGAATGAAAATAAGAAAAGTGGATTTTAATTTATTTTCTAATGACTAACCTAGGCATTATATTGGCCGATTCTCAACAAGGTCTTGCAAAATCGACCCTTGTGCATACCAACTGGTTCTTACATGTATCAAAATAATTTGATACCCTAATTGGTTGATTATTCCAACAAGTTGATATCAGGTGAGTCCTAGAAAATCTGAAAAAAAATCATACTTGATACCCTGTGTGTAAGTGAAAAAAATGAAAATTTTAACAACCAATCCGATGGATATTGAAAAGAATCAAGAACTGGCCAACATTAGTAAGCACTTGACTACTAGACAACCTTGTTTTACTTAGATTGTAAGCCATATAAACTATAAAACATTAGAAACTGAACTAATTTTGGAGGGTTTCAATTGCTAGCAGTGAGAAACAAAAAATCACCAGAATTCCATATTGATTAAATATTTGTATTTCATATTTGACTTACAGCCATATATGGCTAAATCTTTCTAAGGATGGTCACCATTTCATCTTCTTATGGATGATTGTCCCTTTGGCTACATCAAACAAACTTCCTAAAAAAACAGTAGAGAGATTCATGTGAATGGTTACAACTTAGTCCATTACATAAAAAAGCTACATCAATTACTGTAGCGAAGTGGAAGGACAAGTTACAAGTTGCAATTTCAAAAAATTACATTTCAAAAAAATACAATGCTTGCATGCTTATGTGAGAGTGTTTTTTCAATCAAAATGCCCACTTTCATTTGAATGAGGGTCAGAGATGTGCCAGACAAAAAAAGCTGTTGATTATACCTAGACCAACACTAGTGGTTACACTTGATAAAATATCATGGACATGAGCTTTATCGGAGTCGTGCTTAAGATCAACTCCACCTCTCACCAAAGCTTATTCCAATAAAGCTTACCTTACACATAACATCCACAACCTCAGAGTAATTGTATAAATGATGAAAAGCACTCAAATTCTTGTCCCTCTTCTTCCTTCCTTCCTTCCTTCCTCTTTTGTGCCACATTTTCCAAATACCTTTTTCATCTAAAGGTGCAATTCACACTTGGTGTTAGGGACTCTAGTGTTGAGTCCCCCAACAACATGCTAGTCATTTAGGACTTACACCTACTTGCCATGAACATTTTATATTAAGCTAACATTCACTTAATATTAAGCTATCGCCCAATTTATCATTGGGTGTGCCACCTAGATTTTTTATTTAACAATGACTTCATTAACATCATTGTGAATGCACCATAAGCTAGGTACCACCTCATTGGTATTTAATTTCTCCGATCTCCATTAACTAGGCCTACTACCACACCACCACCACCATAATATTTTGTACCCAGTTTTATGGTAGAGTATATAACCAGCTTGTCAAAGTCCAATAAACATTTAAAAATTTGATACTTAAATTCTTTTCATAAATTGAATCCACGATCCAATAAGCTGACCCGTAAAATGTTGATAATATATGATATTGATATTGAAATTAAATATCAATAAATAACCTGTTGGAAATATAGGTAGGCTAGCAAATGCAAAGGAGTTTGAAATTGTGCCCCTAGAAATGATGATGATGATAATTATCATGGCTGAAATCCGAAAGGGGGTTTTTGAATATCATAGTAGTATCTACTAAGGTGGACCGTAGGATTTTTTTTTTATGGCTTGAAATTCCAATAATTTTGCTCATCTTTTGGAAAAAAATTTAGCAAGTTTTGATGTTACAAAATTGCAAAAAAGAAAGAAACCTTAAGCCCACCAACCCCCAAAAAACACACACACACACAACCACACACAATATATTGGTAGGGTGTTCTCAGGAATGGCTGTTAGGTAGTCTTAGAAAAGGGGGCGAAAATAATCCCCCCCCCGCCCATCCCCGGGCCCCCCAAAAAAGGCCCACAATTGAAAACCGATGAAGATGACGCCGACGGCGGCGGCGGAGTTCCGCGGTTTTGTTTTCTTTCGAGGGTCACGTTTTGGTGCGAGATTTGTGGCACAATCCATTTCAGCCCCAATCGTACCTGTCCTTTGCGTTGGGTGGGTGTGGTAGCGGGATGACGTTGTTGTCGCCGCCGTCGTCGTCGTTGTCGTCGTGGTGTGGCTTCTCGTCTTCTTGTTTGTGGATAAAAGCGCGATCTTGATGCTTGTGGGTCTGGAATTGGAGTGTCCAGCAGCAGCAGCAGCAGCTGTTGCTTCTTCTTCTTCTCACATTTTTCTTCCAGGACCTCTCTCTCTCACAATAACTGCGAACTGCTGCCTATTTGTAGTCCCAGTTTTAGTTTTATGGGTGAGGTTGGAAAAACGAAAATAACTCAAAAATTGGATGTGAGATTTTTTTTTCGCAGAGTCACATTACTGAGCGACTCTGGAGATGCTCTTATGGGGCTCACTTCTTTCCTTCTCCCAAAGCTCTGAACCTCTTCTGTAGTAGTTCTTTCGAGGATTGTTGGTAGTGGGGGTTTTGGGTCGTCGTGGTGCAGCGATCGAACGTGAGACCAACGACATGAAGATGTCCATTTTGAGTGTTGGCCGTGATTCCACTCCCCTAGTGCTTGGCGGCAAACGGACGCGAGCAGCAGCTGATGATGAAGCTTTCTTGGACAATTTTCACACACACAAGCGTTATCTCACTGAGGTGAGAGCCGTATCGTCACCTTCTTCTTTCTTTTTCCTACTCTTCTTAAGCTACTGTTTTTGTTCTCTCAAGGTTTTAGGGTTACAGTGGTAGTGCTGCAGCAGACCTGATGGAAAAATCTTTGCAGAAACCTCCACAATGATCTTGTGTACATACATACATACATTCAGGTCATCCCCCCCCGGCCCATTCATCACCAGATGGATTTATATATCCATCTTGTCAGATCTGCAGAAGAAGAAGGCAGGTCGTCTTCTTGTTGCTTCTAACCCTAACAAGTTTGCTCTGCAGGTAATGGCATCAAGCTTGAATGGACTCAAGGTGGGAGAGGCAACATCCGACAATAATAATAACTCCCGTTCTTCCCCACCATTGCTGGATGCTGCAATGAATGTGATGATGTCCCCTGCCCACACAGAGACAGCAGCTCTATCGCGGTCTGCCTCCTCATTCCCAACTAGCCATGGGTATGTATGTATGTAGTACTGGTAGCCTCTCACCTCATTTCTTTCTCCTCATTCTTCACTTGTGCCATAGTTTGCAATTCCTTTTTGAGTCATTTTTCTTCTAATTGACAGCTTTTCTTGTCTGCTTGTTGTTTTCTCCTTCATAGCTCTTAGGTTTTGAGGTTTTAGGGTTAGCTCTTCTGTACTTTCCCTATATATATGTTTTCCATTCTCTCCGGGCTTGATGACAATTGGTTCTGTTGTGCTGTATATATTATCCAGGGATGATACATCAACTCTGGACTCACCCATGTCTGATGATAGTGATGAGAGTGTGGGTTACCGCATGGGACGGGTATCTGAGGTTTCTCCCTTTATGCCCATCTCAAACACCAAGACAGTCTCTACCAGCACTGCTGCTGTGAGCCCAGTGTTGCCACGGCGCAATACCACATCCATTTCTGGCTATTTGATGGGAGTTGCCTCTCAACAGCAAACTCCTCCACCTTACACGCCCTCACTCCCCTTCCCATGCTCACAGCCACGGGTTAAAGATTCTGAAGGTCGCCTTCCACCATCTCCCAGTGATCCCTGCCAATCAGCAGATTTGCGAAGGGCAGCTTTGATGCGGTCTTTGCAGATGCGGTCTCAATCACCCATCAAACCAGTAACAACCACCCCTGCAATTGCATCACAAACGGATTCAGAGAAAGCAGCATCAGCACAAGTTTTAGAAGGGGGAGCTCAATTGCCTGAACAGACTGGTTGTAATAGTGAAGTTCTGGAGCGTTCAGGTTCTAGTCTCTTCCCATCTGTCACAACTCGAGCATCCACTCGAGTCCGGAGTTTGCTCCAGGATGAACCAAATGTTGTAGACACGGTGGAAATGTTGGGTACTGTAAATTTTGCTGCCACATCTTCTACAACACAAGAGCAAGAGATCATCAAAAAAGGTACTCAAGAAGCAAGATTTGAGAGCGTAACTGCGCAGCAGCAAAAAGGTGTGAGAGGCTGTTCCAAGCTTGGAAATGTAGCAGCAAGTGATGGGAACACATCTGACTCAGAGTCAAAACAACCATCACGTCGGCCAAGTGCTGCTACTGCCAAAAAGTCATCTAAAAGGGCCAAGCGGCTTTGATGATGGATGAGTAAGAAGAGTTCTATCACCAGACGATGCCAATTTTGGACAAGTGTAAACTGGCCTAGACTGCAGTGGTGCTGAAAGCTCTTCACACCATCATGATGGCATTTCTTTTGCATCACTTGGAGCCTGTGGGAGTCTGAGTCTGAGTCTGACCCTGACCCTGTTACCCCTAACCCTAAAAGTCTGCACTTTACATCCCAACTTTGAGGTAGACTCTTGACAACTTTTTCTAACACAATTTAAGCTCACTTGTACATTAGGATCAGAATTTTGTTGAGCTTGTTTCTGTGCTGAGAAAGACACAAGATTTTTTAAAACATTTTTAATAGTAAATTCATCCCATTTGCTGCAGTCATTTGTCTGGCAAACACCCTTAATATCTTTGGGTCTTATTCTACCATTTTTTTCAATGTAGGTCTTTCTTTTCCCTGCCTTTTGAGTTTTGATCTTGATTTTTTTTGTTCTTTTTACATTATGTTATAGCAATGAATTGAAGGCAAGGTTTGTTTTTCCTGGTGAAAATAGCTTCCGGGTTTTTTTAGCTTCCTTTCATTTCTTTTCTTTTTTGGATTTTCCTTCCATTCCTTTCTTTTCTCCTTTGTTTTCCCCCTCAAATCGTTTCATAATCTCTTAAGTACATTTTGTATTTATAAAATAGTGGGGAAAACTATCCCATACACAATTGTATCATATATACTTATTATCAAATATAATCAACATATTGGAGTTTTGCAATATTGGTAGTGGATGAAGCTTTTAAATGTAAAAGTAATGGCATTCTATACCAGACAAAGAATTGCAATTTGGAATTGCCATAACTTCTAAATTTGGCTATGAGATTGTTAACCGAGTTTTGGTCAACAAGTAGTTGGAACATCATTTATCCATTCACAAAATAACACAACTCCAACATCACTTATGTCAAGGCGCTTAAGGTTTTTTTTTTGAATTTTGTGATGTAGCTAAACAAGCAATCATCCACAAGAAGATTGAGTCAAATTTATAAGCTTTTAGGCAATTCCAAAATGAATCTTAGCTTGGAAAAAGTCTAATTGTATACATTCATTCTACAACAAACATACAATGGTTACAGGTTACTAAGGGCCACTTTAGACAAGGGTCTACTAGGGACCAAAAGCCTAGGGACCAATTTGAATCAAATTGAACCCTGAATTGGACCCTTCTTCTCATTTTAAAAAAAAACATTTTTTTCTATGGTACAATGAGTGTCTAAAGGCTTGGGGTCCAATTTGAAGTTCCAATATAAAAAAGTGTGATTGACATGTTAGAGGTTATGTTAACTTTTGGTCTTTTCTTTTTTTTAATGGTTTTTTAAAAATATATTTTTTTAATTTTTTAAATTCATACTACACACAATGGATCTTCTTTCCAACTTTTTCACCTTCTTCATTTTCGTCTTTCACCACAACCAGCTTTTTTTTTTATAATGAAAATTGGTTTAAGGATCTCTTGTAAAATCAAATCCCCTTTCACTTTTGAAATTGATGTTTCAACCTTTCATCTTCTACCCCACCTTTCAATTCAACTCCATTTTGTGCACTTGGAAAGGTTAAAAATGCATTCCTTCTAACAACCACCTTGTGAGGATCCATAAAACCAACCATGTCAACTCTAGAATTGGTCAAAATTGAAGGAGATGGTGTGCTCCCAACAATGTCCTCAATCCATAGCATATCTTCCATTTTCACAAAATTTGAACAAGGGTAAAAGAAAACAATTGAAAAGAGAAAAAAAAATGAACAACCTTGGACCCTAGCTTACACCTTGATTCTCCAAACCATGAAGTCTCCTTTTAGCTTTTTTTTTGTTATGTACAAATTGGTTTTTCCTCCAAAATGATGCCATGTAAGTTAAATCACAATTTGATTTGTTTTGGTCTTGGACATTTGTTTAAAGGCTTTGGGACCAATTTAAAATTCTCAACCAATAGGAATGTTCCATTTCATTGGATGTTGCTCCTTGAACCCTTGTCTAAAGCAACCTTAATTGTGCAATTATATATTGCATCCAACTTTACAACAAGAGAACTCTTTCACTCTACTTTTTCACTTAAGAAAAAATATACTTAAATGCTCACGATTGTTTAAGTAGTTATTTGTGATTTGAGCAAAAGCTTACATTATTTCAAGTTTGGTCCATTTTACAATGGTATTAGTAAAAAAGAATGCGAGATTTTTGGCAATGCTAAAACTTTGAGTAGAGCACTATTGTTGCAATTGTCCTTCAAGGGGTCAATAGCCTCTCTACTTCCATGGTAAGAAAATTGAACCATGGCTTTGAATTGGAGAGTTTCAATTTCTATTGTTCAAGGGAAAACATTGAGAAGAAAACAATGGTGTGTTATCCTAACATTAATGTGTGATGAAACTATAATTTTTTAGTATGCTTGCAAGATGTATGACATTGCTAACAAGTTGGTGCTACTTATAAAACATGATATTCATCACTTCCCATTAACATGGTGTTTGTGGTTCTAGTGGAATGGGACTAGATGGCACTACAACAGATCCTAAGTCCTTTTGCATGTCTTTTTTTATTGGAATTTCAACCAAAATAGACACCAAATAAATTTGGTGTCTATCAGCCAAAAAAGTCAATTAATAATATAACAAGTAATTGCCAATCGATCAATCATTGTAATTTGATTGAAATCAATCATGTGTTTATTTTGATTAATTGTTTTTGTGTACATTTTGACTAATGTGTTAGTTTCCATGGGAAAAAAAATGATTTTATAAATTATGTCAAAATTGTCAATGGGTCATCACAATGCATGGATCATTATTATTAATTTTACTATTAATATTTTAAATCATAAAGATTATTCCTTCTTCTCAACTAGAGATTGGTTTTTTTTTCGGATTGTCAAACATGTAGTCGAACCCATGAATCATCATGGGCCTATATTAGGTGACTAAATTTAATCATGCAAACATAGGATATTAGTAGTGAAATTTGAACCTTCACCTTTATAGCCATAAAACAAATCCTTAACCATTTGACCACCATTTCATGTTTTAACAAAACTTGCAATTGCACAAATATAAGCACATGAATTTTTAATTTTTTTCCATTACCATGATTATATAATTATTTAAATTAATTACATAATTATAGTCAATATACATGTGATAGATTAGATCTATCATACTTTACTATACTAGGCTATGTATATAATAGCATTATATCTTCAATACTTTGTCATACTAACTTAAATAGATATATTGGGTATACTTGTAGTAGTTGAAACCATTATTTAATAACTTCTATTCATTTTATTCACCATTAACTACATGTTAGTTGGACATATAATCTTATAGCCCACAAATCATACGAGGGTGTTTGCATGGTTTGGTGTATAGTAAAAAATTGTAACACTTGGATAGTTTTCACTACATTCAAAATTTGATGGGGTTCATTAAGTAAATTGTGAAACTTTATTGATGAAGATGTTTAATCCATGGTGGTTCACATCTTCATCTATCATTATGCTCAAAAATCAGTACAATTTTTTTAATACAATTGTTTTTTGGAATATGTTTCCAACACACAAAATCCTATAACAAAAATACAATGTGAATGTTTTCGAAAAATGAATTTTTGAATTTCAAGTTTATTTCAAAGTGTACATTCATTCATGTAAATATTACTTCTTTACAAATTCAAAATTTGTTGTCTTAACCAAGCAAAAAATATGAAACATTAATAATAAACATAACATTTGTTTGAATATGGAATACCTACATATGAATATTTCATATTGCATTTTATATTGTTTTCACCTTGTAATAGCCACATCAACCTCCCAAAATTTTCATTGGTTTTGTTGGCTTGCAATCATGCAAGACTTGCATTTAAAATTGTTAAATTGCATTGGGTAATGTTGTTGCCTTTCGATACCCACATTGGGTTCCCAAAATTTTCATTAGTTTTTTTGGTCAACTATGTAATACCCACATCCATAATTGTTAAATTGCATTTTGCAACATTGCCACCATGCATATCCACATTGGGTTTCCAAAATTTTCATTGGTTTCTTTGGTTGACTATGTAATATTTACATATGAGTCCTTAAATGTCCACTATTGTATTAATCAATTATGTAATATCTATATACCTATATGTTTTCCCAATTCAAAATTCACTTATATGTGAATATTACATGTGTCATGGTTGACATTTGGTGTCGGCATAAAACCAATGTGGCCATTGCATTTTGAGGTCAAAGCTCCACTTAAGGTAAGCTTATATCAACAAATGTTAGTTTTGGCATGACCCTTGATATGAGTATTACATATTGGGTAATTAATACAACTTACAATAACTGCTTGGTTTTCTAATTCATATTTGTTTTAGATGTGGGTATTACATATTGGATAATTATTACAATTCATTAATGGTGGTTGAAGGTATTGGCATTGTGATTTAAGGTGGGTTAATGAAATTCATCCATTAAAAAAAGGTATTGCAAAATAATTTCAAAAGTGTGTTGAAATTTAAACCAATTCAACCCTAAACACGTTAATTTTGACAAAACCTTCATTAATGATAATCATTACCTTTCATAGTACCTTTAGGATTTTCTTACGTGCAAGTAATATAAAAAAGGTAATGAATTAACCAAAAAGTTAGAAAGAATTTTGTTGGAATATAAAAGTTTAGCCAAGAAAAGATATTGGTTTTGGCAAAAGGTGAAGGTTTAGTTAGGAAGTAAAAAAGCTTTGTTGAAAGGTGGAAGTTTAACCAAGAGAAGATATTAATTTTGTCAAAACATAGATGCTTAACTAAAAAAAGATATTGGTTTTGTCAAGAGGTGGAAGTCTAGCAAAATAATAATAAATAGCTTTGTTGAAAAATAGGGGTTTGGCCACGAAAATGTAAAAGTTTTGATGAGAGGTAGTGGTTTAGTTACTATATCAAAAGGTAAAAATTTAGCCAAGAAAAAATATTGATTTTGCCAAAAGGTAGAAGTTTAGCCAAGAAATTAAAATCTTTTGTGGAGATGTGAAAGTTTAGTCAAGTAAAGATATTAGTTTTGTTGAGAAATAAAGCTTTAGCCAAGAAAAGGTGAAAGTTTTGTCAAAAGGTAATGATTTAAACAATAAATAAAAAGAATTTGTTGAAAGGTAAAAGGTTTAATAAAAAAAAGTTATTGGTTTTGTCAAAAGGTAGAGAAAACATAAAAGTTTAACCAAAAAAAAAGAAAGAGATTTTGTCAAAAAAAAAAAGGTTTAACCATACAAAAATATAAAAGTTTTGCCAAAAAGCAAAGGTTTAGCCAAGAAGAGATAAACGCTTTGACCTAGAGGATAAAAGTTTAGCTAAATGAAACCCAAAGAAGTTGATAGATTGAAGCTGGATGAAAAAATGCAGCCCATCCAATGGACAGAATGGCCAACTGGTGCATTGGCGGGTGGTGGTTCAGTCTCTAGCCATGTTTTGGCACCTTCCCCTCACCATCTCCTTCTCCGGACGACTTTACTAGTGACCGACCGACGGGATCGAGACTCCAGACGGGCGGAAGGAATTATAAAGCTCCACAAACAGAAGATCCTCAAACCCTAAACGGCGTTTCTCACAGACTTTTCCTCTGCTTGCTGTGGCATCATCCCAGCGTATCCCCGAGATTTATACGCATACAAGCACTCGCGCACAGCAACACACAATGGTAGCAGCGGCGGGACCTTACTCCGGCTCTAGCACATTAGCCCTGGTACGTTTCCCTTTCTCCTTCTCCCTTTTCCTTTTGTTTTTGTGAACCATTTCTCTATCGTTTTCTGTGTGTGAGCTACCATCATCCCTTTCGGCTGTCTCTTGCAAGTTTTTTTTTCTGGTGTTTTGTTTGGGTTTTGTTCGGCATTTTCAACAGAAGATCTCTTTGCAACGGGCGGCAATTTTTTTTTTTTTCTGGTCTTTTGTTTGGTTTTGTTCGGTATCTATCTTCAACAGTGGATCTCTGTGGCAAACCGCGACACATTCTCAGTGGTCCCCATAAACCTTGGTCAGATGGTCCAAAGCAGGCAGTTTTCGATGCAATTTTGTGCACCTATGGTGCGCTCGCTCTGTTACAGAAATACACTCGGGCAATAGGTTGACTACAAGCTGCTCACACTGAACAAGCATGTCATAGTTTTCCTAGCAACAGGTTTCTTTCAGTGGCATTGAGGATGTCAATGTCATAATAAGGATGTTGAACACACCCTTCTTGTGGATGTTGATTCAGGTGGCACGGATATCAGCTGTTTCAATTGGGCTGGTTTATGGAAGTATGAAACTTGCATATCTTAAGGTATGGGAAAGCACATGTGCCTTTGATTTAGGTTAACATTCCAGTGGGTATTATACTGGTTGTGTTGCAGTTCTTTAGTATTACTGGGAGGTATTGTTGAATGGCTTACAAATTTTCATTTTGTTTGCTTGTTTGTCTTTGGAGTTTCTGCTTTCAGTAATGTAGTTCACTTTGTGTTAATACTGCCACTGCTGCCATTTCATTATTATGAATAAATCAAGTTTTTTTTTGCATATGAGGCAGAGACTTGAATTGGATGTGG
>Ga0209208_10003628_pt1 | contig 22075 bp, 15 predicted proteins | sample S1TSphfallax_3_FD_187694 | JGI IMG/M metagenome (GOLD analysis project Ga0209208, IMG submission 187694) | Host-associated microbial communities from peat moss isolated from Minnesota, USA - S1T2_Fd - Sphagnum fallax MG (SPAdes) (version 2) | ecosystem: Host-associated > Plants > Peat moss >...
CGCAAAGCCACTTCACACCTTTACCTCCTTACACGGTCGTCAACGGATCCGATTCGCTTTCTCGTCTGCAAAGAACAAGAACAACAAGAACAACAACAGAAACAAACAAGAAGAGACAAAAAAAAAAGGTTCAATTTCCCGCAACTCGCTTGGACCTTTTCAAACAAGATGGCAAAACCTGCGGGCCAATTTGTACGTGCTTCCGGATATTTTCTTTGATCAAGAAGGCTATTTTGGAAAATGGAAATCAGGTGACTCACAAGAATCAGAAGCTTGGATCGCTGGGTTGGTTGATTCTCGTGGTGGTGGCGGTGGTGGAGTGATTCTAAGTGTTGTTGGTGCGATCGACAAACGGAACCGGGGAAAGATCGCACTTCGCTCCTCGTGTCTTCTGGCGATGGTGCGCCGGAAGCGCCGGGTACTCTCGTACCGGCTCTCTGGCGAAACCCCCGCCGGGGCCTACAAGACTAGGCTAGGCTAGGCTAGTTAGTAAGTAACTATTGGAATATTCTTTTTTAATACTAACTAGTTTGGATGCTTCGGTAGTAACTACGGTAATCATACGGATATATGGGAGTTATACCCTTCTATTACCAAGGATATATTGGGGGTATACCCTTCTATTACCAAGGATATATTGGGGGTATACCCTTCTATTACCAAGGATATATTGGGGTTATACCTTTCTATTACCAAGGATATATTAAGGTATACCCTTCTACTACTACCTTGGTAGCTTCCACACTAATTATACTAGTGTGGCTTGTGTCGTTGGGCCAAGTGTGAACACGTTATAATGTAGGGTGAACACGACATGTGACATTATTTTGCAAGGTATACTTATATCCCATTTTTTTAAAGAATCAAATGTGAAAGGAAAATATTTAATTGAATTGAATATTAGACTTGCAAGTGTGAACCCATTACAAATAACATGAACTCATCCTATCAATATTGTTTTGCAAGGTATATTATCCAATTTCTAAAAATTCAAATATGAAAGGAACTCATACTACCAAAGTGAGAAGAAGAAGCTTACCATGTTTTGAGTTTTACGAACCTTAAAAAACTTTATATCAATACTTTGGAATATGCAATATTCATTGTTTTTGGTACATTTTGATTTGGGAGCAATATTCTTAAAAAATGGATAGAGGTTGTTTGAAAGAGTACTACATACAATTGGCTAAGGGAGAATATTGGTGTTCTCGAGTCTAGATCTACATGTTCTACTGATTATCCTTTTGATTTATTAATTGTCATTGCTAAAGCAACTTTCACGGGAAATTGTCTTCTAGTAAATTTGAAAAGTATCATTAATGTTGTTGGTTGCAAAGTGATTCTTGAAATGAATGTAGTTTCTCCTACATGGTTCCTAGTTAATATTCATGTTTGAATAACACGATTTTTTAAACGTGTGACTATGAGCCATGAACCATTACACAATCCACGTTTTGGGGCAATGTTTCGTAACAACATAATTGGACATCCAACCTTAAGGTGAAGTTTTGTAGGTGACAAACTTGGCAACTTTAAATAGTTGAGGTATTTAATAGGGTACATATTACAATTATTAGCGCCTACTTCGAGAATAACAAATTTTGCACTTTAAAATGTTTGAATCACCCCTGGAAACCTTTGAATAATGTCATTGTTGATATTGTCAACATCATTTCAAATGGATAAAATGATTCAATCTTTGAAATACTCATCAATATGTGCATTTTTGACTTCAATACTAATGTACCTTGTTCGAATGAATGATTATAAATTTTGACCATGTATTATTTGTTGAGGTAGAGGAATGCATCCTTCTTCATTGGTTTGAATTTCCCCATTTCCTACTTTGAATAACTAATGTGCAAATTGGTGATTTTCCCAAGATGTAATTAAACACATCTTTTGTTGTAACTTCAATAGACGTACACCATACCACAACATTGATTTACGAATTGAAGCAACTACAATTTGTCCTTTATAACCTTTTATAATAACAAGAAGAATTTGATGAAAGTTTGGACTCCAAACACTATAATGACACCTCCAAAGGTTTTACCATCATCACGTAACTAAAAAACATACGATCAACTGCCTTTGGACAATGACAATGTTACATAGGAACTTCATCCCAAATGATCAAACATGTTTTGTGCAAAACATTTGCATGATTTAATGTTTTGTCTATATTGGCACATATTGAATCTTCATTGATTTGGATTGGAAGTTTGAAAGTAGAATGGGTAGTTTGTTTATCAACAAGTAAAAATGCAACAATACCAAATGACATTACTCATATAACAATCTTTTTTCAATTGCAAAATTTAATTATGATTATGTTATACAAAAATGTTTTATTTGTTCCAGCTGGTCCATCAAGGAAAAATGTTGTCCCATTGTGTTCAATTATTGATGTTAAGGCTTCTTAATAAGCAACAACTTGTTCCACATTAAATTGAAGTACATATTCATTGACAATGGTCATAAGATCTTCAAGATTCCAATTGAACTATTTTGTGATCAAAGCATTTGGATGGTGTAGAGCCCAATCAATTACAAATTGTGGCATGCTTCCTATGTTGTTCAATGATGTATTATAATCATTTCTTAAAATTTCATTAATAAGAAATAATCCATAATCATATACTTCATGTTCATTTGGATCCTCCAAACCTTATTAAACTTGTAATAACTAGTGTTTGAAATCATCACATATTTGATGAACAAACTACTCCCACAAATTGTTAGGATTGTTGGGGGAACAATGAGTAATTAATATGACAAGCAAATTATGAAGTTGAGATCTTGATCAAATGATTGAAACTTTTTGCAAACATATGATCCACTCATTATTATTTTCCAACAACCTTATGACTAAACATGTTTCTTTAAATTTGTCATAGATATGACCATCCACTATTCCAAGGTCTTCAAATGAAATTGGTCTAGGGACGATTGTTAAAAACAAACCTATAATATAATCATTCTCCAACAGTTGGATCAACAAAATACAATCTTCCCAAAGCAAAACCAATTTGTTTAGGTGTCCATTCCTTTATGGTAGTCTTCCAAACATAGTAGTGAAGAAATTGAAGATATGTATATTGTCGAACATTTGCATCTATCACACATCTTGCAAAAAATCCTATCAACATTGTCCTTTCATATTTTGCTTTTAGAAAAACATTTACAACATCATCATTTGGGTTGAATACAACTCTATGCATTCTTGGCAAATGCAGAACAAGACATATAATATTAGGTTGTTCTTCATTCCTTCCATTGCAAATAAACACCAAGTTGTTTCAAGAACATTAACATATCTTGCATCAAGGTATTATTCAACCTCATTTGGTTCATGACCAAATTGCATAGTTGTACGATTATGTCTTTTATAAATATATTCAAGTGAATGTATTTGATTGCACAAATTGAAATGCAAACTTCTATATTGATTTGACAACCATATTTCCAAAACATAAATGGATTATAAGGTACAACATTCAATTATCAACCAAATGACCACGTGTTTCATAAACATGTGACTAATGTCATTTCTTTTACGCTACAAAGGATATCCATCACCATTGATGGATGTTGAATCATGAGATGTTTTGGATAATGTTTTGTACAACCCCCATCTTTCATGCATGGAGAATAAACATTTTGTTATCCACATGGATCGTGCACCATTGTCTTTAGTATTGTGTTAAAAAGTACATGAAATGCTTTTGGATTTAGGAACTCAACACAAATAATGCAATACAAAACTACTACATCGACAACTTTGTTTTCAACAACAAAGAATATGAAAAAATGCATGTGTGGCAAACCACATTTTAAAAAATTCTATGGTATAAACATGTGCAACAATTTGTCCAAATACACCAATTTTTAGGATGTTATGAAGAAGTGTTTGTGATTTCAACTTGAATACACGTGCAACCAGATTTGGCCAATCTACTATTTTTTGTTTTAGAAATAATGTAGTTTTAATCTTAGGCCACTTAGGATTTACATTCATTGTTCCAAAGAAATCAAGGTGCTTGAAATATCAAATGATGACCATAGAACCTTGGAAAAATTAAAACTTGTTGTGTGCACTACCCACAAATGATGAAAGCAAAATGACCTTATGGCCAAGATTTCGAAATTGTATTTCTTGATTTTCACATGCACGAATTATATCTACAAGTCCTTGATAGACATCAATTCGTAATGTTCTTTGATTCATTTGCACCCAACATAACCTTGTTTGTTTTGTTGTTGCCCAAACATCAACTATCACAACCCTAGCCTTGGGCTCGCAACCAAAGCAAGGGCTTGTAAGGTTGCAGGCCAGGAGGGAAGCCCGAGAGTGAAGGAAAATGTGAGGGAATGAACCCTCACACTCCCAAGGGAGCTTCCACCTTAGGAATTGGAGTCCCGTCAGACTCCCAAATTTTCAAAGAACGATTGCAAGGGTCAAAACCCAATGGATTGAAAATTTATTTATAAAATTGAAAATCCCTTGGAATGTAAATGTCTAAAATGGGTTCACATAACCCATTTGGACATTTGAAACACAAGTTAGGGCCAAAAGAAGAGTTACAAATCAAATTGACAATTTGACTACTAACGACTAAAAGTCGGGAATCACCCCGATTTCCTCACGTAGAGGTGGTGTGCAACATACTATTGAAAAGCTCTCGATGAGGGATACAACTTTGCTTTAGACCTCATCTCAATTGGAGGTCTACACACAAAGTTATGAGGCCCCAAAGTTGCGAGAGTCCCAGTTGTGGGAATTTCAGGACTGTCACTTGGGAGTCCCTAGACAAAATGCCATTTGGATAGAGTATACTATAAGGGGGAAGGTGGTGGCTTCCTCCAAGTCTGGGCCGTGGTGAGTCTTGTGAATCCGAATTTGCTCTTGGTTCATTCTAACACCAAAAATGCTCTAACTATGCATTAACCAACTTGTTTGGTTTTGTGTAGATTTGGGTGAGTGATTAAGTGCTTGTCATTCTTCCTAATCCCATCCCAGAGCTCCAAGACGCCCCTTTACCCCCAAAGTGCTACAAACTAGGGAGCATGCCCCAACTCCTTGTTCTTCTATTGTTTTCACTTCAAACTCACATTTGAGTCTATCAAGAAGCTTGGGAGAGTGTCATCAACAATGAACTCATGGGTTGATTTTCCTACACGAAATATTATAAAATATTCATTGACTTTTTAAAATAGACGATAAGAAAAAAATTAATTTGAGTAACATAAGTTTGTCGTGCTCCGAAGGTGACATGTGGGATATTTGAGTGCCAACCAAATTCACCACAAGGAAACAATGAGACATAACGTAATGAAAAATATGTAAAATGACATTCATTAATGCATTGTAGTAGACCTCCATGAAAACAAATGACAATGTTGTGAAATGCATTTGGAACATCTCCACTTTCATGGTAGAACCAAAGCAATTTCATTTGTTTATGGAAGGTTGTAATGTCGAGATTCTTTTTTAGGTTGAAAATGTAAATGCATAGTTAAATCCAAATCATCATTGCCTAATCTTCATTGTTCAAACAAGGTTTCATAAGCTTGTTTCATTAGTGGAACAAAATTATTATGTTCGAGTAGAAGTTATTGTAATGTCAACATTGTATGCAAATGCATTTGTGGGTTTCCTTGCACCCGAGCTTGTAAGGCTTCATGTAGAGCATATATGTATAGTTGTGCAAAGACTAATTATTGTTGGGGTTCAAGCAAAAGAACACCACATCTATGGGTCAACCTACCATGGACATGAAAATAATATGGTCCAAGTCCCAACATACAATCTCGATTGATGCCCAATGATGTGAAAGCAAATGCATGATTGTATCAACATATATGATCTCAAAATTCTTTTGCCATTACATCATTTTCATGAAACATTTGTTGTAACATGTGTGGTTGTTGTTGAAGCAATGGAAAAATAATTTTACCTTCATGATAACATGTACCAAATAGTGGATTTGCTAAAGTACTATTTGCCAACTTTTCAGATAACCAAAGTTTTAAGCTCCACAATGATGGCAAATAATGTCCATATTACCCAAGTCATCACGTTTACCTTGCTCAAATAATGGGGCCCTTTGTTTAACTTGATAAGTAGTTTGATCATGTAACCTTTGCCCACATTCTTCTTTAGATTCCATGGTCCACATTGTTACCACATGGGGAGTTTCATAGGTTGTTTGAGCTCGTAGCTTTTCTTCTGTTTGGAGGGAAGATTCATTAGCCCACATTTCTACCACATGGGAAGCTTGATAGGCTACTTGAGCTTGTAGCCTTTCCTCTATTTGGAGGGAATTTATTTAGTGGCCTACATTTTTGCCACATGGGGAGCTTGATAAGTTGCTTGAGCTCGTAGCCTTTCTTTTGTTTAGAAAAAAGATTCAATGGCCCACACTTTTGCCACAAGGAGAACTTAATAGGTTGTTTGAACTCATAGCCTTTCCTTTGTTTGGAGGGAAGATTTAGCAGCCTGCAATATTGCCACATGAAGAGCTTGATATGTTGTTTATGCTTGCGATCTTTTTTTTGTTTGGCTAGAAGAATCAGTAACTCACATTGTTGCTATGTGGGGAGCTTGATATGTTGCTTGAACTTGTAATTTCTGTGATGTTTTGATGGAAGATTTAATAGCCTTCAAAGCTACCACATGGGAAGCTTGATATATTTGTTGAACTTGCAACCTTTCATTTGCTTAAACAAAAAACTCGATACCCTTCATTGCTGCTATGTGGGGTGTGTGATAAGTTGCTTAAACTTGTATTCTTTATTCCCTCTTTTCATTATATTCTACTTCTTTTGCTTATGCAACATGATTTCTTGCCCTTGCACATTTTGCACATAAACTAACACTACCATGGTGTCTAGGAGGCATTGTTCAGTTGGTGAATGGTTTTTGACAATTTCAAAGTGATGGTATGATTGTTCAAATGGTGGATTTTTTTCACTTTGGTGAAAGTAGATGAATGTTGGGATGAAAATGTGATGTTTCAAATTGAAGCTGATGGTGGGTATGAAAGGTCAAATGGTAAACCTTTTTCAACCTTGATAAGTTACCTTTTGGTTTTTATCACAACCTTAGCCTTGGGCTCACGACCAAAGCAAGGGCTTGCAAGGGTGCAGGCCAAGAAGGAAGCCCGGGAGTCACATTTCATGCTCCCAAGAGTGTAGGAGAATGTGAGGGAATGAACCTTCACGCTCCCAAATGAGCTCCCGCTTTGGGAGTTGGAGTCCCGATGGAGTCCCAAACCTTCAGAGAGTGATTGCATGAGTCAAAACCCATTGGATTGAAGAGTTACTTATATCATTAAAAAGCTCTTGGAACATAGATGTCTAAAGGGGCCTGCATGACTCATTTGGACATTTCAAACACAAATTATGGCCAAAAGAAGGGCTGGGAGTCAAATTGGCTCCCGACCACTAAAAGTCGGGAATCGCTTAATTTCTTTGTGTGTAGGTGGCGTGCGACATACTGTTGGAAAGATCTCAATGAGGGCTACAACTTTGCTTTAGACCTAATCTCAACTGGAGGTCTGCACGCAAAGTTATGGGCCCCCAAAGTCGCATGAATCCTAATTGTGGGAATTTTGAGACTCCCACTTAGGAATCCCAGGACAAAATGACATTTGGGTGCTGGTCCCATGGCTAGGCACATAGTACACTATAATGGGGAAGGTGGTGGCTTCCCCCAAGTCTAGGCCATGGTGGGTCTTGTGAGTCCATATTGGCCCATGTTTTGTCCATGCACCGAAGTGCCCTAACTACACACTAACCAACTTGTTGTTTGGTTTGTGCAGGTCTATGTGAATAATTGATGCTTGTCACTCTTCCTAGTCCCCATCCCGGAGTTCCAACATGCGCTTCCACCCCCAAAGTGTTGCGAGCCAAGGAGCGTGCCCTAGGTCCTTATTCTTCCATTGTTTTCGCCTCAGATTCACATTTGAGTTTATTAAGGAACTTGGGAGTGCATTAGTTTTTCACATCACAAATGCACAATGATTGAAAAAAACCTTTCATTTCTCATGTGACAATTGAGATGAAAGGTATTATTACTTTATGGTTTTTGAGATCTTGTAATTTTTTTTCCTTTTCTAGAAAATTATCATAATTATTAGAACGAGAAGTTGGGATGGGAACCATTAAGCCTTGTAAATAGTAAAATATATTGTTGAATAGTACGAGTTGGGCTTGCCATAATTTTTCATTCTTAGAATATATTCAATTTTGACTTTTCTAGGCATCATATCAAATAATAACATTTAAAAAAATTCTTTGCTATTTTGATTTATCTTCTTGCATTGTTTAAATTTTGTCTAAATTTATGAATTTTTTTGTCTTGATGTTTAAATTTATCTTTTCATGACACTTGTGATCAATGTCATGTTAGTTCAATTTGAATGGCACACCTTTAAAACTTAAATAGAGAACTAGTTTTCCTTAATATTTTGGGTTATTATAAAGACCATAACCCTTATACTACCTATCAAATGGGCAATCTAGTAAAGTTGGAAAAAATGGCAACCTTAGTCAAAATTGCCAACAAGTAAATCAAATGGGACATCTTATTATACAATTATTAAGTACATGTATTCATAATTGTAACTCAACATTAATAAGCCTAGTGTTCTATTTGTGTGACTAACAATTTGCAAAAAAGTTATGTCCATTTTTGCCATTGGGTAAATAAATTTCTAGTTGTACAAAACCAACTATTACATGTGTGAAAAAAGGTTTTATTTCCATTGCCATATAGTTTTATGGTTATGCATGTGAACAATTTTTTTACCTTCATTTGTGCAAGGGCACATTTTGCCCAAATAATATTAAAGACACTTATCACGAGTGTTTTAGGGTTGTTGAAAATGACATGATGACCCCATTTTGTGAAGTTCTTATCATGTCAATATCCATTTAGACATGTCAATTTCATCCATTAGGTCAAACAATGACATTTTTTTGGTGATTGAAATTTTTTTGTTGCTTGGTTTTTGGTCGCCAAATTGGTAACCAAGATTTTTTGGTGATCATTCATAATTTTTTCTCAACCATTGTTTGGAAAAAAGAACAATTTCAATTGTCATTCAATTTTTTTTCCATTGTCATTTAGAAATCATTAATCATTCGATCAAAGGAGGTTTAATTTCCACCATTGATCCAATGACCAAATTTGGACCTCTTTTTGGTCACCATAGGATTTTAGTGATCGAATGTCATTTTAATCATCGTGTTACCTAGGGCAAATTTAAGGTGTCTAATATTTGCATCATTTGGTTGCTTTTGACCTAGGTTGACAGTATGTTGATTTAAGTTGACCTTATTCCAATGTGATGTTAAACAACATCAACGTTCAAATAAACACATTGTGTTTTGATTGATGCTTGAACATTGTGACAACCTTGCCATGCTTGGTAAAATTTGTTTATAAATACAATTAATACCTTAAGATAAAGAAGAATATTTCATCAATTGTAAATAATGAAAATAACCATTTTATGGATTTAGGTCATAATTCATGCTTGTGTACCAATCCATGTGTATTGCATGGATCAATATTTGATTATGATTTTTAAAAATAATTGGGCTTACATTTTGAATTAAAAAAAGAATTACTATCAATCTTAGAAAAATTGTGTAATAATTATTAAATCTTTTGACATTTTAAATTTACAATTGTTTTCCACCAAAACTACCCAAGTATTACAGCAGTCATAAAACAAATATTTATTAAATCAAATTAGTTCACCATTAGTTCATAAACTTGAAAGGATTTTATAATGTTTTCACGGGTAGTAACATAAATTTTGTAATTAGTTTTAAAACTTAAAAAAATGTTTCGGTTCTAGGGTTTGTTCATTTTTGGGCAACCCACTTTTTGGAAAAATAATACACAAGTCCATTGTATAGCATGTTAAAGATGTAATTTAATGTGGTGTCATTGGTTAAATGGGGATTATGTGGTGGCTAATGAACCAATAAAGTCCACATGAGGAAAAACCCATTTAAAAAATTCAAAATATATGCTTTATGGAAAAAAAATTGATTATTTTTTCTTTAAACTCAAATGAACTTATGAAAATAAACTCCAAATTTGACCTTCCAAAATTCATAATTAAAACGTGGTATTTTTTTAGAAAAGTGTTCCAACTTTTTTATTTCATTATTTGACACATATTAAATTATGCTTAAAACAATTTTTATTGTGGGCTTGATTTTGATCCTTAGAATATTCATTCATTCTCCCTTTTAAGTTATTCATAAAGTCCATCAAACTGAAGATCACTTGTCAAAACTAATGATGAACTACCAAAAATGGCCACCATGGTTTTTCGTTTAATTGGACTCCATTTTACTTAATTATGGTCACATAAATTAGGAAACTACCTAGGTAGAAGGCTAACTAATTAACTTAGGGCTTACATATTACGCACCCTACCTACACATGGGGTACCTATCTACCCATGGAGTATTTACTTACCTACCTACTTACTCACTTACCTATGTAAGACAAGGATGATGAAATCCTACATGGGGGTCTACATATGGCCTACATTTAGCCTAACCTATTTAAGGGCTACCTATTATCACAAACTTTCCATCGCACGATTTGATAATGAAAATCATGTGAAAATTGTTTGCTCATGAGTTCATATTTTTTGCACATGGATGTCATGTGTCTGAAACATGTATGTGCATTCAAATATTTCATCCTACTTACATGTGCATCATTCAAGTTTTAGACATAACATATGTGTGCAAAAAACAAAAATCTATGAAATAACATATGTCATGTAAATCTCAATGATCAATGTTGAAGTTAATAAGTTTGTGATTAATAGGGCTACCAAGGGGGCTTACAAGATTGGGGATAATACCTAAGCGATATTTATGAGGCCTTACATATGGCCTATTTAAAGGCTTATATAAATATTTCCTAAGTTAGGGGATATTTAAAAAATTATTTAGAGGGGCTACTTAATAACCTAAGGGGCTATTTAAAGACTATTTAAATATTAATTAAGGGCTTACCAAGCTATGGGCTATTTAAGATAAAATTTATCAAAAACCTATGTAAGGGATAACATTGGGGCTACCTAGGACCTACTTAAGTTAGGCGATACCTCAAGGCTTACTTAAAGATTTAATTAAAGAGCTACATAAGGTTTACATAGGAACTATGAATCAACCTAGAACTAGTGTTCCTCTAGTGTTTTATGTATGCATTTTTTGCCCTATGAATCAAGGTAGCTTTCTAAATAACCCTTAAGTATCCCCTAACCATATAAATTCCCAGTGAGCCCCACAAATACATTTTATGTAGTTCCCTAAGCAACCTTTATTTATCCCACAACCTAGGTAGGGCCCTAAGTGTTTCCTTAAGTAGTCCCTTAGGTAGGTGGTAGGTAGTCCCTTAAGTAATCCTTAGGTATCCTATATCCTAGGTAAACACCTAGGTGTTTCCCTAGGTAACCCTTTAGATAAGCTTTATGTAGCCCCTATGTAAGCTTTGGATAACCCTTAGCTAGCCCCTTAGGTAGGTTTTATGTAGCCTCTTAGAAAACCTTCAAGTATCCCATAGCCTAAGTCTTTAGGTGTTTCCTTGAATTCCCTAGATAAAACCTAGGTAGCCTTTTAAGTAGTCCTTAGGTATATCATAATCTATGTAGACTTTAAGGTGTTTCCTTATATAGTCCTTAGATAGGCCCTATGGAGTTTCCTAAGTAATCATTAAGTGTATGTTAATTAAAAAAATCCCTATCTAACCCCTTAGGTAAATTTTGTGTAATCCCTTAAGTGCTCTTAGCTATCCAATTACATAAGTAGGCCCTAGAGGGAGACACATAAATGCATGCAAAACTCAAGAGACATGAAGAAACTCAAATCATCATGGGCTGGGTTGAGGAAATTTGAGTTTCCTCCTCTATTATTTTCCTTTGGCATAATCTCATCTTACATTTTGATTGTCATCCTTAGTGTTACGGAAACCTATTGTTTTTTAAAAAAAAATTATTGTTTTTTGTAGATAATTTTATTATGTCATTACAAATAATTTGGAATAAAATTCAATATAAATTCCTCAAAATTTTGACATTCCAATGAAATGACCAATAATATGTTTTCAAATTTCAAAAGTTTGCTATTGATGATGAGTGCATAACCAAGTTTTTAATTCAAAATCAATTATCAATTAGAAAAAATTAAAATTGATGTTATTCATGATAAAAATTTAAACACAATGCACCCAACCAAAATGATCACAACGACACCAAAAGTGAGGCACCACAACTTACAAAAGCGAATTGACCTAGAACCCCAACCAACAAATGTTGATTGATAAAAAATTGGAAACCATATGAAGTTATCATCCGGCCACGATAAAGGCTAGAGTGAAATAGCACCCTCTAGTGCATCATGCAAAATAAATTTGTGCTTGATTGTTAACCACCGTGGTTAGCCATGTACTAACCATTCACATGCATCTACATTCCAAATAGCCACCAATTGTCATACCTAGTTTCCTAATTGAATAATGATAACTTAACATGCCCTATTTACATATCTTTGATACTAACCCACTTAAAAAACTTGCAATCTATTCATGGAGCAATTGTTGTTATTAAGTAACAGTTGTGCTCAATTTTGAGCTTGATTATCTTGTACCACCTTTGGTGCAAGCAAGAGTTACTTGCTTTTGTAATTTGCTTTGCAAGGCAAAGCTCCTGCAATAATATTATGAGGATCTCAATAAGCTTTCCATTATTGGTCTTAACTCAATTTCACACTACCACAATTGCAATTCTTACAAAGTATTTTGTGCAAGCCATTTTACAAGGTTCGGTGGAGATGCTTTAAGCATAGAAAAGTCTCCAATAGCTTTGTTTCAGGTATTTTGGATTAGGTACATACTAGAGCCTCATTAGAACCATGCCTCAAGTAGGTAAAATGGCATGTTATGTAGTCTATAGGCAGGTAAGAGGTGGCAAAATATGATACATAATTAAATTGTTACCTACCTCTTTAAGCTATTTTAGTGAATGACCTAGCTATTTTACAAGATGAATAAGAACAAGCAAGCTACAAACCATAGGCGCTCTTCTCGGACCTAGTAAATGAATGCTAGCCAATGTGTGAACCAACACCCCTTTGGGTACCTTCACCTTTTCAAGTGAGACCTCTTAGTGACCATACTAAGCTTAAAAAATGTTAGATCTAATAGTAATAATGGAAGGTCTAGAACAAGCATCACTCATCCACGTAATTATTTTTCTCTCTATAACAAAAGCTTAAAAGCTCTCTCTATAACAAAAGCTAAAGCACGCTAAGCATGTTGAAGAGCAATATTAACATTAGTAGTCTCACCTCTTTGTAGTCCCAGTTTTAAATTTATGTATGAGGTTGGAAAAAATCAATAACTAATCTTGGGTGTCGGAAAATCCCTAAACCCTGGGAGGATCCCTCTTGGCTTGAGGTTTCACATTTCACTTCAAACCTCTGACTCAGTAAAATTCAGCTGCACATTTTTGCTTGGGAGACAATACAACCTAAAATGCTCATCAGCATGATAGCTAGCCTGATCATCATCTAAACTACAATCTCCAGGTCTTTCTCTAGCCCTACATAATCAGGCTAACATCTTCAACCCACACGATATGGTGCTTGGCTGCTAGAAAGATGTGCATTTAGTCGATTTCTAAATCTAGAATCAATAAATATACAAAAAGCTTCTCTCACTTTGCATCCCGTTTGCACAGCACCATGGAAAGATACTGTACATCATCACTCTACAATTACAGAAGGGAGTTCTGCGTTGCTTTTTTCGACAGACAGGACGTTAGTAGTAGTATTGGTCACCGGTGCTGCTTGCAATCCAGCACGTGGGTAAAGGACCACAGCCAGCATCGCCATGAGACCCATTCCTAGAGTACCTGCCAGTGGGTTTCCTGCATGTGCTCCTGTAAACCAACCTGGTGCATGAGGTGCAAAATGAGCTAACCCTCCGACAGTAATTACATAGTTTGCTGCAATAAGACCAGCATGGAGTCCTATTGGAAGTGCCAAGTTGCCATTCATTCTGGCTCGTGCGCCTGCCAAAGCTACCGATAAAAACCATAGCCCTGGCATTGCTGGTGGTGACCTGAAGAAGCAAAGTGCACAACATTTGAGTGCACTCCAATTTCTCATAAAGTTTACACAAATGTATTTTGAGAAGGTGTCCAAGGGTCAAAAGGTTAGGAGATCAGGAAGAAAGAAAGACCCAGGGGGTTAGGCTCAACATCCTCTGACACAACTTCTATTGCTAAAAAGAAGCTGGAAACAGTGAGAAAGGCGCACCAATGTGTCAGTGAGAAAACAAGGGCTGACAGAAATACACCCTTATGGAACCCAAAGTCGACAGCAATCTCATCCTGTAGCCATGCTCTGAACAGAACTTCCTCAACAAGTGCAACTGCAAAGCCCATCCCCAGAGCTTGCACCAAAATTTTGCTGATCCTCATGGCTGTGAAAATATACAATGCGACAGTCCCTGAGCAAAAATTGGAGCACAAAATTCCAACATTCAGTACCAAGTGGGAAGAACCATACCCAGCAGTCGAAAACATTGCAACAGTCTAACAGCTGTTTGCAGAGAGTGTCTTTAGAGGCACCCATACCTCCAAATCTTATGTTTGTTGCAAGTAATGATGCCCATCTGAATTGCACATATCCCAAAACCGCATTTGTGCTATACAGCATTGTCACCAGGGCCGCACCTACTGCTATACCTCGTGCTACATCCTGCAACTGCCAACATAACGCAGAGAAGTGCACTGTTGGATCTAGTTTAAAATCACTGCAGGGAAGCAGAACAGCACACGAGAAAATGCAAATCAGTGCACCTAAACAAACCCTGCGGCAAAGCTTACCCCACCTTTTTCCTTGAGAATAGACGAAGCCCGTACTGTACGAGAGGTTTTTCGTAACCACGAACTCTCTTTCCCCAAATTGTGATCAGAATAAGAACAGCTCCGTAGAGTCCCAGTACTGAAGCAGTCTCGGATACCCCATTGTGGACCTTGGTTGCCCATTGTTGCAGTAATGATGGTAGAAGTGGCACTAACACTGGAGCCCATAGCACAAGTGACATTGCAGCAAAGCCAGCAAGCCTGAAGCAGAAAAAAACAAAGCAGTGTGAATCAAGTGCTCTAAAATTCTTTCTAATAAGAATTGCATGCTCAGTTGGGCTTGCAATCTATGTATTTAGATTTGAGCTGCTGTTTTAGTACCTACATACCTTTGATGCAATGCACGCTCTTGAATGTGGAGGAAGACAAGAAGGCGATCTGTGAGACTCATGGCACCTCGTAAGCCTCCCCATAACAGTGCCACTTTTCCAACCAGCCTAAACAATCCTCCTCTCTGTCCTAGCTCTGCTAACATTGCCACCAGCCTGATTCCAGACAAAAACCTTCATCAGCAATGTCTTCCAGTTACAATCTGTGACCGTTAGCTCTGAACTCAAGAACATATATTCGGCTACAGACTAGAGGGCAACACACAGGAAATGTTGAATCTTGGACTGAGAACACAATGCAAAGAAGCTTTCAAGACAGACAGGACGACCTTTCATGATCAATTTCCCCATCTTCTGTCTGAGGGACAACTGGAGCTGCCACTGACATAGCCTTCTCTGCCAAAGGTGCAAATGTGGTGATAAGGTTTGGTTTCTCCACAGTGCTTGTTCCTGTCTTCTCAGCATCTAGTGGAAGCAGCTCTTCATTTTGCCCACCTGCGTGATCTGCACCAAAGCTAGCCAGCATAGCAGTGCCACTCATTGCTGCTGCCATTGCTCCCATTAAATTCCTCTCTCGCTGTCCATCAGCCTCCTCTTCAATCTTCTTCTCCCCAGATCTCTGTGAAGTCATCCCTAGATCATCTTCCCCTCTACAGTCATTGTCTGCTCTACAATCACCATGATCATCTCCTTCACTGACCATCTCATGCATACCTTCAAATTCACTGTCATTGGAACCTCCCAATACCATTCCTGCAAGCTTATCAGCAACACCCTGGTCACCTTCCTTGGATTGTGCGTGTTGAGTCTTATTCAGGTTAAGGGGTGGCAACGACACCTCTGTATCATACTGCATTGAAGAATCATTGTCATCCTCCTCCTCTTCTTCTCCACTACTACTATCAGTGTTCTTCTCTTTTGCATCATCTTGGTCACCAGATACGACAGATACGACTATATATAGAGCACCCAATGCTGCCAGCACCACACCCACTAGCACCCCAAGCGGGACCAACCCACCAAGAATCTGGGTGCTTCCTAGCACACTTCCTAAAGCACGCACGACAGATTCTCCTTGCAGAATACCTAACTTTTGTCCAGATTGATAAGCTCCAGGCTCTCCATCACCTGCAAAAGCTGCAACTTGTCCAGATTCATGCTTCCCACCCTGAACTGCCTGCACCACTGCATTTGCAACATTGGCTACCTCTTGCTCCAAATCAACTCCCATTGCTTCCATCCCTGCAACTCCTAACCTCCGCAAAACCTCCAATTTTAAAGCATTCACAATCACATTCTTCACCGTGTTGGGTTCATCTGTGGTTGGTTTACCCTCGTCTTCCCCATTGCTTGTGACCTGAAGTTGATGACTACTTTCTCTCCTTGGTGCAGCATCTTCCGCTTCCTCCTTTTCCTTTTTATATTCCTGGTCAATTTCCAGCGAAAGCATTTCTATTTTCATTTCTGGCTCTTCTCCTGAAGAAACCATTCCATCTGCACCTCCTCTATTGTCTTGCCCCTCTTGGGTGTCATCTTCTGCACTGCCTTTGTGAGAAGACAAGGGTTGATTGCTGTCTCTATCATTCCCAGATTGCAATACTGCTGCACCATTATGAGCAGGTTCAGACCTCTGACATGACTGTGAGCTCTTCTCCTGGAGCACTGACTCCTCTGCAATTGAAGTTTGTGCCTTTTCTGCATCTCCAGATACAAGGGTTCCTTGATTTCTTCTAGGATTCAGCTGACCACTCAAACTATGTACTGATTGCACAGGCACTTTCTCAGAACCACCAGTATTCATCATTGGAAAGTTCAAAGGGCGATGATGCTGTGCACTCCAATTCTCTCCATCACCACTTCCTTTCTTCCCGTGCTTCCTTTCCATCGCATCCTCATCTACAACTCTTTCATATTTTGCCATCTTCCCACCATCTCTTGGTGCATCTTTGGAGTCTGGCTCATCTTCTTCCTGTGTACTGTCGGCATCCTCAGTATTCATAGATTCACTCTTGACTGTCTTTGGAGTTGTGTGGGATGTACCATCTTCAGATTTTTCAGCCTCTTTTGGCTTCTGATCATCTTTTCCCGGATCTCTTTTTTCACCCTCGATTTCCTTGCCATTACCTTCACTCTTTGGGGATGGTTGATCAGCAGTTTCTGCTGCTTTCCTCTCCGTCTCCATCTGATCTAGCATGTTTTCTACTACCCCAAAGACATTTCTAACGGCCATCTGTGTGGAGTCATCAAAACCTGTCAGAGCTTGCAGAGCTAGACCCACATTTAGTGAAGGTCCCATAACAGGTCCAGCTGGTGGAGTGGGTGCAGCAGCAGCAGTGTCAGTGGTAGTGGTAGGTGGTGGTGGAGGAGGAGGAGTTGGGTTTTCCAGAGGAGCTTCCACATCCTTCACACTTTGTGCCTTGTCTTTAGCTTCTGGCGATTCTTCAGGTTTCTTCTGCTCTCCCTTTGGGCTGGTAGGGTCAGTGGAATCCCCAGCTTCAGACTTTGCATTGCCCTCTGATGTCTGTGTTCTCTCTTTGTTTTCTGCTGCTTCTTTGTGTTCTGAATGTTCATCACTCTTCACACTTTTTAGCTTGTCTTTGCTTCCTTGATTTCCTCCATTTGGTGGTTCTTCACTAGAGTCCTGCTTCTCACCACCCTCCTTGCGTTCCCCTTCTGAGCTTGGCACTACTTTTTCTTGGGGATTCCCTTCCAGAGACTTTGGACCACCCTTGTCTTCAGACTGCTTCATATCCTTCTTAGCATCAGGCTTCATGCGATCAATTTCTGCATCTTTATTCACCTCTGTTGCACTTGCTTTTGCACCTACCAACAATCACAAAAACCACAAACTCTAGCAATGTCAATCTCCACAAGCAAAACACACTCTGACATGAACAACGAAATAGCTAGCTGACAACAACCTTGATCTCCTTCAGAGAAAACTTGCTTAGAACTTTCACCTTCATTGGCACGAACTTCCACATCTTCTGGCTTTCCGGGAATTGCTTTCTTGCTGTCAGATGAGCCTGCCATCACAGACCCATTCTCCTCAGCTTTTGATTTTCCAGTTCCATTGGAAGTTGGGTCATCACTGCCACGATTCTCAGTGCCTTTACGACTTCCCTTCTCAGGATCACTGGATCCTTGGTTTGGTTTGTCATGTTCAACAGAACCAGTCAGTGGTGTGCCGTGCATGTCATCAGAAGACAGAAATAAGCTCGGGCCACTAGCAGCATCCTTCTTTCCACCAGCTACTGCTGCCAGTTTCTCTTGAATCTTTTCTGTAAGTCCAGCTGGAAGGCTTGGTGGTGGCATGCTTGAACCAAATCCAACCAAGTTGAAACTTATGCCCCTTGCTTGAACAGCTCCTGACACTGCTGCTGCCATATTCCCTCTCACATCCTCTGGCACTGCTTCTTGAAATGCTGACACAATTGTTTGTCCTCTTCCCACAGCATCCAAGACCTGCAAAAACATGCTCATTTCATAAGCTGCAATTCTATTTTTCCTTCAGGAAAGTCTTGGACCTTGAAAGCTCATTGCTGTTCTTCAAACCCCATCAATTGACAGACCCACACACAGAACAGGGAGACTATTGGATCAGACACAAATGGATTGGAGCCCAGCAGCAATAGTAGGAAAATCAATGACCTGTTGTTTCTTTTCATTGGATAATGTTCCTGGCATGGTGATATCAAGTACATTCATGATACTTTCAGCAGCAGTGCGCAAACGGAATGCTTCGGATCCTTCTTCTGGCTCCCCTGCTTCTTCTGGAGGACTTGACTCGACTGCTGCTGCTTTGGAAGTTTCTGTTGTTGCCTCCTTACCATCCTCCAATGTAGTAGCAGTTGCATCCCTGGTCTCATCCTTCTTCTCTGGTATAGATGTAGCAGCATCTTTTCCTAAATCATTGGTTTTCACATCTAACTGCTGAGAACTATTATCCTCAGCTACATCTGAGCCTGATTTCTCTTGTGCTACAGTGTCCACTGCTGTTGATGGAGTGAGATTGCCTCCACCTTGTCTGGCACCTGTTAGCATGATTCCAGTCATCATCACCTAAATTCACAAAGGATTTGCCTTCTCTCTTTGTTCTTCAAGCTCCCAAAAATGTGATTGATAATTGCCCAATTCTTGAAAGAACATACCTGAATCCGGTTGCTCTTTCACTTCAGGAAAGTTTACAACTCTAGGGGTTGCTACAGTCTCCTTTCCTCGTGGAAGTTGATGTGCCCGCAATGATGATGACCACCCTTTGCCACCCCCATGATGCCAATTGTCATTGGTAGATTTCACTGCAAGATTAACAGAATATTCCAGAAGTGGGTGTCTTCCTTTCAACAATGCGACTTCCACAGCTGCCAGCCACTGCACATCCACACAAAATGCCAACGACTCCTTAGCACCAATTTGAGTTTGCAAGGCAGAAACTGAATAGTCTTGCAATCAGCTTGCAGAACCAACTGTGCACAACTCCCTTCTAACCTCAAATGCAACAGAATGACTCCAATGGAGTGGAGATGCGCTGCCAAATTGTCTTGCATCATTGCCCCCAGAAATGGTTGAGCTTTTTGATGGAAAAGCTACGAGAGTGGTGGTAAATGGATTCTTCTCCAGCGCCACACGGGGAAGTGAAACCATTGGCAAAACATCATCCTCCCCCTGTTCACACATCTGCCATTAGTTCAAAACTCTACACTGATCTTCCTGCCTTCTCTATCTGGAGATCATTGCATGCAAGGTAGGATTTCACTAGACCATAGTCCCATTTCCAGAGACAATGATAGCGGAAGCTCATGTATGACATGATAAATATGCTTCATCGAGTACACAATCTTGCCTGAATGCACAACAAAGGCACTTGAATGTCTTCAATGACGCTTGCACTGCTTGCATTTGCATAGAAATTGTCTAGAGTTTCAAATCCATAAGCAACTCTTGAAATGGCTGTCTCAAACTCACGTAATGAGGTGGCAGCCAAACCTCTTTCCACATCAAAGCCGCTCTTTCCACCCACGAAAAGCATCTGCTTGATATGCAGGAAAACCAAATCAATAAGCACTTTCCAGTTTGTGCCCAACACAAAGACAACATTTTGCACACTCACAATCCCATCCAAAGATCAAATGCTCCTGTCTACCAAGTAAGATTCAGAGGAGCTCTGGTTTATAATTCAGAGCAACAGTTTTGGTTGTGGGGGTTAGGTCAAAGTCATCAGCACAACTGATGTAGGAAAAGGGTATACCTTGTTTGCTGCCAGGATATCCACAAGGCCTTTTGTGAAGGCCCGATCAAGCTCCCCATCTCTCGTTCTGGCCAAATACCTCGACATTTCCTCTAGATTGAAAGGATTTGAGATGCAAACAGCTGCCATGACAGGAGTAGCTGCAGAATCTTCTCCTAAATACTTAGCCAGCATGTTGGCGCCGAAGCCCCAGCCAATCACTAAAAGCGTTGATTGAGGCCGTGTGCGAGAAATGTGATGCACAGCCAAATGCACATCATCACTGTCGGCTGCTGTAAATATTCTGCCAATGCCCAACAACACAGTTTCAGAAGCATTCCAACGAGCTATGAACTAAAAACACCACTTACGCCCAATGCTACAAATCCAGTCACAACATATCTATGCAATTGCAGAGAAGTCTCCACAACAACAATCTCAAGGTAACCTTGTGGAAGATGCTCACATTCTTATGAAAATGAATGAAGGCATAACCTTGTGAGAGACACTCATGAATCCTGTTACACAACTGAAAACAAATGGGAACCAAGAACAATTCAGAACCTAATCATCACACCTGCCATGTATGTTTCTACTGTAAATGGTACCTATGTCTGATGTGGGGATGAAGGAATTAGTGCCTGGGAGTGGTCAAAGGTGAAGCAGCACATCCACGTGGATTCAGAACAATTGGAAAGTATCCACAGCACGCCGCTCTCATCACAAATCTTTGAATTCCTTGATCTCCACTTCCTTCTGTTGTCCCTGGAAAACCATCTCAGCCAGAAGACACAGCAGAAAAAAGAAGTGAGCTGAAAAATTTCACTCCTCCAACTCCAACATGTTGCCACTGTTCAAACCAGAGCCACCCTCAAGATATACTTTTCCTTTTGAATCAAAATCTAGAATTCAGATTACAACAGTTCTAGTACAATCAGAGATTGTTTGCTGACACAAACAAAACTTGACACGCTTTCTTTCTTCTTCTGGCACAGCAGAAACAATTGCTGAAATTACGACTGTAAACATCTGGAGCTTTGCTGAGAACCCATCTACCCTATTAGAATGTTCTGTTCTTGTGTTGTTCTCGAGATTTGAAGAAACTCTCAAGGTCAGGTGAGAGGGGAAAGAGGACTTGAAGAAGGGTTTAGGGTTTAGGGTTTAGGATAAGAAGAACCTGGGATGAGCAGGAGAGTGTTGTCAAATCCATTGTCAGCTGCAAACTCCAACTGCATAGGCCAATCCAAAGAGACAACACCACTGTCATGTGCAACCAGACACGTTCGCTGATATTCCACTCTGTTTATTTTTTCTTGATCCTTTGTTTGCTTCTTCTTCTTCCTCCTCTTCTTACCCATGTGCAAGGGAGCTTGCACATCAGCTACAGCAGCAGCAGCAGCACCAGGACTGAACATGGAGGGACATCGCCCATAAACAAAGCGGTTGAATGGTGTGGGCTGTGAAATCAAGAGCGAGTCCTCAAACCCTAATAACAACTGTTGTTTCACTTCTTCTTCTTCTTCTTCTTCTTCTTCTCTTTCATGACGAGA
>Ga0209208_10003629_pt1 | contig 22067 bp, 18 predicted proteins | sample S1TSphfallax_3_FD_187694 | JGI IMG/M metagenome (GOLD analysis project Ga0209208, IMG submission 187694) | Host-associated microbial communities from peat moss isolated from Minnesota, USA - S1T2_Fd - Sphagnum fallax MG (SPAdes) (version 2) | ecosystem: Host-associated > Plants > Peat moss >...
ACATATGCAATTATAAATCTAGACACAAAACATATTAATTTCAAAATTCATGGATTTTATTTTTCATTCTTTGTTTCATCGATTTAAAAATATGATCTTTAATGTAAAAATATACATGTGTGAGTACATACATAATATACATATAAAATTGACAATGTGTGAATATTTTTAATTCATTGGATATGTAATAACTTGCATATTTGAATTTAGCTCTATTTTATTATCATTGAGTTGCATGATTGAGATTTTGGAAAATTTAAACAAATTTATCAAGATGTTATTATCATCAAAATTATAGATTATTAATGTTAATGTTGTATTGTTTTATATTATTTATGTTTGGTGTAAAAATTAGAACAAACATACATGACATCATACAAACTAGATGGCAACACATCATTAAGCAAAATTTGTTATAATTTATGGGTTTTTAAGTGAAGAAATCATCATAAATAATTTTGCTTACATGTGTGCAATAATTAAAAAAACACAGAATAGGCAGTCTAACTTCCATTCACATGAAATAATGATTTTTTATTAGTAGTTACACCACTTGGTGGCCAATAGGAGCGTTTTTCTTCCCAATGGAGTTCTTTAATTTGTGCCCCTTTGTGCCCAAAAAGAAAAAAGAAGTGAATGCGAAGGGGGAAAGTACTCGGTGGACTGGCTACTGACAACTCTGCCCTTCATTGTAAACCACTGACGTTTTTTTCCTTCCTTGCAATTACTTCCATGCGCAGAACTGATATCTAACGGATCTGTGACCTTCTCTCGGCAAAGGCTCCTTCCAAATTGACAGAAAACATCAAACCCAGATTGTCGAATTTGCGCGGTTCTTTGATTTTGTTAATAACCTCCAGTTTCAAAAAAACCAGGGTAGACGTTTGTTCCATTTATTGAAACTCCCCCGCAAACAAACAGTGGAGAAAATAATCATATTGGTGCAGGTCTCCATCATTCTGAACATTTCCTTCTGAACATTAATTTTTAAAACTTTTTTTACTGTGATATCCAGCAGGTAGGTACTAGAATGATATTATAATATTTATTGTAATACCCAGATGGTACCCATCTAGTATCCTCAGGGTATCACAGTACATTTTAAAACAAAATATTGTGGTGGTTTTTACGCCATGTAATGCTCTCGGTTGGGACTGTGGTGGTTTTGACACCACATAAAGCCCTGCCAGATTTTTTTTAGTGTATTTTGATATTGTGTTATAAAGCAAAATGTGATGGCAGTGCATTTCGAAAAACGGAATGCTATCTGTACTGTTGTTGTATGGTGGGCATTTCGATTTTTAAATGCATTGTCGCCTTTTTTATTTTTTAAAATCGTTGATGCCCGGCGGGTAACTGGCGGATATCACAGGTTAAAAGTTAAGAAATTAAAAAAAATTGGTACTGCCTTACATTGGGCCACGGCCATGGATAGCGGGCATTACTGAAATAAGAACCCTCTCGGCTCCTGCCTGGGGAGTTCTTATTTCAGTAATGCCCTGCTCCTGGGGCGTTACCCTACACATAAAGCCCTTGGGCGGGGGGGCATTTCCAAAATAACCAGCCCTCAGCCTTCCACCTTGAGGCTATTTTATGTTGAGTATGCCCCTGCCCTGGGGCTTTACCCTACACTTCCTCCCCCTTCCCCTTTTTTAAAACACAAATAAAGGAAATTCATTGTAAAGTGAAGCCATACGCTATAAAGGCATGAGCATCATGACAAGCTGTTGTAATCTAAAGATAAAGGTTGGCCCACTTTTCTTGAGAAAAAGGTGGGAATTGGTTGCATGCTGTCTCCAGATTTTGAATGTCTTACCAAGTTTAGCTGCCACTCTAGCATTTGAAAACAACTAAGGAGTCAGGACCCGCCTGTTAGCGCCCAAGGGCTAGGGAGTAAGTGATTCCTGCAAATGTGCCACACTTTATTAACGAAGGCACCAATTGGGAGAGGAAGTGGAAGTAGGTACGTAACTGGTGATTGGATAATGGCCCTCTCTTTATAAGGAGTAGTAGCATTCACGTTTGAAAATAGGGTCAGGGTGCAATTTAGGGTTTACCCAAAGTAGGGCCCACGAGTTTCATGTTGTCATTTATTCTATATTCAAGTTGGATTGGAATTTAGAAGACCCCAATCGAGGTAGGTAGATAGCCTAGTCCTTTTTCCTTTTTCCTTTTTTTTTTTTATAGGGTTGTCAAGTTTTGGCGAGCCCTAATTTGCTACTTTAATATTAGCCTTGATGCTTTTCACTAGGACCTTTTTTTTCTTTTTCTCAAATGAGAGGACTTTTAACTCGAAGTTTTCTGCGTGTATAAGACTCTAATGCAAGATACTTTGGGTGGAATTGGCTCCTCTTGGGCTGAAGACCCACTGACCCTTGGATCGAAAAAGAAGACGGTCAAAAGTCCAGGATTCATAAAAGGCCATTACCAACTCAAGAAGACAATGATTGTAATTTGTTGGTGAACTCTAATCATGTTCTCAAATTTCTTACTTTGCAAAAGTGACAAGTTTTTGCTTAAAAAACATAGTTTCATTTTAAAAACTACAATTTTCCAAAATTTTCTCAAGAAGAAATTTCCACAAAATAGCCAAAATTCACCACCGAAAATGAATGAATCATTGTTTCAATCTGGCCTGATGTACAAACAGAACAATAGACATCAACACATGCCACATTTGGCTGCGGGGTACCCCACTTTGTAGAATTAACTAGAGGAAAATGGAGTGTGTCTTCAGCTTGTCGTCCTGCCAGGCCGCCAAACATTGTGTATCTCTCCTCCTTGCAAGTACGTATACCGCTGCATGATTATGTCAGGGTGGTGCTAGGAAATAGTATGTCCGGAGTCCTTTTGCCTTGTCATATACCTATGTTTAGGCTTATGTTAAGGTTCATCTCTTGCTGATGAAACCCCGCCAAACTTTATAGAGAGAAAGCAAGCAAGCAACCAGCCCAACAAACAAAGGTGGGCAACAAGGAGGAAAGGAAACCGCTAAGAACCGAACCCTCCACCAAAAATGTGGGGCTGCACTTGGCTACCTAGTGCCTTGACCTAGGCCCTTTATTTTGCATATGCCCTCGCCACAAAAGGGAAAGAGAAGAAATGGATGGGCGAGTGATCTTACATTTCTAAGTAGGTGTAAGATCCTGGCTGTAGGATCCCTTCCAGTTGTAAGGAGGGAAAGAGAAGAGAGGGATAGATGAGTAATCTTACATTTCTAAGTAGGTGTAAGATCGGGGCTGTTAGATCCCTCCCAGTTGTAATGAGAAATGGCAATATGCCTCCTCTTTACTAGGAGGAATATTCTTTCGTCAGTGGACTGAAAAGAGAAAGAGGCAGTAATTTGAAAAGTGCCTGTGAGTTTATCTCACTACATTACCCTAAGGTCAGTTTCCTCATTAAATAATCCTCAAAATAGTGAAATTAATTTCTGTGAAAATATGAAGTTGACATGTTGAAAATCATCATAATAGCTCATGGAAAATGCAATATTTTAAAAAAAATTAAAAATTAAATTTTTGGAAAAAAAAATCATTCATTTTGTCAATGTGGAAACTGACCCTAGGCTCTGGTAGTTTTAGTACATATATACATAGGTCCCTTGGGTCCTCTCAACTGTGGTTTTTTTCTGAAAGTTTGCAACTTGGCCCCCAAAAGAAAAGGAACTGCAATTTGTACAGAGGAATTTTTGGGAAAAAACTCAAACTCGCCATTTTTATTTTTTTTGGAAATCGCCATATTTAGATAATAGGTTCCGGCACGTGACTATCTAACAACGTTTCAAAAAAATTCTACTTTCTTCTCTTATCTATAGCCACTTTTGGCCAAATCCTCATGTGGATGATCGCCAGTCAACCTACCTCACAGAACTGAAACAAATTCAATTGGGAAAAGGGTGAAAAGAAAAAAGAGAGAAAAATCAAAGAATTTTGGGTTTAGAAAATGTAGGGTGTGAGAGACTTTTGCACCAGTAGCTCTGCTTCGCAATTTCCGTCCAATTTTTTATTACCTATTTACTTCTTTATTTAATTTTCGGGGGAGAGGGCGGGGTGGGGTTTTCAAGAGTTTTGGTTATGGGCGTTACATTTGCGCCTCTCTGTAAACGAGAGGTTTCTTGGCGCGCGCGAGGGAGTGAACGACGAGCGCCCGCGCTTTTCCCCTCCCCGGCTGTGGCTAGAATATCAGGTACTCTCGCTTGAGTTTTTGACGTTCGTTGGTTTTTTGATGGCAATGGAACTCCTTCGTATATGGATTCTCTCAACTTCTGCTCTTGCCGGTCTGATGTGATGCCAGCAGAGAAAAATCTTTGGTTTTTTAGCTTCCGAAATCTTGTCATCTAGATTTGGATTTGAAACTTGAGCTTGCAAGTAATAATGTTTTTTCTCAAAAAAGTTTCCCCCTAAGTTTGTGTCAGTTTGTCGTCTATTTTGTCATGCATTTGCAGTTTTTTACGATTTGGAGAATCCGGAAGCTGCGTGTTGTATGTCTTTCAACCCGTTATACGTAGCCTTGGGGTTTCCTTTGAACAAAATTCAGCGTGGAGGGGAAGTTCGACAAGTTTTTGCTGCATTCCAGTAAGCGAAATCCTTAGTGCTTTGTCCTTCTTTGTTTGTTACTTCCTTGGCTGCGATGTCGGAAATTCTTGCGCCCTTGTGGTTCTTGCTGCGCAAGATGTGTAGTCAGTCGGCTAGCGTTGTCTTTCTCACAGGGGTTTAGAAATGTGTTCAGAATGTAGCACAGTAGTGCCTGACCTCTTCGTCGGAAAGTAGCTATTGTGACCGGTATGGAATCGAAGCAAAGATTAGGCGTTCGGAAACAGCGGCAGTCGACATTGTGAAAAAGCTAGGAAGAATGTAGGTCGTGATTTCACCGTTTCATCACTCCGCTCACTGGAGGACGAACCAGTCTCATCTTCCATACAAGAAATCAGCATTGCAATGTCGATCATGTATGCCGGAGCTTCATCTTTGCGTTATGCTTTTGAAAACTAGCGGAAGATCGCAGACAGTAATGCGCGTAAAACCTTCAGAGAACCCTCTGAAGCAAATGTATCCTCGAATCTCCTCCATGCATCTGCATTTCTTTGGTAAAAATGTTTGTTTCTTTGTTATGCTGCCTGTTTTTTGTGGAGTGTCTATCTCTTCCTCTGAGCTACAGAAAGTAGCAGGTGGACATTGTCACTAACAGCAGGTCGCTGCCTATTCTATTTTTCTCCTCTGTTTTTCTCACGCTTTTCAAGGTGCTGTTGCCCGTTCATGTACAGGAAGATTGTGTTTTATCTTTGCTCTGTAGTGTGTGACATGTGCAAACCATGTCAGATAGTCATTTTGCTTCTTATTGCGTAGTGTTCAATGCTATTCCTTTTTCTGTGATGTCAGGACAGCTATCTCCAATTCTTATAGCGAGTTCCTGTTTTCCTGCTGTGCTAGAAGCCTCAGTACTCTGTGCGTTTTCTTCTCTTTTAATTCAGACATTCCACAAGCTTGTTCCTCTCTCTTTCTCTATCTGACTCTCTCTCTGTCACTTTCATCTTCTCTTTTTTGGCCTTATTCTAAGGGTGCTAGCATAGCTTTGACATCTGGTCTTAATTGGAGACTTATTGCAGAATCTTGAGCGTAATTTCTGTGTGTAGGTGGGTTCGGGATGTGACAACAGTGACTTTGAGAGATGAAGACTACAAGGAGATGCTAATTGCTGAGGGTTTGAGCTTGTCATGCATACATTGCTGGGCTGTCCTTCTCTGATTTCAACCTCAAATTCCTGTTATTATAGTGACACCTCAAGCAATGGACAGTATTATCAAGAAACTCCAGGAGCTTGAGAGAGAAGCTCGGGCCTTGCAGGAGAAAGAGAAGGAACAGGTCTATTCCCAATTGCAAACAACGCCAGCTGGTAATGTCAATGACAGGCAAGAAGTTTCTTCAGGGTGGCCTTCGGGAAGCTTTAACCAGGAATTCCCTTGCACACCTGTGCCACTATGTCCAACACGTTCAAAGGTGAACATTCTTTGGCTTGCATTTCTGATGTCAGATGCATAACAGGGTAAGGAATTTATTTGGACTGTCCTTCAGTTATGGGAGTTACGTGTCCTTTTGATTCCTTATGGGACCTTATTGTGGCATCCCTCAATCAATTGTGAAGCTACCTGTTTCTAATCAGCTGATAGGGACCGGAATCCTGTGACATCTTTTTGTATGTAGAGAGCTTCTTGGACTGTTGTTTTTCTTATGCATCAAGAAGATTGTGAACATGGTAGAAATTCAGTGTGTTGACTGTTGGGATTGTGCTGTCATTTTGTGAAAACCATGCAAATCCTCATCCATATGAATAAACCTGAAAAGAACTTATCAATGGTTTTCAGTCCAAAATTGTGCACTGCCACATGATTCGTATGTATTGAGCTCCTTTCGTTGCTAATATTTAAGACTGCTTTCAAGATGACATTTGGTGGAGCTTGTTGCCCTCAAATGTAGGCATATGCGCATTCACAGTATGAGGAAATATGAAAATCATGTTAATCACTTCAGCGTAGAGTATGTGAAAGTAGCTCACTTGCACCTCAGTAGGATTTACTGGATTCTGAAGCTTTCTTGACTAGGTAGATGTGGCTTCCTTAAATATGTGTTGCTTAGGGAGGAACACAATACTTTTATTCAATTTAATCGTCACAACATGTGCTCCTCCTGATAGGCCACTGTAGTTTAGTGCAACCTGTAAAATTTTGTCTAGTTACTTTGTTAGAGTCCGACATCATTCAGCTAAAAATCTTTGCAGGAGGCTTTTGAGGGAGATGGAGATGGTGACTGGTGGACAGCATTCAGAAAGAAGGCAGGGCCTTGGAAGGGAGAAAAGCTAGTGGTGTTGAGCCTTTTTGATGGAATTGGTGGCATCTGGGCAGCTCTTACCCGACTTGGTATCCCCTTTGTTGGCTATAGCTCAGAAGTGGTGAGCTCAATTTTGCTCACTTCAAATTGTGAGAAAGAGGAACCACAGAACAGATGAATGGTGTAAAAGACAACCCGAGATAGCTCTGTTATCTGATCCTGCTTAACAAATTCTTCAGTTAGTGGATGCCATCTAGAGAACTTGAACTGCACTTCAAGACTACCAACTTTTGAGAAAGGATGATACAACAGTGTTTGTTTGCCATGCAGAGTCCTCCAGCCATCCAAGTTGTGAAGGCAAGGTATCCTGATGTACATCATGTAGGTGATGTTAGAAAACTTGACAGAACATCCTTTTCTGGGAATGTTGATCTTGTTGTTGGTGGCTTCCCCTGCCAAGATCTCAGTGCTATGGGCAGAAGAGAAGGGTAAGATTTCCTCTCTTGTGAATCTCATACTGAAAAGTCTTCTGTTCTTTACGGTATTCTGTATCACATGGTTTTGTAAAGGAGACAAGAGAGGACTATTCTTGTAAGACATTATGAACTCCATGAACTCCATGAACTCAGTCTGTTGTGTGGTCTTCTCTGCATGAATCTCAATTTGCATAATGGTTCAGTCTTCATGGGCAACGGAGCAAGCTCTTCTTTGATCTACTGCGAGTACTCAAAGAGTTTAAGCCAAAGTGGTAAGATCTGAGCTTCATTTTCCATGTTGTGCAAATATACTTTATTTCACTAAGTAAATGGGAAAGCCAATCCTGTTCTTAACATCAGCTCTCCACTGGGTTCCTATGCTGGTCCTGCTGCAGGTTTTTGGTTGAAAACGTGGCATCAATGACATGGATTGACCGGGAAGAGATTTCAAAATACCTCAGAGTGTACCCTATAGAATTGGACTCAATTGAGCTGACTCCAACCAGGAGGCGGCGTGTGTACTGGACCAATATTCCTTATCCTCCAAGGTTGCCACGTGTGAAGGATCATCCTTCTACATTTGTACAAAGCTGCCTGCACAATGCCATTGCCCTTGAAGAAAAAACTGGGGTATGTATCTTTCTATCTACCCTTGGGCCCATGGAAGCTTCTTTCTCTTGCTTTCCTTGATGCTGTTCTCTCTTGCCCATGCACTTTGTAGCATTTCAGTCAATGTGGATTGAGCTGGTTCTTTAAGTGGTGTGCCCTGTCCCCTCTTCAGGCCTGTTTCTCTGTTGCAAGCTAGATGACTCCATTTCATTTGATGCTGGTGTACTATAGGTTGTCATGGGATTTGGAAGTGACAAGGCAAACAGCTGCTTGTTGGAGCATGTGATGGACATTGAAACGAGAAAAATGCGTGGGATTACTCAAATAGAGGTGGAAGTAATGATGGGATACCCACCCAATCACACCAACTTGCTTATTACTGAAGCTAAGCATCAGACAAATGCTCTTGTTCAAACCCCGTAAGTACTCAGTTCAAGTTTGATGTCTACACTCCATACAGCTCTGATCAACACCTGCCTCCAAATGACGTGGTGTGTTTTTTTCAACTGAAGGGCACCATCTGATCCAGTCATGGAAAGTGAGATGGAACAATCATTAGAATTCATGCAGATTCCACCTGAAAATTTGATGACGATCAATGGAAGTATGTTTGTCTGTGAAGACACCAACTCCTTCTGTTGTCCATAATCTTTGCTTTGAAGGCAGAAGAGGTCTGTTGGAACTTTTTATTCCATGTTCCTGAGATTTCTTTTGAACTTACAAAGTGCAGCCAACACAGAAGAAAAAGGATTTGTAACATCTAGATGTCCATCTATGTGCACACATATGTTTGATCTCCCAGAAATGATGAGCATACCATGTACACTTGATGCAGTTGAAGGTCCATTGCAGATCATCTGAAAATCAAAAGAGGCACACCTACTGCTATGTTAATATGCTGTGGCTTCTGCACCCACCAGTAGAGGCAACTTTCAGGTTTTAAATTGCAAAATAAGTCATGAAAGGCAGCAGTTCTGTCCTTCTATCTAATTTTGCCAAATATTTATGTTTTAGTATGAGATCACCCTTGGATGTCTTACAAAACAAAAAGCTGCTTAGGATGGCTGCTTCTCTGGATGGAAGAGGGAGTTAGCTGATTGAGGCATAGTGCCTTGCAGCTTTTTAAATCAAACCTTTCCAAATTACCTTGTTCCATCCATGAATAATCATCATTGGTGGATTGATCAGGTCTAAAATGCAGACCTCCAGTGCCTCAAAGAAGAAACAAGGGAAGATTTCTGGGAGTCGGGGGTCATTGTCGCAAAATCCTATCACCCCTGCAATTCGGTGGGCGTTGCTGGGTAATACCTTCACGGTAAATATCTCAAGCTTTGTATAGCAACTATTAATAGTTTTAGCTGTTTCATGAAACTTAGCAAGTATTCAGAACCTCTTCAAAGTTGACTCATCATTGATCTCTACAATGAAAAAGTTATGGTGGAAATCCAGTACTTTGGTTGTCTAAGAGAGAGTTTGTATGTCAAGATGCATTTCTTTTGCCTTGTGCCATAGGTTCCAACCATTGGATATCTCATAAGCCCTCTTCTGAAAGGGTCGGTGCGGGTGCTTGGACAACCTGTCGTTATCCCAGGGCCAACAAAGGAGAATGAGTGCTCTGTCATGGAACCTTATGATGTATTCCTCGTTCACTTCATATTCCTTTGATAGCATCTCATCCTGATCTCTCAATGTCACCTGATATGTATAAGCTATTCATGCGTGTGAACTGAGTTATACTTTTTTCCCCTGCTTTACTTAGCAGGCAGTTTTCTACAAGCTTTTCTATGGCACTTCTTTGTGCATTGACTGTCTGATTCTGATTTGATGTCAACTGGCTGCTCTTCTTCTGTGTTTAGCTTCTCAAAGCTATTCCAATAAGATTTGTGGAAGATCAGATAGTCTCCCTCCTTGGCTGTGAACTGGATGTTCATCCTCCTTTCGTGAATCATCCTGTCTTTCATAACTTGTATTTCGATGCATTGCATGTTGCAGGTGTGGGCATTGTACAATGAGCATGAGCGACCTAATTGGTATGCACGCATCTTGAAAAGGGCAGGTGACAGGTTTTCACGCATGAGCTATGGTGCCAAGAAACACCCTCTGTACATTGAAATGTAAGCAATCTCTGCAGGAGCTTCTTTGCAATTCAAATTTCTTTCTCCCTTGTCCAGCAAGCATCAAAATAGACTGATGCAGCATTCTGCTGACTAATTCCATATAAGCATTGACATTTGCAGTCCCATTCAGGGTTAACTTAGACAAAACATTCTAAGAGATTTGGGCCAATAAACTTGCCTCTACATTTTTAGATGTCTTGAACAAGGTAGAAATGTCCTGATGGGGTCATTCTCTTCTGAGCAGGCAATATCTTGAGATCACCACACCTTATCTTGAGGGTGAAGATGACGAATGGAATCCACTCAGGGGAACAGGTCTGTTTGAGTTGCGAGAAGAAGTTGACACCCAGGTGGCTTGGACTACCTTTTCTCACAGGTTTGCTCTGAACTCATACTCGATGTTTGCAACTAAAACAGTAGAAATAGAAGATGTCTTCAATCAAAAGCTTGAGTGCCCTGTCTCTCTCCATCTCAACTGGGTAAGGCTGTATAAGGCAACAAGGTAATTGCAAGAAGGTTCCATTGGAACTGAACTCCTATCGTTGAGATCTTTACAGTGATGGATTGGTCACAGAACTAAGGTTACTTTTATGTGTTGTTTGGAGAATTAAATGCAGGAAAGAACTCAAGTAGGAACTATGATGGTAGGGAAATTGTACAACAACTGAAATTGTACCTCTCATTTGTGTGTGGATGTATGACAGGGTGACAAGTTGCCTGACACTGGGAGACAAATTTTATGTTTATCCTGGAAAGGATGAGGTGTGGGCAGTCTACAGCCGTCAAACATGGAGCCCTTTTTTTGTGGTACCTTGTGCTTCTTTCCCTGGCTTGCATATGTATGGCTTCATGTACAAAGCTTGATGGTATACTCTTCCCATAATTTGGATTAGCTTGCCACACCCCTCCATGGATGACTACCTGAACAAGAAGTGGAAGTTTAGTGGAACATCACTGTTCTGCAAACCCCTTACTTCAGGAGCAGCCAAATAAGTCAACTTGGTGGCCATGTAACTGCTTAACAATACTCATGGTCCATAGTTATTTAGTTTTCATGTGCTTGTCAGTATTAAGTTTTGTGCTGTGTCATCCCACCAACACAAGTTATAACTGTTCAAACACTGAGGTCTCACAAGTTGCAAGAGGACTTCTGACACCTAACTGCTGTGTGGTGCCAGTATGTTGTTGAGAGCAATATCAATATCAAAACCTTGGACTCTGCAAAACCTGGGCTGGAGGGATTCTATGCAAGTTGTCGTCTCATGCTGAGAACTGCAGAACTGGGAGTTTACAGGTAGTATGGAACACAATGTATAATCTATTTGCATTTGCAAGAAACACATTGACAGATCTACATCTATTGAGCATCTAAACTGTTCAATCAATGCATTTCCTGGAAGGTTCTGCAGAATCACATGTGATGTCATTTTCTTCAAATTGCATCAGTTCAAGTCTTCTAAAACTTGCACAAATGTTGCAAACATTACACTGCATTTGACATTACCAAGGTCTAAACTGCACAATAGTTGAGAAATAATGTTTACAGCTCTTGACTTGGACTCCACACAAGTCATTTCAAAGATTATTTGAAGTAACCCTCTCTGATGGTGGCTATTGCCTTACAGTGACAACCTGTTTCTTGGGTTGCAGGAAGACTGAACATGTTTTGGAGTTCACTGATCTCTCACTGTTCTGCTTCCGGGCACCACATATTTTTAGGCAAGAGGCAAACTTGCTGAAGGTAGAAGTTAGTGCCAGTGGAAGGAAAACTAAGAACATAGAGCGGGGAATTCGGCGGAGTAAAGAGTCTCAAGAGCTTGAAGATGCTGAGGGCAGAGAAGACATTGAGGGAGAAGAGCAAGAGGAGCAAGAGGAGCAAGAGGAGCAAAATCTGGTCGAGGAAACTATCAACAGAAGGATAACAAGAAACTTTGAGAGAGAGCTTCGTGGCAGAAAACGGAAGCAAAGCCGTTTGACTGTGTTTCAAGATAATGAGGTGAAAAAAAGGGGGGGCAGAGAGGACCAGGAGGGGTATCCACTACAAGAAGCTGGAGATGCAGACCTGGTCAAGAAAGCCCCAAAATGTAAACACGATTTTGATGATGAAGAACTGAATGATGAAGTCAACAGAGACTCTGGACAAGAAAATGGGGCATCTACACCAGAAACCGTTGTAACAGATGACGATGGATTGCTGCATGACATGTAGGTAAGAAAAATGTGCATGATGTAGATCCCTTGTTCTTTCCACAATTTCTTTTGGAACTTAGAGAAGGAATGCAGGTTGGGGGGGAGGTAAGAAATTCATAACCTGAAATGATTTACAGGCATGACTTAACTGGGCATGCCATATGTAGGCGCTCACTTAGTCTCTAATTTGCACTGGTTTGGAGAGATTGAAAAACACATTTCATGATTTTGATTGTGTACGTTAGCCTGCATGACATGTTTTTTGTCATGCATTTGCTGAAGTGGTTGGTCACTATCATCAAGGGGGTTTGAGAGCTGGGGAAGGAAATTCCCAACCCCCCATCCCAATGTAATTGTGATGGAATTAAAACCTAAGCTGCAGTTGTCTAGTCTGAGTGTACATGAGTGGACTTTGGATTGATTTTTCTGCATGTGGAAAATTTGTATGATTATCAGACTTACCACAAAGCAGAAGAAGAAGCAGCATTGACTGCAGTCTATTGAACTCCAGGACCCCAGTTGCATTGACCTCCTTACAGTACAAGACAGTCAACATAAACCAGATGAACATTTTACAGACTAGGGATTACATCCATGGAGCATCAAAAATGTGAAATCCACTGAAGTTCAAACAAAACATAACTTCTAAAGATGCTTATGAGTTAGTCTTAAGCCCACACCACACCTAGAGGTAATTTCAGTGGTAGACCGATGTTTAGAGTGATAAAAAAACACCATGAGTACACATATTTGGCGGTAACTAACATCAAATCCTATGTGGCAGATGATATGACATTGCTGTTACTGCCCACTGTTAAGTTAGTCTTCAACAGAGATGGATTTAGTGACTTTTTGTTGGTAAAGCCTAAAGAAAAAGGAATAACTCAATGTTAAAGGGCTATCACACTCTCTCTTCTTTCATTTTCTCTTTCTTCCCTCTTTTTCTCTGTTCATTCATCCTCCCCTCTCTTTCCTTGCTATGGAAAGGCCTACAAATGCAAATTGCAAGAGTTCTTTATAATCAAGATTCCCCAAGTTACAAGAGTCTTAGTTCTAATCACAATTTACAAATTGTAGGAATTCTTTCTAATAATGTTTGTCATTGACCAAGTTTCTGAAATTGGAAGAGTTTTATCTCATCAAGTTTTCCAAATTCCAAGTGTTTTATATTATTTACATTCTACTTATTTACAAATTGTAAGAATTGCAAGACTCTTGTGTCTTTGGTAAAGATGTGATCCTCTAATAGCAATGCAAAACAAAACTTCTTAAAGAAACTCCATTCATTAACTTCACCAACAATCAATGAGGCCAAGTTGGCAGTCGTTGATTCCAAAGACAACATGAAAACATCCATTGTATAATTGAAGTTCATTTCAACATATGTCATGGCCAATGGGAATTCTAAGCATTTCCACAATGGAGCAACTTGTAAGGACAAGTGGGAACCTTTTTAAAGAAACTACAAAAAGATAATTAATTACATGGCCATTACTTGTCATAATGAGGATTACTAAGAAATGTCCATAGAAAATAGGGTCACACACAAATGCATCCTCATACATGGTTTCAATTTAGATAACTTCCATGAACTCTTCAACATCCACCTTTTTCCTCCCAAGGATCAAATTATGAAAAAGAGAACAAGCATTGAACACATCAAGAACAATCTTTATACACAACCCTATTTTCCTCAAAAGCTCTTCAAACATTTGTTTCATTATTCCAGAACTATTTCCCACAATTGACCTCCCCCACTTATGTTTGCAATAATACAAAAGTTCCAAAACCAAGTGATGTTTTTCATTTTGATTGTGCAATGTCATGAGCCAAGGCAACAATGGATAGCCTTTATCTCCAAGTAAATAAGGGGGCAAACCATATAATGAACCAACAACCATATCAAATATTTCCCTTTGCATTGCGCATTTGTACACTCAAAACATGGGAATCATTCACATTCTTAAGCAATCTAACACACATGGATGAATCTCAAGTTTGGTTGCCATCCATTGTTTGTGCAACATTACTATAACCTCCAATCTTGTGGGGAGTAATAGTCCTCAACAAAAGCACCAAAAGGTTTTGTTATGGCAATGTGAATGTCATCAATAGCACCCATTACATTTAGCATACCACATTAATTCTTGAGCTCTGTCATCACAACTTGTATTTTATCACCCATGGGCCACATAATTAATTTTTTGAACACAACATTGATTATGATGACCACTTCCTAAATCACAAGAGCTATAATGGATCTTCCAATGGCAAACAACACATTACATCTTAAGATGTTTGCACCTTGTGCAAAGTTGTAGATTGCACACACACTTTGATTTTTATGGGAATGACCTTTTTATAATTTGGTATCATGTTTTGAAATCAAAAGCCTCAATTGGTTGCTTAAGTCCAAAATATTTCTTCCACATTCAAAAAATTTAGATACATCTACTAACATCATATTATGTCAATAAAAAATGGTTAAACCAAGTTGTTGAGCCAGGTTTGATCCAAGGTTTGAGCTTTTCACCAATTGTTAACAAGGTACAAGAGTCATGCAATATGATAGACATCCATAATTTTTGGAAACTTTGCTACAAATCTATGCCTAGATCTTCAACTAGCTAGCAAGCTTGAATCAACGGTAAATTTTGATGCCTCCTACAAGATTTTGATCTATAATGAAAAACTTCCCAATAATAGTGACTAATCGTAGAGGTTCATTTCTCTTAGATGCACACAAATAAAACTACAACATTTTAAAAACAAAGTTTTTGAAACTACATAAAAAAGATAAAAAACTCTTTTCAATAGTAACATAATACACAAGGAGCAAAACGAAGTTCCATATATACGATTTTAGTTTAACTCTCTTTGAATTAGTTTATAGTGAAATGAAAAACAACTTATAAATTATAAACCTTATGAAAGAAGTTCATTGATATATGGTTTCTTTTAGTGACAGGCCTTGTCATGAAGTCTTTTCACACTTAATATTATTGTTACCTTGTCAACAAATATATCATCCTTTCCCCCACACATGCAAATGCAAGAAACAACATACCAAAGCCAAAAAGCCAAAAAAAACTTATGCAAAAATGATTATTGTCCTATGACAACAAACAACGTACAATATTAAGAAATTTTTAGTTGTTGTGCAACACACAAAACGATTATTTAATTTGTAAACAAGAAAAGAAAAGATTTTATTTGAATCCTATGGTATGGTTGCACCAAGGATGCAGAACAAAGATGCCAAAAATGAATTGCACAAAATGAGAGAATTTTACTTCAAGAGTATTGGAGATGCCAAAGTTTACATACTTAGGCTTTCACATTGTCACACCAAAACAAAACTACCATTTTATTTACCACAAAAACATTGGAGAATCCAAGTTCTTAAACTTCACACCATTGTGTGAGAGTAACAAAACGCAAAATACAAGCTTGCATAACTAATAGAACAACAACAAAATAAAACAAATACAAGAAAAAGAAAGAGAGAAAATATGTAGCTTTCATTGTAAGTCTAAACATGTTAATGTTTTGTGATGATGATGGTTTGGTGGTAGTTGTTGTTTGAACATTGGTGTGGATAATTGAAAGGCATGCCAAAAATGATTGGGTATGTTTCATGATGGCCAACATCGACATTCAAACTATATGGGCTTAAACCTAATGTTAAGGTAGTGTTAGAGGTAGGGCCTTAGATCTAGTCATAATTGAATTAATTTTCTCAATGTTCACTTAATTTGTTGAGCTTTACACAATTAAATGCATATGAAATCTACTAGTAACATTGTCATTACTCTTAACTTAAATCGCATTGTATGCTTTGAACATTCCAACCTTACTCATTTCATTTTACACAAATCCCTAATCCCAAAGAATGTAAGGCCATAAACACCTAGGCACAAATTCAACTCTATGTTGCCCTAATTTTTTGATATTGTTTGACATTTTGCTCTCAAATAGGTTTAATGCACTCTCTATCCTAGTTTCACTTGTCCTTAGGGATATCACATCTTCCATTGCCCTCTAAATATTGCAAATCCCCAGACAATGCAACTTGACCTTTTACTACCACATGCCATATGCATACCTCTAAGCTCAAATTGCTTTGTAGTTGACATCAACCCCTCATAATGTGATTGGATGGCACATTCCCTGACCTAATTTAACTATTAGAGCATAGTGAAAATAGTTTCTAGTAGCATCTCATATAGAACATGGTTCAACTAAATCTCCAAATCAAACACAATTATAGAAATATGATGACTAACAAGCATCCTCTTCTCCTACACTTCTTTCCAATTCAAAGTACTCAATTCCTTGTCCAAATGTCCTAAATGGTTTCCCATCAAGTCGTGTTTTGTACATGTATTCTTCTCAAACGCATCCCCAACATTCTCCCTATGACATTTGAAGCATTAATTGACAATTCCTCATCTTGAAAATCTTGCAAACCATCCCTCTAATCAGCAAATGTAGCACTCCTTAGAAAACCACCAAAGCACTTGCCTCCTTAACACTTGTCTCCTAGAGCAAAACATCTCCCATAAACATCAATTATTTCTTACAAATAGACACAATGCAACCTAGCAAGTTTTTCTAGAGGCCCCCTTCCATCAATGCATTTTTCTTCTTTGGTGTCACAACATAGACCCACAACTCATCTTGCAACTTTTGTAGAAAGCATACAATGATCCTTAGCAACCCTAATCCAATCCCCCTTCACACTCAAATCCGCACAATACCTAGATGTGCCTCCTTTTCACATATTGTCTCTCCAGCATGCTAGATTTCTTTGCCATGTCATTTTGGGCAAGAATATAAGTTCTTTTGCTGATGTTGAAATTTTGGACCTATATTTCTTTCTCAAATAACATTTGCTTCTTCTCCTTTCTTCAATGCCGTTGCATTCTAATCCCTTGCAAGGACACCTTGCCTAGGATAAGTATGTGCAAATTGAATCAGAACTTCATTCCAACTCCCACCAATCAAATGCTCGACACCAGCTCCCATGAGCACACGAACCCTCCCCCCACGAAATTCTAAAGTCTCTTGAGACAACAATTTTGCTTCTGAAACAGTTTTGAGTGTAGGTATACAAGTATTGGGGTAGCTGGCATTACTCTCAACCAGCTAACTGAGAAGAAAGTTTACATCAGCCTGCCTTTTGGCCATCAGCAAGATAGCAGAATTCCAGCAGAATATTGATCAGATCCTTAACTGCTCTGGCTGCAACAATATCTGTCTCAAATGCTGCTTCTGCTCCTTTAAAATCCCTATGTGCAAAGCCTCCACCACCCTAGCTCATAGCATGCCCATCCCATGTTCCATAATGTTGACTCAAGCTCTTGAGAACATTCAAGTGATTAAACAAATGTATCTACAGCAGCAGCATAGCAATCTGCAGCTGTAGAAAAAGTTTGTCTTCCAATCAATTGCCCTTGAATGTCCAAGGAATCAAAATATGTCCCTCAAAGTTGAACCAGCATCCCCTGTCCATGCCCACTACAGGTTCTGGTGCTTTCACAGCTTTTGGTTCTGCCACTGGAAGTCTTTTGTACAGGTCTTGGCAACAGAGGTATCACTAATCTTGCTTGGCCTGCCTGCAATAGTTTCAACGTCTATTTCTGGTGAGCTGAGAGACAGAACCAAGCACCGGACAGGGTAATTCCACAGCCTTCAAAGCTCAGTCAAGCCACTCATCATCTCCACAGGCCTGTCCAAGTGCAATAGAAGACTCCCCAAGGAGTGGCAGGAGCTGTCACAGCTTTTTGGTCCATCCCAAACCTATCTCTGTGTCTTGGAAGTCACAAATTGCAAACAAGCTACATCTCCACAGATACATTCAGGAACCTCTTGAATGTGCCTGTTTTGTGAAGACACAAGGCTCTCAGGATTTGTAGTCTTCCTCCCACCTTTTGAGGTTGCCATTATCATCTCAGAGCTTTGATGGCTCATGAGACATGGCGCATAATACCCACACATGCTGCCACAGGCTCCACAAGAACCTTTATTACTCCTTTGGGCAACAAATCTGGAACTGCAAGCTTGTTTGTTGTCTTTGTAATGCCAAAACATGGATGCTCAGAAGGATGCCTGTAACAGGCTGCAAACAAGAGAAAGTCTTGAATTCCATTTTCATGTTGGATTCCTTTCCCAGCACCTGAATTATGCAACTGTTCTCTGACACACAAACTGCACCCTTGTTTGTGCCTGCATCCTTCATCCCAACAAACATTTGCTGAATTTGTGCACACCACTGATCCGCACAAAATCAAGAAGAGAAACAAGCAGCTCATCACATAATGACTGCCCTTTATGACAGGTTCAAACATCAAAGTAAAAACTTCCCTTACTGGATCTAGAACTTCTCATTTAGGTGCATAAACTTCAATGGAACATGCCCTTCCATCATATGCACACATGGTTCTCCAGATCACTCACACATTGGGTCAAGTTCGAGCCAAAATTTTATGCTCAAAAACCTACACTTAAGCATAGTCTCTTCCCTATGGGCAGAGCCAAAAAAACTCAAAACCCAAAAATTGAAGAAGTGCCAGCAGGATTGATCAAACATGAAATGAGGACTCATCCACCCAGACTCCCTTGTCCTTCCATTAGCCTAGGTTGAAAATGATGACACACAGTTTTAGGACCAATAAATTTCATGTCACCAACGAGAAGGCTCCACATGCACTCAGGAGGGCCCAGTTTTTTTTGCTTGGGAGGGTTTGTATTCCCAATGTGAATGAATGATTGATTGCCTCACTCATAAACGTGAGGAAGAAAAGGTAAGAGATTACTAATAACAAACCACTTGGACCAATCAATGGATTTGGGCACTTCAATAATAGGTGTTAAACTTTACAGTGCCCTTCGCCACCCACATCATCAAATGCTGGCCCAACGGCAGTTTACATTTTTTTTGAAATGTGCCAGTGGGAATGCTCTTAAGGGCAGATGGGTTGTTTGTTGGTAGGGAGGAAAAACAGAAACTGACTTAACCACCATGGTTAGCTAGGTAGTACGAACCAGTGGTTTCCTAAACTTTTATGAAGCCGCCACTGGGACCATCTACTAACCAGATATGAAACACAAAGTTCTAGTCATCCTTCTATATTTCTGGCTACTTACTGGAACGAAATTTAACAATCTGGCAATATTCCCTATTTTTCTTCTGCCTTTTGGCAACTGAAACCCCCCAAAAGTACTTAATGTTCCCTGTCCGTCCATCATCCATGTCTATGGTGTGTGGGTGGCTGTTGGATCACTGGAGCAATGAGGTGAACCTGGCAAAACTTTATTGCAAGAGAACACTCAGCAAAGCAACTTGAGTGCAAGACCAGCCAGATTCCTACCATGATAAGGGAGGTAAATGAAAAGGAGAGAGACTCTCTGTGCTATGACACCTACCACATGGCACAGTATTACTTTCTCTCAAAGATCATGAGTAGGTACACTGTTTGAGGATGTCGCCTAGTGTATCTCTTGAACAAACTTAATGATTGAACTCCTTATGTCAAAACCCTAAGAAACAACTCAGCTTTCTCTATGGCCGTTGATGCCATGTCAAGAACCTTATGTGTCAAGGCAGCTGCAATAAATGGAACAAGGGAGAACAACCAAATAAGCTCAGCAAATGATGGAGACACAATAAATCAACTGCAATTGATTTTATATGCAAAACAGTGGGCCCAGTACTAGGTCTACTTTTCTGCCTCTCAAAAACTTCCATGCATGAAACCAGATGGCAAAGACTTAATTCTCAACCAAAGGGACTAAACAAAATACACACTACAAGAAGTAAAAAAGCAGTCGTCTGAGACTCCAGAACACACACACACACATAGATACCAAAGGCAAACCTGACAGAAATCATGGTCACAAAGATGGAAGCAGAAAACTTAATGACAAATATCATGTTGAAACAAAAGTTGGGTTCAGAGAAGAGCCATTTGAAGAGGCTGCAGATCTTATCACCAATGAAAGCAGAGAAGAAGCTGAGGGACCTCAGCTTACTCTCATCCAAAGTGCCTGATTGACCATGAATATTCCTCAGTTGTAGGGTTTGCAAATAGTTGAACTGCTCTTTAAGAAGCATAACAAGCATTTGCACACAGCCCTCTCTAAGAAGCTGCTGCACAGGAGGTTCTGAAAACTTCCCGCCTTCAGATCCCTAAGTAGAATACATACATTAGAAATAGCCAATCTGGAAGGCATAGGGTAATAATGGAAGCTGCACAGAGAAGAACAAATAGAGAAGGAGGTCATCCTCCATGGGACATGCAATGTGACCATGGGCCTCAGTCTACAAATCAAACTCATCATCCTTCAAAGCCTCCTGTGCAGCAGCTTCTTCCTCATCATCATCAAGCCCAAGATAGGGATTGTGCTCAACTGGCTTGAACTTGTATCCTGTATAAATGTAAAAGGCAAGAGCAGCCATCTCATCTGCGAAAGTGCCAGTCCATCTGTATCGATATACTGTGACAGTGAAGAGTGCAAAAACCACAATGCGAGTGAAGTAAATGTAGCTAACTACCACAATGTAGTATTGACGGAACAAAGTGAGCTTTTCCAAGTTCCGTGCTGCTTTGCCGTCAGCGTGAGATGCCTCTCTCAGATGCTTGATTGACCAGACGATGGGGAACAACACTGCACAACAGCAGATGATATCCAAAAGAAGAAACACTTGCTTCCACGTGAAGAAGTCTTTGGTGGAAGGTCCAGCTTCATCGTAAACAACGAAGGCGGCATTGGCAAAAACCTGAAGAGGGATGACAACCATGAGTACCTTCTTTTCCTTGTCTTGTAGGTATGGCCTCAGAAAGGACCAGCCCGTGCCGATCAGAATGATCACAACGAACAGCATTCCTCCCCGGAGAAAATTGAAGATGTAGTAAGCAACATCCCAGCCATGCGGCGTCCCCGTCCTCTTCACATACTGCTTCTCTTCCGCCTCACAAATCAAGTTGAGTGCCTTGAGCACAACCAAGACGCCCATGAGAATGTGGATGCGATGCACGGAGAGCTTCTGATTCCAACAAATGTAGATCCAGATACCTAACAGTGCAAGATATGCAAGAAAGAAGGTGAAGAAAAGCGTAGGTAGCTGTGTTTGCCCCATCGGCAGATAGTCCTTCTTCCCGTTCTCCACATTGTACATGGAAGTCGTGACGTCTATGGAAACCGGCTGCTTCAAGCAATTCTCGAAATAGAGGCTGTACTCGTCGCCAATATCCACCTTAGACGAGTAGGCATACGGCAAACCTGTATCCGTCAAGTCTTGTGCGGCTTCCGAGAGCGTGAAAAGCGTTTTGATCCGCGAGCTCTCCAGCAGGCAGTCCTTTTGCTCTTGTTGCAAGTCGGCGTATGCAGGCACAAGATCCTCATTACGGGAGAGAAAGAATCCCGCTCGCTTATGGTCGCCTTCCGGAAGCTTGACTTCCGAGATGTTGATGTTCACCACGCCTCCCGACTCGAACCCGAAAGTCTCGAACAAGATGAAGAGGCGCGCGTCTTCCGTAATGACCATGTGCTTGATTTCCGCATCGCAAAAGCGAAACAAACTAACAGCCGCCAGGAAAAAACATAATACCGCAACCGGGAGCACCGAGGCCCTGCGCACAGCCGCCTTGCATCGCACCATCTCCACCGACGACGAAGATCCTGTGTCCTGAAGCGCGAGAGATCAAAGCATTCCTCAGAAGGAGCTAACAAAAGGACTATTTACAGCACAACAAAGCAAAGAGACGCACCGGGCAGCTGCGCTTAACGAGAGAAAGGAAGAAGAGAGAGAGAGAGAGAGAGGGGGGGGGGAGAGAATCCTATATGGT